>OMDF01000870.1_pt1 | contig 16267 bp, 17 predicted proteins | sample 1673631 | NCBI WGS metagenome assembly OMDF01 (sample SAMEA103958117, study PRJEB25191) | human gut metagenome | biome: human-associated habitat [ENVO:00009003]; feature: intestine environment [ENVO:2100002]; material: feces | place: Germany | collected 2013/2015 | reverse complement strand
CACTATCAGTAGCCTATTATCATAGTCAAAGCTGAATGATATAACAGAAGCACATCAAATAAATGACTTTTCTACAAACAAAACCGCTCCCGACCACATCAGCCGGGAGCGATTTTCAGTATTCGATTTATTTATGCCAACTCTTCCGCCAGCTCATCAATCTGTGCCACGCTTGCATCATTCAGCGCACAGGTAATCTTGACCGTCTTGTCAAGGATATTAAGCTCCTTCGACTTTTCAAACATACCTGCCATAACCTTAGCCGCCATAGGCGCCCATGCGCCGTTTTCGATAAACGCAACCGTCCTCTTCTGATAGTTTCTCTCGGTAAGCCCCTCTATGAACGTTCTCATAAACGGGAACACATCCGCATTATAGGTAGGCGTTGCAAGCACCAGCTTGCCGTAAGCAAATGCGTCCGAGATTGCCTTGGACATATTGCATCTTGCAAGGTCTGTGATAATAACATCAACATTCTTTGCCTTCAGCTTGTCATATAAAAGCTCTGCGGCTTTCTTTGTGTTGCCGTAGATTGAAGCGTAAGCTATCATAACGCCGTCCTTTTCGGGAACGTATGATGACCACTTGTTGTAAAGATCAAGATAATGTGCAAGGTTTTCACTCAGTACAGGACCGTGTAACGCACAGATTTTCTCTATATCAAGCGTAGCGGCCTTCTTGAGAAGCGCCTGCACCTGCGCACCGTACTTTCCCACAATGCCGATATAATATCTGCGTGCCTCATCATCCCACGCCTGCTCGCTGTCGGGTGTGCCGAACCTGCCGAAACCGTCCGCAGAGAACAGGATCTTGTCCTTTGCGTCATACGTTACCATAACCTCCGGCCAATGCATCATAGGAGCGAATACAAAAGTCAGAACGTGACTGCCAAGCGTCAGAGTATCGCCCTCTTTTACGGTAAGCGTGTTTGTTATGGTAAGGTCGGGGAAAAATCCCTTTATCATCGTGAATGTCTTTGCGTTGCCGACTACCGTTGTATCGGGATAGAATTTCAGAAATTCCGCAATACTTGCCGAATGGTCAGGCTCCATATGCTGAACCACCAGATAATCCGGTTTCCTGTCGCCAAGCTCCGTTTTTACCTTTTCAAGCCATATTGCCGAAAAGTTTATATCGACAGTATCCATAACCGCCGTCTTTTCGTCAAGAATGACATAAGAGTTGTAGGAAATGCCGTCAGGCACTTTGTACTGACCTTCAAACAGGTCGATTGTGGTGTCGTTTACACCGACATATTTTACGTCTTCTGAGATAAACATATTAAAATTCTCCCTTCTTTTTCAAGAAATCTACAGATATTTTAACACATCTGAAATAAAAAATCAATAGGTAAATTCAAATAAGTTCACGGTTTACAAAGAAATCAGTATTTATTATCATTGTTCTTCCGCTTTTCCTCGATATGTCGCACACGTTCTTCAAAATGCTCCTTCAGCATTTCGTTTTTCTCGTTCGCCTTGTCCGAGATTGCATCGTACCTGTCAACCACATTGTCGCTTATCTTAACAAAGTTTTCGGTAAGCCTTTCCTTTACCGTGTCGATTTTTGAAGCGTCACAGCTGTTATCTGCCGTTATCGGTGCATTTTTATCTGCGCTTTGGTTTTTGTCCGTATGCCGAAGAAGCATAGCAACTCCCAGTACAAGTGTGGTAAGGTAGACGATAACGCCCGAACAGGTTATTATTATCAGCTTATCGCTTTCGCTAAGCCACATTGCATATACCGTAAGCGATCGGATAAGAGTAACTGCGGATACGCCTGCGTCCGCAAGAGAAATGTTTCGTATAGCACTGAGAAGCGGCGAGCGGTGCTGCTGCACTTTTATAAGGTTGATTATCGCACGGGTAAGCTTTATAATCGTGTACACAGCTATACTTGCGATGACAAGCCTTGCATATTGCCGTGCCGTATTGTGTATCATACTGTACAGCTCGATAAGCATAAGTACCACGCTCATAACAATAAACATCATACCCGTAAACCGCATTACATATACTTCTGATACTACCTGTATGCCCTTGTCCAGCTTTTTCTCATACGATACAGCCATATAACGCATCACGGCAAGCAGACCGTAATACACGCCCAGTATCATAAACCATATCGAGCCGTAGAACAGACCGAGAACACCGTTGTATGCGGCATAGGCGACATTCAGTGTCAGCGAGCCTGCGGTGTACAGCACTATCCGAAAACGCTTGCTTTGCGTGAACAGGCGGATAAATTCTTTCAGTCTGAGTCTGTGTTTTTTCAGTTTATCCGCCTCCCTTGAGAAATTGAGTGCCGTCACAATTTATAACCGTGACGGCATAGCTTGCTATTATATTTTACCTTATCCGCACAGAAAATGCAAATATCATATGATTTCAGACTGTCGAAAAACCTCTTGTAAATATTGATATGGGGTCGCAGGGGCGAAGCCCCCGACAGGGTCTAGGGGCGGTAGCCCCAGTAATATAGCCCCGGCACGGATGCCGGGCGTGTATGCACAAGGGCTTTGCACGATGCAAAGCCAACCAAGCATACACAGCCTTTCACCTGGGGAAAGGGGTTTGGGGATAGGGATTGAGAACAAGCGCTTTTGGGAAAAACATAATTTTTTTACAGTCTGATTGTTTTATCATAGCTGTCAAGGAAGTGATGCTTTTCTCCTCCCTTTTTCCACGCAATGACAGTATCAATATTCACGTTTTCAACGCTCTTGAAAATATGCTTTTCGACCTCCGGATTTGTCTGCTTCAGCTTTGCAATAAGCTGTTTTATCTCGACACGCTTTGAGCGTGTTTCCTCGTTGTTGCAGGTAGTGCAGGTGTCTGTGAATTTGCAGGCGCACTGAATAAAATGCAGTCCGTTGTAGTCCCTCCACGCCTTTATATCGTCCTCGCGCACAAGGTACAGCGGACGTATAAGCTCCATGCCCTCAAAGTTCGTGCTGTGGAGCTTTGGCATCATCGTCTGTATCTGAGCGCCGTACAGCATACCCATAAGTATCGTTTCTATCACATCGTCATAGTGATGTCCGAGCGCTATCTTGTTACAGCCAAGGCTCTTTGCATAGTTATACAGATGACCTCTCCTCATCCTCGCACAAAGATAACAGGGAGATTTTTCAATGTTATAAACCGAATCGAAAATATCCGACTCGAATATCTCTATCGGTATTTTCAGCTTGCGTGCGTTCTCCTCGATAACATTCCTGTTTGCCATGCTGTAGCCTGGGTCCATTACGATAAATTTCACCTCGAACGGAAAATCGCTGTGGCGGTGAAGCTCCTGAAACAGCTTAGCCATCAGCATCGAATCCTTACCGCCCGAAATACATACGGCGATACGGTCGTTTTCCTTTACAAGTTCATACTGCTTTACAGCCTTTGTGAATGCCGCCCATATCTTTTTGCGGAACTTCTTTTGCAGGCTCTGCTCGACACGCTTCGAAACCTCGTCAGCCTGCTCCTTCTGCATTACAGCAAGAAGCCAGGCGGCATATCCGCCCGAAAGCGAATAAGCGTCATAGCCCATTTCCGATAATTGTTCTGCTGTATCTACGCTGAATTTTCCTCTTGCACAGCAGATAATCAGCTTCTGAGTTTTGTCCTCAGGCGGTGCGGCTAAAAGCTCGTCTGCCGAAACCGATACAGCACCCTCCATAACGCCGTACAGCTTTTCCTGCTCACTGCGTGTGTCATATAAAATATAGCTGTCGGGGGAGAGCCTTTCAAGCTCGCTTACGGTTATTTCCAAAGTTATTTTCCTTTCCTTATGCTATTGTCAGCACATGGCTGAATAAGTACAGCAGACCCATATATGACAGCGTGCCTGCCGCCATGCTCACGAAAGTGTTATGCCACAGCTTATAGCTTCCGCCCGTTATAACAACGGCAAGAAGTCTTGGAATTCCTACGCCGAACATATTGTCGCCGATGTCCTTAAGGCAGTAGATTATAAGTATCGACATTATCATAGCCGGTAGCGACTTTTCTATGCGTTCGAGCCACTTTGGCATTTTCCTGTTGCCGTGAAAGATCACAAAGGGCAGCGCACGCAGTGAGAATGTGATAACAGCACTGATAACTATCGCTATCACCATCTGTAAAGGTGTCATAGGAGTTGGTGTCATATCTTCCGCTCCTCCTTTTCATCGGTGATAATATCTTCCGGAGAAGTAACTATCTCTGTTTTTTCATCTGCCGTTTTTACTTCATCGTTATCCTTTCCGCCCTTTTTCTTACCGAAGTTTGTATTTGTTATCAGCAGTAAAAGCGCTGTGGATAAGAGTAGAGCAGGGAGCATAAAGCTGTTCTGACCGAATATAAGCAGGCACAGTACGCCTACCCCAAGACCGATAAGTGCAGGGGAGTGCCTGTCGGCGTGTTCCCACTTGTCAATAAAGATAATGACGAACAGCGCCGTCATACAGAAGTCAACACCCTCAAGCTGAAACGGGAGCAACTGTCCGATAACGCTTCCCAGTACCGAAAAGAACGTCCAGTAGAAATGGCTGAAAAGCGCAACGCCGAACATGGTGCTGTGCTTGTCGTCCTCCGGCATATAGTCGAGCGTAGTGTTTACCGCATACGTTTCATCGGTCATCGAATGTATCATATACAGCTTACGCTTTCCCATAGCGTTAAAATCCTTCAGGAATGTAAGACTGTAGAAGCTCTGCCTGCTGTTTACAAGCAGAACAGTGAGCGCCACCGTAAGTAGTGACGCTCCGCCGCTGAAAAATGTTATAAGTAAGAACTGGCAGGTTCCGGAGTAGAGGAACAGACAGGAGAACAGCGAGTAGTACCACTGATACCCTGCCTCCGCCATCATCATTCCGTATGCCATACCTAAAAACAGATAACTGCACAGTACAGGCAGACTCTTGATGAAAGAGTGCCTGATAAGTTGCTTTTTAGTCATTTGGTTTATGAAGCCGCCCTTCCGTAAATACTGAGTATCTTGTCCTCGACCGCACGGGCGAGCGCATTGTGTCCGTTCTCGTCAAGATGTTCGCAGTCTATTCTGCTTGGTTTTGCGTGGTCGGAGGCGGCAAGTATATCTGTGCCGTGCTTTCTTGCGACCTTTGCAAAGGTGTATTTCAGATTTCGTGAAACGGCGGGCGAGCCTGCGTCAAACTGCGGATCGTATCCTTCCTGCCATACGTCATTTCCAAGTTCTATAGGTGAAATGAGCAGGATACGGCAATTACCGGCATACGCTCTTACCTGCTCGATAAGACGCTCCGCACCGTGCGCAATCGTTTCTGCGTCAGCGTTATAAACGGGCTTGCAGTCGTTCGTTCCGAGCATTATAATGACCATATCCAGCGGAGCGTGGCTTTCAAGGAATACGGGGAGCAGCTTGTCGCCTGCTCTGCCAATCCTGTCGGGGTCCTCAAAAACCGTTGTTCTTCCGCAAAGCCCTTCCTCTATTATCTCATAGCCGCTTTGCTCAAGGTCGTTTCTTATAATGCTTGTCCAGCGTACACCGTCGGCAAATCTCTTGTCAGTGCCGGGGATAAGCCCCCATGTATTCGAGTCGCCGAAGCAAAGTATCCTTTTCATTGTTCTCACCTGCACTTAAAGTTTTTATGAGGAGCTTTTCGGCTCCTCATAAACTGTATTTATATATCTTTCTCAGCTTTTCTTTACTTCGCCGCCCTCTACAACGAGTGTTTCCTTGTAGTCTGCACCGTATGTGTCTGTAAGAGTAGCGTCATAGTCTGCGTGGAAGAAGTTTTCCTTGCCGAGTGTCTTGATTTCATCGTTTATCCAGTTAAGGAGCGTTTCGTTGCCCTTTGTAACAGCGGGAGCGATAGTATCCTGGCTGCCGAGTGAGTCAATGCCTACAGTATAGCCTTTGTTCTGCTTTGCAAATGCGATAACCTCTGTGTTGTCGTTAGCCCACGCAACGCCGTTGCCGTTTTCGATAGCGCTCTTTGCCGTAGCATAAGAATCATACTTCTGGAGTTTGATGTCGGGGTAGTTCTTTGTGAGATAAAGTTCAGCCGTTGTACCCGAGATAACAATCATCTTGTCCTCAGCCTTCCAGTTGTCAAGCGATGTGATAACATTGCTGTCGGGTGAAACAACGCCGAGTGCAACATTCATATAAGGAAGTGCAAAGTCAACCTTTTCCGCTCTTTCTTCTGTTACAGTGAAGTTTGCAAGGATAATATCAACCTTGCCGGTTTCAAGGTATTCAACACGGTTAGCGGCCTCTGTCGAAACATAGTTTATCTCAACACCTAAATCCTTGCCGAGTCTGTTTGCAAAATAAATGTCATAGCCCTGATATTCGCCGTTCTCGTCAACATAGCCGAAGGGGTTCTTGTCTGAGAATACACCGATGTTTATCTTACCGCTTGCCTTTATCTCGTCAAGTGTGCGGTAAACCTTCGAGCCTGTGTTGCCGTCACTGCCGCCGCTTGTTGCGTTTGTGCCGCACGCTGTGAATGAAGCTACTGCCGCAGCTGCCGTAAGACCGAGTGCTATCAGTTTCTTGAAGTTTAACTTTTTCATTGTGATTATCTCCTTTAAATATCTCTCTTTATTCTGCGAGTTCTTTCTTTGCTCTTACCGAGTCGAACTCAAATGTGTTAAGGAATTGTTTTGCCCTTTCTGTCTTAGGATTATCAAAGAACTCATCGGGCGTTGCCTCTTCCACGATTTTTCCGTTGTCGAGGAAGATTATTCTGTCTGCTATCGCTCTTGCAAACTGCATTTCGTGTGTTACTATCAGCATTGTGCGACCCTGCTTTGCAAGATCGAGCATAACGTCAAGTACCTCACGAACCATTTCGGGATCGAGTGCCGCAGTTACCTCGTCAAAGAGCAGTATTTCAGGGTGCATACAAAGCGCACGGACGATAGCCACACGCTGCTTCTGACCGCCGGAAAGCTCTCTGGGGTAGCTTTTAGCCTTTTCTTTAAGCCCTACTCTTTCGAGCAGTGACATTGCTTCCTGCTTTACCTCTTCTTTATCCCTTTTCTGTACCTTGCACGGTGCAAGAAGAATATTGTCAAGCACCGTCAGGTGAGGGAACAGGTCATAGCTCTGGAATACCATTCCTATACGCTGTCTTAAAAGAGGAAGCGTCTTGCTGTTTCTTTCGATTACATCGCCGTCAAGCGTTATACTGCCTTCCTGTATCGGCTCAAGTGCGTTTATACAGCGCAGGAGAGTTGACTTTCCGCAGCCGCTCGGTCCTACTATTACTATGACCTCGCTCTTTTTTACGGAAAAGCTGATACCGTCAAGTATCGTTGTGTCATCAAAACGCTTTACAACGTTGTTTATTGTTAATAATGCATCTGCCATACGCTTTAGCTCCATTTCTTTTCAAGGTATTTCGCAAGCATACTTATCGGCCAGCAGGCGATGAAGTATAGCAGGAATACCGTCAGATACACTCCGAATGCACCATTCGGACTTGTCATTCTGTTAGCTTCTATTATCTGCTGTGCGACCTTCAGAACTTCTACAACGCCTATCATAAGGATAAGGCTTGTCGTCTTTATCATTCTTGTTATCAGATTTATCGAAAGCGGTATGAGCCGTCTTATCGTCTGCGGTATGATAACATAAAGATAAGTCTGTGCATTTGTAAGTCCGAGAGCCTCACTGCTTTCATACTGATGCTTCGGTATTGAGATAAGTGCGCCTCTCACAAGGTCGCCCATTTCGGCAGTACCCCATAATACGAATACTATTATAGAGGCCGCTTCGCCCGAAAGATCCCAGCCGAAAGCCCTTGTCGTTCCGAAGAACATTATGAAAAGAAGCACGAGCTGCGGCATTATTCTTATAAATTCAAGATACACACGAAGAACGGCTTTCAATATCCTGTTCTTCTTTGTCATAAGTACGCCCATTCCGATACCGAGCGGTATGCTTATCGCAACGGATACAAGGCTTATCCAGAGCGCCGTCCACAGCCCTCCGAGAAGTCTTATGAAGTTCGTACCCTTGAACAGAACGTCTATTCCGAGATTAACCGCCAAATCCTGCACGGCGTACCCTCCTTTCAACTATCGTTCCGACAATTGAGATCGGAAGAAGTATTATGAGATAGAAGCCGACCAGCAGGCACAGAGCCTCGGTGGTATCGTTGTACATTCCCATAAGATCCTTTGCCATAAACATAAGGTCAAGCAGGCTTATCGCACTGAACACGCTCGTTTCCTTCATAAGAAATATCACGTTTGCGACAAATGCCGGGATACTTACCGACATCGCCTGCGGAAGTATCACATAACGCATTGCCTGCATTTTGTTCATTCCGAGAGAATAGGCGCTTTCTGTCTGTATCTTGTCTACCGATTCAAGTCCGCTCCTGAAAGCCTCCGCCATGTAGCTTCCTCCGAGGAAGGCAAGTCCTGCGATACCGCAGGTTTCGGCGTCGGTCGGTATGCCGACTTTAGGCAGTCCGTAATAGATGAAAAAAAGCTGTACTAAAAGCGGTGTATTGCGGCTGATTTCAATGTAGACGGAAACTATACGGCGGATAACCGGTACCTTGTAGTACTGAACCACTGCGCATATAAGCCCTATGATGATCGAGAATATTATACCAAGAACACCGAGCTTTACAGTCAGCAGTGCGGCTTCCCCGAACAGCGGCAGGTACTCAGCGATAGCGTTAAGATCCATACCGTCACATCCTTTCGATTTACTGTGCCACAGGCAAAATAAAAGCCGGGCAATTACGCTCCCGGACAAATGACAGTCGCCGCAGTGCTTTTACGGCTGTATGACAACAATGCCGCTGCACCCAAATGCCATTTTACTTGTCCGGGAGCTGATACAGCAACACATTATTCTGTTGTGCGTTGATGAAATTGTAGCGTACATCGTATTTCCTCCGTTTGTTTCAAAACTTATAATTCTCATCGGTTTTGTTCCGATGATGCTATTATACTACCCAAAACCTACTTTGTCAATAGGTTAAGGGTATTTTATTGAAAATTTTTTTGGAGGTATAATCCAATGTATGCGGTTTTCGGGATTGTTGTGCGGGATAAGGGCAAAAATATGTTCTGAAAAAACTTGGCTTAAGTTTGTTGCAATGAGTGCTTTTAATATCCCTATCCCCTTTAGGACACTCTGCTGGCTTTGCCTCGTGCAAAGCTCGGTGTGTCCTTGTTTCGGCATCCTTGCCGAACTGCCCCCTTCCCCAGGAAGGGGGAGAAGTCAGGGCTGCCGCCCTTGACCTGCTGAGGGGCTTCGCCCCTCAACCCCGTTCGGGATTGTTGTGTGGGATTAACGGGGCTACAGCCCCAAGTCCAAGCAAGGATGCTTGCAGTCAGTCACACAAAGCCGTTATGCAAGGATGCATAAAGACAGCCACACAAAGCCGTTGCACGATGCAACGGCACAAATGGCTGTCATTGCACAGATGCAACGGCACAAATGGCTGTCGATGCACAGACGCAACGACACTAACGGTTGACGACCTGTATTGGAGCTTAGCCCCACAACCCCGATTGGTTTCAACAGTGTGCTTAACATACAAAATTAATTATAGTATAATACGGGGAAAAATGCAAGTAAAATTTTCGGGTGAAAATCACGGTTTTTTGTGGCAGAATGTAAAGTTTAAGAGGCTTATATTTGAAGATAAAACAATTTTATAGCGAAGTGCAAATTTTCAATCCCTAACCCCAAACCCCTTTAAGCATGATGCAACTTTTTAACGGTTTGTCTGAAGATAAGATATTGCTTTACATCCGAGCGAAAAAATGCTAAAATAAGTATAACCCTATTACGAATACGAAAGGAATTACGGTTATGAAAGAAATATCGGTAGAAGAACTGAAATTAAATCCCTCCACGCTTATCGGCAAGGAGTGGGCGTTGCTCACGGCAGGAAACAAGGATGGCTATAATACAATGACAGTAAGCTGGGGACAGATGGGCGAGCTGTGGAACAAGCCCACAACAGTAGTCTATATCCGTCCTCAGAGATACACAAAGAAATTTGTTGACAAGAGCGATTATTACACATTGTCATTCCTCCCCGACGGACACAGGGAAGCGCTGAGTTATCTCGGCTCACATTCGGGCAGAGATGAGGATAAGCTTGCAAAGACCGACCTTACAGGCACAGCAACGGACGATTATGCTTATATAGAGCAGGCAAAGCTCGTGCTTGTCTGCAAGAAGCTGTACAGACAGCCTATGACGCCCGATTCTTTTATAGACAAGTCGCTTATCGAAAAGTGCTATGCCGCAGGCGATTTCCACGAGATGTATGTCGGTGAGATAGTTAAAGTGCTTGTAAGCGAATAACCGGTGAAAAACTCGTATAACAGTATAATAGAAAAGCTACCGTAAAGTTCATTGCGGTAGCTTTTCTTAGATTTAAATATAATAGTACAAAACGAGTATATTCTGTAACAAAATTATGATTATATATACTCTCTTATATCTGATGGTACCATATTCAAAATATCGTTATATGTAAGTTGCCATTCTTTTGGATTTACTGATATTTTGACACTGGCAGGAGAAATATACTTCTCTGTTAATCGTAGTAATTCGTTTCCGTCTATAAGTTCAACGTGCGCTTCTTCGGCATAAGCAATTGCTCCGGAAGAATAGTGGCTGGTTGTTATAAATATTAATCGGTTTGCATTGGCGGTTTGATTTGCTCCGACCAGTTTTTGTATTAACGGTCTGCCTACTGAGTGGCTTGTAGCGTAGCATTTGCATTCGATAATCCCTTTATCTTTGCCTTTTTCTACCACTACATCATAACCACCATCATTAGTTTTAGAAGTTGTGTTAGCAGTATATCCCATTTTTCTAAATAAGTCAGCGGTAAATTCTTCAAATTCAGTGGGATTATCTTTAAAAGTGTTAATTATATGATTGATTTCATTACATTTGCTTTCAAAGATTTTTTTCTTTTCTGCTAAAGAATACTTCCTTTTTTCTTCGTCACACAGTGATATGGTGATATATGAGTTTTGGCTTCTGATTGTGTTAACCAATAAAACAAGATAATATGGATTGCTGTTACGGACTTCATAATTTTCTATATATAAATAACTGTATTGCCATTCAATCCTATTTCCGTTTCTTCTTTTGTCGCACGTTCCGTCTTTATTTGAAAAAGTCCAGTAAGGGTATGATAATTCAAAATCATTTTTTTCAACGGTATATTTTTGCTTTCTGATTTTTGTGCCTTCAGGCAAACATTCAAGATTAAAGTGCAGAATGAACTCATTTCTGATTTTTTTATTTCGAAGTATTATTAAAAATACTACTAACGAAATAATTGCAATAAGGGCGATTACCGATATTATAATCAATTTTTCGTTATCCAACTATGTTTCCTCCAAATTATTTATAAATCACACTTCCCAGCTGCCAAGATACTTTTCCTGTTCCTCAGTCAGCTTATCAATTGTAATGCCCCAGTATCTGAGCTTTCTCTCGGCAACCTCCTTATCAACCTCGGCAGGAACGTTTACCGTCATCTTTTCGCCGGCTTTCAGCTTGTCCTTGTTCTTCACAAGATATGCGGCTGACAGAGCCTGTATAGCAAAGCTCATATCCATTATTTCTGCGGGGTGACCGTCGCCTGCGGCAAGGTTTACAAGTCTGCCCTCGGCAATAACATTTATCCTGTTGCCGTTAGCCAGCTTGTAGTACTGAATGTTGTTTCTTGCAACGCCCGTTTCAACAGCCATTTCTTTCAGTTTCGCAACGTTTACCTCAACATCAAAGTGACCTGCGTTTGAAAGGATAGCCCCGTCCTTCATATTAAGGAATGCCTTTTCTCCGATAACATCGTTACAGCCTGTTACCGTTACAAAGAAGTCGCCTATCTTAGCCGCCTCGACCATCGGCATAACCTTAAATCCATCCATAACTGCTTCCATCGCCTTTATCGGATTTATCTCGGTTACTATTACCGATGCGCCAAGTCCTTTAGCCCTCATAGCAACGCCCTTGCCGCACCAGCCGTAGCCTGCTACTACAACGTTCTTTCCCGCAACAATCAGATTCGTTGTGCGGTTTATGCCGTCCCAGACCGACTGACCCGTGCCGTAGCGGTTATCGAACAGATGCTTGCAGTCTGCGTCATTTACAAGCATCATCGGGAACTTGAGCTGTTTAGCCTTATCCATAGCTACAAGGCGGATAATTCCCGTTGTGGTTTCCTCACAGCCGCCGATAACGTTCGGGATAAGGTCGGGATATTCATTGTGGATAAGGTTTACAAGGTCGCCGCCGTCATCAATGATGACATTGGGAGCAATCTTGATAACCTCCGCAGTATGTGCGTGATATTCCTCCGCAGTAGCACCGTGCCACGCAAATACGTTAAGTCCGCTGTGTACAAGCGCCGCCGCAACATCGTCCTGCGTTGACAGTGGGTTACTGCCCGTGATATACATCTCTGCGCCGCCTGCCGCCATTACACGACAAAGGTAAGCCGTCTTTGCTTCAAGGTGTACCGAAAGCGCAACTTTCAGCCCCGCAAACGGCTTTGATACCGCAAATTCTTCTTCAATGCCACGCAGTAACGGCATATTTGCCTTTACCCAGTTTATCTTTGTTTCGCCGCTTTCCCACAGGCTCTCATCTCTTATAATGCTCATTTCGTTTTCCTTTCCGTTAACCGTCTATTCTTTTCATCGCTTTATTGCATTCAAAGTAAATGCGTTCCTCGTCCATTCCCTTTATCTCACGGTTTTCCATTAAGAACTCACCGTCAACCATAACGCTTTCAACCTCATATCCGCTTGCACTGTAGCACATAGCCGCAACAGAATCGTTCACAGGCTGGAGCGAGGGATATTTCATATCCATTACGGTAAGGTCAGCCGCATAGCCTTCTTTAAGTGTTCCCGTGTTGTCAAAGCCTAAAGCCTTTGCGCCCGTTTCGGTAGCCATTTTCAGTGCCTGACGTGCAGAAACCGCTGTAGCACTGCGGCAGTTGCCCTTGTGCGCAAGGCAGATGAAGTTCATATCGCTGAACATATTCAGCGTATTGTTGCTTCCTGCGCTGTCAGTGCCGATACACAGCTTTACACCCTTGTCGAGCATATCGGGTATTCTTGCAAAGCCGTTTCCGAGCTTTGCATTGCTGATAGGATTTGTAGCGGCATATACACCTCTTTCAGCGAGAATGTCAATATCCTCGTCGGATAGCTGTACGCAGTGAGCGGCAACCGTATGGAACTTGAACATTCCCATATCATCGAGATATTTTACAGGCGAACAGCCGTTCTGTGCTATGCTGTCCTCAATTTCCTTTACCGATTCGGAAAGGTGAATGTTTATGCCGAGGCCGTATTCTGCGGCTTTCTCCATTACAAGCTCAAGATAGCCCCTGTCGGTAGTATAGATAGCGTGAGGACCCATCATGAATTTAAGACGCTTGTTGTCGCCGTAGGTACGCATATCGTACAGCGTATCCTCAATTCTTGTCTTTCCGCCCTCGTCATCTCTGCCGTTTCCTACAAGACCTCTTGATATTGTCGCTTTCAGACCGCTTTCGCTTATCGCTCTTGTAATGCAGTCACGGGCGATATTCATATCAAGAAAAGCCGTTGTACCCGTCTTTATCATCTCAAGGCAGGCAAGCTGTGTGCCGTAGTACATATCCTCGGCGGTCAGCTTGTCCTCCATCGGCATTATCCTGTCGAACAGCCAGGTGTGGAACATAAGGTCGTCCGCACTGTTTCTGAACAGCGACATATAGCTGTGCGTGTGGCTGTTTACAAGCCCTGCCGTAATGAGCTTGTCCCTGCCGTCAATCGTCCTGTCCGGAACAAAGCCGTTTTTTACTGCATCGTCACCGATATAGGAGATAACGCTGTCGCTTACCGCAATATCGCATACCTTTGCGGAAAATCCGCTTTCTTCGTCCGGAAGAATTGCGGTTATCCCTTTAAATAATGTATTCATATAAAGTCCTTTCGTCCGTTTTTTTATGGATAATTAATTATAGCATTTATGAAGGAGGATTGCAACCGGGCAGGGTTGCTTTACAGCGGAATTTATGTTAAAATACTGCAAAAAACGAGGTGATACCATGAACAAAGAATACACGATCCGTGATCTGTACGAGATTTACTGTGAAGCGATGCCCCGCTATCCGCTGACATACGAGTGTTTCAGGGATATTCTGCATAGAGATAATTCACAGATCTTCACTGCGGAGAACAGCGAAACGATAATCGGATTTGTCGTAGTGAACGGTAATTCCGTAGTTATCCTGTGCGTGAAAAAAGAGTACAGACACAGCGGTTACGGAAAACATCTGCTTATAATGGCAGAGGGATTTATTTCCGCAAATTACGATGAAGTTATTCTCGGCGGGGGCGGCTTGTTACAGGGTGTGCCGTGTGACAATGACGAAGAGAGCAGTGTTCCGTTCTTTGAAAAAAGAGGCTACAGTGCAGACTTTACATCGGTCAATATGGGGCTTGAGCTTAATGATAAAGCTGTTGAAAAGCTGAAAGAAATTCCCCGCCCGAACGGAGTTACATACCGCTTTGCAGATGATAACGACAGAGAAAAGCTCTTAGCCGCCGTAAAAGATGCTCAGGCAGATTGGTTACCGATATTCGAGGAGAATAGTGACGCTCCCGTCCTGCTTGCCGTCTGCGGTGACGAGATTGCAGGCTTTGAGATGGTCGAGGAGTACGGCGGAATGTTCTTTTCCGATAATGAAAAGCACAGTATGATAGGCTGTGTCGGCGTTACTCATAAATACCGCAGACGAGGAATAGGCCTTGCTATGACAGCCAAGGGCAGTTTGTCGCTGTATGAAAGGAATTGCAAGGATATTCAGCTTTTATACGTCGAGCGTGTAGCGTGGTACAATAAGCTCGGTTATGAGGTAACAAGCAGACAGTGGATGGGCAGAAAGAAAATACAGGATATTATGTTCTGAAATAGGAACAGCCCTGCTATAACGGCAGGGCTGAAACGCTATACGTTTTCGGTTTTTAAAAGTGGTTGAAAAAAGCGGAAATGCGTGGTATAATGAGTTTATGGGGTAGTTAGTCTGCCCTACAAATCGGAATTGATGGAGGGATGATATATGGAACTGATTATACAGCCTACTTGCTTTACATGTGGACAGGCTTGCATTGCCATGATTGCAGGAAAAAGTGTCGATGAAGTTATTAAAGATATGAAAACAGACGGAGCCACAAGTATCGGTCAACTGATAGAGATACTTGACTATTATGGTATCCGACATGCGGAAAAGAACAAGCGTATTTCAAAGAAGAATCCTGTTCCCTATAAGTATTCGATTTTGACGGTACATACGGATGCGGGGTATACCCATTGGACATTGCTTTATGATGATAAATATTATGACCCAGAGTTTGGTCTGATTGAGGGCGAATACACACATGGGAAAATCACGTCATTTTTGGAAATATATGCCGAATAGTAAATTCCTATTTATCGAGCAGTATAACACACAAGGAGTAACCGTCACTGTTGCTCCTTTTCCTATACCCCCCGAGCCGCAAGGCTCTTTTTTATGCGGTCTGCGATGTTAGTCCAATGGTAGTTGTATTGGAAAACTATTGACCGAAATGCGAATGTGTGGTATATTGGATTTGCGAGGGTGGTTAATCCGGCGGATAAATCTGTATTTGGAGGGAGCAAAGTGTCAATATTTACAAAGATAGCAGAAAAATATGATTGGAAGATAATCGGTGAACCGGTGTGCTTGAGCGGTGGCTTTATGCACAAGATGTATAAGATTAGCACACAGCAAGGAACTTTCGCTCTGAAGTTGCTAAATCCGTTTGTTATGCAAAGAGAAACCGCTATGGATAATTATGCAAAAGCTGAACGGATAGAACTATTATTGGAGCAGCAAGGTGTTCCGGTTCTTCCTGCATTGTCTTTGTGTGGAAGAAAAATGCAGGAGATAGATGGTGAATATTTCTATATATTTGACTATTTTCCCGGGAAAGTTTTAAAAAGCAACGAGATAACGGCAAATCACTGCAAAGAAATGGGGAAGGTGCTTGCCGAAATCCATAGTATAGACAAAAAGTATGAAAATGAAGCTTTTTATGAAATGTCTATTGATTGGAATTTCTATCTTGCAGAAATGAAACACACCGATACGAAGTTATATGCAATGCTGAAAGACGCTTTATCTGTGATTCAAGACAGTCAAAATAAAGGTAATCAGGCACGAAAGAAACTACCCCATATCGTGTCAATCTGTCATAACGACATGGACTGCAAAAATGTTCTCTGGAATGGG
>OMDF01000866.1_pt1 | contig 16307 bp, 12 predicted proteins | sample 1673631 | NCBI WGS metagenome assembly OMDF01 (sample SAMEA103958117, study PRJEB25191) | human gut metagenome | biome: human-associated habitat [ENVO:00009003]; feature: intestine environment [ENVO:2100002]; material: feces | place: Germany | collected 2013/2015 | reverse complement strand
TTGGGAGAGGGGCCGGGGGTGAGGCTTAACTTCTCCTACCGTTCTTCGTCGCCGTAGTAGATGACTCGATTGCTGAAATCTTCTGCCAGTTTCTCGTTCTCGGGCGACAGTTTGCCATGCAGATACTGGTCCATCATCATTGCACCAATCGGCACACCAAACGTAGCCCCAAAGCCACCGTTCTCCACATACACGGCTATGGCTATCTTCGGATTGTCCATCGGTGCAAAGCCCATAAAGACGGAGTGGTCTTTTCCGCGGTTCTGCGCCGTTCCCGTCTTTCCGCAAGCTTCTACACCCGGCAAAATGGTTCCAACCATACGACAGGTAGCACTACCCGTACTGCCCGTAACGGCTGCCCGCATACCTTCTACAATATCTTCGTAATACTTGCGGTCGATACTCGTATAGCGGCGGGTGCGATACAAACTGTCCAGTTCGTTGTCCTGTATTTCCTTCACCACATGGGGCGTTATGAAGTAACCACGGTTGGCAATCGTAGCTCCCAGATTGGCAATCTGCAAAGGTGTAGCCAGAATTTCACCCTGCCCGATGGCGATACTGATAATGGTAAGTCCATTCCACGAGCCGCGGTAAACTTTGTCGTACGTACTGGCGTTGGGGATGAAACCACGTATCTCGCCCGGCAAGTCTGTGCCAAGTTTGTAACCGAAGCCCTGCGAAACCATGTAGTCCTTCCAGACAGTCAAAGCCTTTTGGGGTGAACCATACTTACGGTCGCCTATCATGCGAAACAAGCCCCAGCAGAAGTACGAGTTACACGAAGTAGCAATGGCCGGCACCAGTGAAAGCGGCGAAGCGTGTCCGTGGCAACCTACATGCAAACTACCGTAGCTGAAACCGTGAGAACAGGGATACAACGTTGTTTCTTCGTGTATGATGCCTTCCTGAAGGAAAGTGAGTCCCTGTGTCGTCTTGAATGTCGATCCGGGCGGATAGGCTCCCATAATGGCACGGTTCAGCAAAGGCTTCCGCTTGTCGAGCTGAAGAAGGCGATGATTCTTTCCGCGCTGACGGCCAATCAGTATATGTGGATCAAACGAGGGCGACGATACCATACAGAGAATCTCGCCCGTAGAGGGTTCGATGGCTACGATGGCACCAATCTTATGTTGCAACAGCCGTTCGCCCAGCATCTGCAAGTCGATATCGATACCCAGCGTAAGGTTCTTGCCAGGAATGGAAGGGCGGTCGAGCTGACCGTCCATGTAATGCCCCTGAATGCGGCCGTGGGCGTCGCGAAGCAACACTTCCACGCCTTTTTCGCCACGCAGGTAGGTCTCGTAAGAACGCTCTATTCCCTGCTTACCAATGTAGTCGCCGCGAATGTAATAATCGTCCTTCTCGATGTCGCGTTTGGATACTTCACCGATGTCGCCCAGCACGTGTCCGGCAGAGTTGTAGGTGTATTGCCGGATGGTACGACGCTGTATGTAGAAACCGGGGAACTTGAACAATTTCTCCTGAAACACACCACATTCCTCGGACGAAAGCTGTGTCATAAAAGTCTGATGGGTGTATTTCGAATATCCGGGATTCATCCACCGGTTTTTCACATCCTTCATGCGCTTGTCGAACTGTTCGCGCGTGATGTTCAGGGCACGGCAGAAATCGGCCGTATCGAGTTGTGTCACTTCGCGGGGTACGAAGGTAATGTCGTAAGCAGGTTGGTTGAATACAAGCAACTTACCGTTACGGTCGTAGATGGCTCCGCGCGAAGGATACTGTATTTTATTCAGGAAAGCGTTGCTGTCGGCATTCTTCTTGTAATCATCTGTCATGATTTGCAGGTCGAAGAGGCGCAGGATATAAATGAATACAATAATCACTGCCGCCAAGCCGATTACAAACTTCCGTTTCTCTAACTGATAGTCCTTCATTGAACGAATGGGTAAATAGATAATTGAGTAAATGTACGATCAGGCCGACGGACTGCTACCGCTTTTTCCGTATACCTTCGACCGCCATGACACACGCCACTGTAAGCACACTGCTCGACAGGATGCGCAGCAACAGCGTGCCCAAATGGGCAAACGAAAAGAATTCGATGGAGAGCAGCACGGCATGATGGACCAGCACACTGAACGAAAGATACTTCAGAAAAGGCGAAATACCCATGGTGCGGACAGCCGGTACAAAACTTTCGACCGTATCGCGCGGTGTGAACAGACGCAACAGTACCGGACGCAAAAAGGCCAGAAAAACCGTTGCCGCAGCATTCATACCCGGCGTGTCGGAAAAGACATCGATGGCAAGACCCAAAAAGAAAGCCCACAGCATCAGCGCGTTGCGCGAAGTCTCCGACTCGAACTTCAGTATCAGATAGACGTACAGAAAGGGAGTGGCATATCCGACGATATGCATATTGTTCAATATCAGCACCTGCAACAACAGCAAGCCGACGAACCATCCTATTTTATGCAGATAATTGTGTACCAATGGTGTATTAATTCGTTTCTTCTACCTCCAAATTGTTTTGTTCTTCCTGACCGTTACGGGCTATGACGCGTACGTCGCTCACCTTACCGAAGTCTGTAGCCAATTTTATCTTCAACAGGTACGAAAGCCCATCGTGCGAGTCGGACATATCGTCCACCGTACCCACCATGACACCGGCCGGAAACACAGCCGAATAGCCGCTTGTCACCACCGTATCACCCAGGTTGAACTCGGCATGGCGGGGCAAGTCTTTCAGATAGGCAAAGCGTGAGTCACCGCCTTCCCACTTCAGGTAGCCGAAGTATTCGCTGCCCACAATCTTGCAACTGATGCTCGACTTGCTGTTGAGCAACGGAATGACGAGCGAATAGTGAGGCGAGGTTTTGTAGACAATGCCGACTACTCCGTTTGCATCAACCACTCCCATGTCGGGCCGTATACCTGCCGATGCACCCTGATCAAGAGTGATGTAGTTGTCAGCACGGTTCAGCGTATTCTTGATAACGTTTGCCTTGAAGATGCGGTAATCGCCTGCCTCCATGTGGTCCAGACTGTAGAGGCGCGCCGAGTCGGCTCCCTTGTCGCGCAGCATCTTTTCGAGATGTGCCACACGCTGTTCAAGCAGCAGGTTGCGGTCGAGCAAGTCTTCGTTCACCGACTTGAGGTGGAAGTAAGAGCTGATGCCTCCGGATATCTCGTAGACGCGTCCCGCCACTTCGTTAGCCGAGGTAAAGAACACACTCTGCTGGTAGTGGTTGAAGCGGAACAATAAAACAAAACTGGCTACCTCCAACAGCAGAAAGAGGAACCAGTAATTGTATTTAAGAAGGAAGTTCAGTAGATTCCGCACGAGTTCTATACTAATTAACAATGGATAATGGATAGTTGATAACCGACAGATGTGTTATCAAATATCCATTCACTAATTCATTTACAAATCACCGCATCAGGAACGAGAAACGGTCAACGTTCTTCAACGCCACGCCCGTTCCCTTGGCTACGGCATGCAAGGGGTCTTCGGCAATGTGGAAGGGGATGTTGATCTTGTCCGTCAGACGCTTGTCGAGTCCGCGAAGCAAGGCACCACCACCGGCCAAGTAAATACCGTTGTGCACAATGTCGGCGTAAAGTTCGGGAGGAGTATTCTCAAGCGCGCTCAGAATGGCTGTCTCGATCTTCGAGATAGACTTCTCCAGACAGTGTGCCACTTCCTGATAGCAGACAGGCACCTCCATAGGCAGGGCTGTGATGCGGTTCGGTCCGTGTACAATATAGTCCTCGGGAGCGTCTTCGCCCAGTTCGGTAAGGGCGGCACCTACGTGTATCTTGATACGTTCGGCCATACGTTCGCTGACCTTGACGTTGTGCTGACGGCTCATGTACTCCTGAATGTCGGCTGTCAGGTCGTCACCGGCAATGCGGATAGAGTTGTTCGATACGATACCGCCGAGCGAAATGACAGCAATCTCGGTAGAGCCACCGCCTATATCAACAATCATGTTTCCTTCGGGAGCTTCCACGTCGATACCGATACCGATGGCTGCTGCCATGGGTTCGAATATGAGGTAGACGTCACGTCCGCCGGCGTGTTCGGCCGAGTCGCGTACGGCACGGAGCTCGACTTCGGTACTGCCCGAAGGAACACCGATCACCATGCGGAGCGAAGGCGAGAACAGACGGTTACGGTTGTTCACCATCTTGATAAGTCCGCGAATCATCTGCTCGCAGGCATAGAAGTCGGCTATCACGCCGTCGCGCAGCGGACGGATGGTGCGTATGTTCTCGTGGGTCTTCTCGTGCATCAGCTTTGCCTTCTCGCCCACGGCTATCATCTTGTCTGTACGACGGTCCAAGGCCACCACCGAAGGTTCGTCCACCACAATCTTACCACCAGCGGTAATGATGGTATTGGCTGTGCCAAGGTCCATCGCTATTTCTTGTGTAAAAGAGAAAAATCCCATCTTATAAATGAAGAATTATAAATGAAGAATGAAGAATCTATTTAAACGAAGAATGAAGAATGGAGAATGAAGAATTCAGGTAGGCAACTACGCGCCGCATGGAAATTCTTCATTCTTCACTCTTCGTTCTTCATTATCGATTAGTGCTTGAAGTGACGGAATCCGGTAGTCACCATAGCGATTCCGTGTTCGTTGCAGTAGTCAAAGCTCAGCTGGTCCTTGATGCTTCCGCCTGGCTGGATAACGGCTGTAACACCTTCGTTGCCGGCTATCTCGACGCAGTCGGGGAAGGGGAAGAAAGCATCGCTGGCCATCACGGCACCGTGCAGGTCGAAGCCGAAGCTCTTGGCCTTCTCAATGGCCTGCTTCAGAGCGTCTACGCGGCTGGTCTGTCCTACACCGCTTGCCAACAGCTGTTTGCCCTTGGCCAACACGATGGCGTTGGACTTGCTGTTCTTCACAATCTTGTTGGCAAACAGCATGTCTTCGATTTCCTGAGCGGTAGGAGCCTTTTCGGTCACCACTTTCAGGTCGGCAGGAGTTTCAATCTTCAGGTCGCGATCCTGTACCAGCACACCGTTCAGCAGCGAGCGGAACTGCTTCTTAGGCAATTCGGCAGGCTTGCGTACCAGGATGATGCGGTTCTTCTTCTGACCCAGTATTTCGAGGGCATCCACGTCATAATCGGGAGCGATGATGACTTCGAAGAAGATTTTGTTGATTTCCTCGGCTGTCTCCTTGTCGACAACGGCATTGGTGATGAGCACTCCACCGAAAGCCGATACAGGGTCACCAGCCAGGGCATCTTTCCAAGCTTCGAGCAAAGTCGGACGTGTAGCCAGACCGCAGGCGTTGTTGTGCTTCAGGATAGCGAAAGTGATGTCGTTGCCAAACTCATCAATCAGGTCAACGGCAGCATTGATGTCGAGCAGGTTGTTGTAGGAGATTTCCTTACCATGTATCTGGTCGAACATTGCATCCAGATTGCCGTAGAAGTAGCCTTTCTGATGCGGATTTTCGCCGTAGCGCAGAGTCTTCTGATTACCGGCCGAGCAGCGGAAAGCACTGCCTTCTTCGCCGTCGAAGTAATTGAAGATAGCCGAGTCATAGTGCGAAGAAACGGCGAAGGCTTCTTTCGCAAACCAGCGGCGTTCTTCGAGCGAAGTAGTAGCACCGTGCTCCATCAGCATGTCGCGGAAGGGCTGGTACTGTGCCTGCGAAGCGATGATAACCACATCGTTGTAGTTTTTGGCAGCCGCACGGATCAGCGAGATGCCGCCTATGTCGATCTTCTCGATAATGGCCGGTTCGTCGGCACCGCTGGCCACAGTAGCTTCAAACGGATACAGGTCGACGATGACGAGGTCTATTTCGGGAATTTCATATTTTTCGATTTGTTGCATGTCTTGCTCCAGTCCACGACGGCACAAGATACCTCCGAATACTTTCGGATGCAATGTCTTCACACGGCCGCCCAAGATAGAGGGATATGTGGTAAGGTCTTCCACTGCCTTGCAGGGATAACCCAGAGATTCGATAAACTGACGAGTTCCGCCTGTCGAAAGGAACTCTACACCTTCTTCATGCAGTTTGGTGATAATCTCATCCAAACCTTCCTTATGGTATACAGATACCAAAGCTGTTTTGATTCTTTTTGTTTCGGACATGATTCAGTTATTTAAATTACGCGCAAATTAAATCTATAATGCCGCAAAGTTACAAATTTTGTTCGTAAGGAGACGCATACACAGGCAATTAATCGCAAAAATTATACTTTTTAATGACAAGCCCCCGTACGTCCGCCTGTTTCTGCCAGACGTATACGAATACCTCCGTCCGCACAGTCCAGAGGGCAGATTCGCTACCGGGAATGGCGTCACGCACCGTACTTGACAATGTGACACTTTGCTCCGCCAACGCCGCGAGAATCGCGAAATTCCGTCCGACAGCCCGCCGTCCCAGAATTTCGGAAGTAAAAATCCGCATATAGCTGCCTCTTAGCACGATAGCGAAATCCTTACATCTGAAAGAGAAAAACGCCTCCCCTCCGGCTCCCCCAAAAGCCTTGTTTCCACCGCCAAAAAGCCATCCCGACGAGCACAACAAGCGTTGCTGACGAGCCGCACAAGCATGGTTCGCGAGCCACACAAGCGTTGCTCCCGTTACGAACAAGCACGGAGCGCGCGCCGGACAAGCATTTTGGGGACAAAAAGCGTATAAAACCCGCATACCCAACGCATATTCATGCAGATTCAGCACCTATTCCGCCCACTTTTCACATTTTCAGCCTACTTTCGGAAAACAGGTCTGTCAATTCAAAAAAAACATTTCCCGACAATTTGAAAGCAGAACGCATTATCTGGCAAGCACATTGTCAAAATCTCTTTCATCCCTTCCCTGCACTCACTGACGGGCACAAAAAAGGGAGGATTCTCCGCCGCAGACAGTCTGCGAAGAAGAATCCTCCCCTCTCATATATAGGGTTATATCACCGTCCTGTTACCAGATGGAGACGCGCTCGGCCTGCGGCACGAACATCGGGTCTTTCTCGGTCACACCAAAGGCATCGTACCAGGCACCGATGTGCGGCAGTGCGCCGTTCACACGCCATTCGCCCAGCGAGTGTACGTCAATCTTGGTCAGTTGCAGCACATATTCCGGACGGATGTTGTTGGCCCATACACCGGCATAAGCCAGGAAGAATCGCTGTTCGGGTGTGAAGCCGTCTTTTACTGCCAGCGGAGCAGCGGCAGTAGCGTTCTTGAAGGCCTGGAAAGCTACCTGCAAACCACCGTGGTCGGCAATGTTCTCGCCCAGTGTCATGCGGCCGTTGGCGTGTACGCCTGGAGCCACTTCGATGCTGTCGAAGAAGGCTACCATCACGTTGGCACGTTCCTCGAACTTCTTGGCATCTTCTTCGGTCCACCAGTCTTTCAGGTTACCATCCTTGTCGTACTGACGACCCTGATCGTCGAATCCGTGTGTCATCTCATGTCCGATAACCACACCGATGGCACCGTAGTTGAAGGCGTCATCCGCATTCATATCGAAGAAAGGCGGCTGCAGGATGGCGGCAGGGAAACAGATTTCGTTCGTCGTCGGATTGTAGTAAGCGTTCACGGTCTGCGGCGTCATCAGCCATTCGTCCTTGTCGACGGGCTTGCCTGCCTTGGCCACCATCTCGGCGTGTCCCCACAGGTTGGCACGTTCGATGTTTGCCCAGTACGAGTCGTTCTTGATTTCGAGCGAACTGTAGTCTTTCCATTTGTCGGGGTAACCTATCTTCACGTGGAAAGTAGCCAGTTTCTCCAGAGCTTTCACCTTGGTCGAATCGCCCATCCACGAAAGGTTCTGGATGCGTTGTCCCAGTGCTTCCTGCAGGTTCTTCACGAGGGTCACCATACGCTCTTTGGCAGCGGCGGGGAAGTACTTCTCGACATACATCTGTCCGACAGCCTCGCCCAATGTAGAGCTTACTACGCCGACAGCTGTCTTCCAACGGGGTTGCATCTCTTGGGTACCCGACATCGTACGACTGTAGAAGTCGAAGTTCTGCTCCTTCATCGCGTCGTTCAGGTAAGAGGCAGCGGCATCAATCAGCTTCCACTGCAAGTACAGGCTTTGGTCAGCCAGGGGCAGTGTGTCCAGAATCTTCACCGAAGCCTCCAGCGAAGCGGGCTGACCGATGATGATTTCCTTCACATCGTTCAGGTCAAGTCCTTTCAGATAAGCATCCCAGTCGAAGGTAGGGTATTGCTTCTTGATGTCTTCCATCGACATCTTGTTGTAGTTGGCATGAGGGTCGCGCAGGTCGACACGCGAGCGGAAAGCCTGTGCCAGACGGGTTTCTACATCCATCACTACCTTCACGGCACGGTCAGCGTCGGCATCAGAATATCCGGCCAGACCGAACATCTTCTTTACATGCACTTTGAAAGCCTCACGAATTTTAGTAGTAGCCTCATCGTTCAGCAGATAGTAGTCACGGTCGCCCATGCTCAGTCCGTACTGGGCTATCTGTACAGCGTTCATGTTGCTGTTCATTTCGTCGGCTGCCACGTAGAGGGCCAGATAGGCTGCGATGCCTTTCTTATAGAGCTGTGCCAGCAGCGGATAAAGCTGTTCCTTGCTCTGCAGCGCACCGATTTCCTTCAGTTCGGCCTGAATGGGGGCAACACCGTCCTGATTCAGCTTCACGCTGTCCATGGCAATCTTGTACAGGTCGCCTACCTTCTGTGCCACGCTGCCGGCTTCGTGTTGCGAAGCAGCCAGTTCTTCGATAAGGCCCTGAATCTGCTTGCGGTTGTTCTCGGCCAGCACAGTGAACGAACCATACTGCGAATATTCGTCGGCCAGCGGATTGTTTTTCATCCAGCCACCGCAGGCATACTGATAGAAGTCGGTACCCGGCAGAGCCGTGGTATCCAGATTGGCAAGCTGAATGCCGGCTGTCTGTTCGGCCGTCTGCTTGCCCGTGTTGCACGATGCTGCCAGCAGGCAGATCGCTGCAACGGGAAGAAAATGTTTCATGTTCATTGTTATACTGTTTTATAAAGTTGTTTTCCGTTCTTCACCCGGCGGCCATCAGGCTCCCTTTTGGGCTTCCTCCAGCTCCGTCGATGCTGTCTCCCACTCGTCCATTACGTGGTCGAGCTGTTCCTTCAGCTTGCGGTGCTGCTCGTAGAGCGACATGTCCGAGGCTCCTTCGGGAGTAGCCATTTTCTCCTCAAGAATGGCGATGGCGCTTTCGGTCTGTTCGATTTCGGCTTCGCAGTCGGCCACGCGACGCTCCAGTTTCTTCAGACGTTTGTTGAGTTCCTTCTGTTCCTGCCAGAGCCTCACCCCCTGCCCCTCTCCCAAGGAGAGGGGAGTGGTAGCGGTATTCTTCTTATTATTGGAGGCAAAGAGGGAATCCAACCTTCCTCCCCTCTCCTTGGGAGAGGGGTCGGGGGTGAGGCCTGAGGAGCTCTCAAGACTCTTGCTCCGTATAAAGTCGTAAATGCCTCCTAAGTGCTCCTTCACCACTCCGCCGCCGAACTCATAGACTTTAGTCGCAAGTCCGTCCAGAAAATCACGGTCGTGGCTGACAATAATTACTGTTCCGTCGAAGTCGCGGATGGCTTCCTTCAGTACGTCCTTCGAGCGCATGTCCAGGTGATTGGTGGGCTCGTCGAGGATGAGGAAGTTCACCGGCTCCAAGAGCAGCTTGATCATGGCCAGACGGGTGCGCTCGCCGCCGGAGAGCACCTTTACCTTCTTGTCCGAGGCCTCACCGCCGAACATGAAAGCGCCCAATATGTCGCGTATCTTCAGGCGAATGTCGCCAACGGCCACACGGTCGATGGTGTCGAACACCGTCAGGTTCTCGTCCAGCAGCTGTGCCTGGTTCTGGGCAAAGTAGCCTATCTGTACGTTGTGTCCCAGGGTAAGGCGGCCGGTATAGTCGGTTATCTCGCCCATGATGCACTTCACGAGGGTGGATTTTCCTTCACCGTTCTTGCCCACAAAGGCCACCTTTTCGCCACGGTTGATGGTCAGGTTGACGTCGTGAAAGACAACGTGGTCGCCGTAGGCTTTCGCTACGTCCTCGCAGATGACAGGATAGTTGCCGCTGCGGCTGGAGCAGGTAAACTTCAGGCGCAGGGTGGAGTTGTCTTCCTCGTCCACCTCGATGCGTTCTATCTTTTCCAGTTGCTTGATGCGGCTCTGCACCTGTACGGCCTTGGTGGCCTTGTAGCGGAAGCGTTCGATGAAGGCTTCGGTGTCTTCGATCTGCTTCTGCTGGTTTTCGTAGGCGCGCAGCTGCTGTTCGCGACGCTCGCGGCGCAGGGTGACGAACTCGTCGTACTTCACCTTATAGTCGTAGATGTGTCCGCAGCTGATTTCGATGGTGCGGGTGGTGACGTTGTTCAGGAAGGCGCGGTCGTGGCTGACGAGCACCACGGCGTTGGCACGGGTGGCCAGGAAGTTTTCGAGCCACTGGATGGACTCGATGTCGAGGTGGTTGGTGGGCTCGTCGAGCAGGAGCACGTCGGGGCGGCGAAGCAGGAGCTTGGCCAGCTCGATGCGCATGCGCCAGCCGCCCGAAAATTCGCTCGTGGCACGCTGGAAGTCGCTACGCTTGAATCCCAGACCGAGCAGCGTCTTCTCGATGTCCGCTTCGCGGGTATCGCCGCCCAGGATGTGATAATGGTCGGTCGCTTCGTTCAGCCGGTGGAGCAGCGATTCGTAGTCGGACGATTCGTAGTCGGTGCGCTCGGCGATTTCGCGGGTGAGGCGGGCGATTTCGGCTTCGAGCTTCAGCACTTCGTCGAAGGCTTTGGCCGTCTCTTCGACGAGTGTCGTAGTGTCCGCTACGCGCATCTGCTGCGGGAGGTAGCCGATCGTGCATTCGCCGTTGTAGGAGATCGAACCCGAGGTGGGCTGCTGTTCGCCCACGATCAGACGCAGCAGAGTCGTTTTACCGGCGCCGTTCTTACCGACCAGGCCGATGCGGTCCTTGGGGTTGATGAGCAGGGATATGTTGTCGAAAAGCGTCCAGCCGCCATAGCTGACGGTGAGGTTGTCTAAAGAGATCATGGTTTCGTTTTCTGCGATTTTCCGTGCGTGCGGAACGCCCGGCTTGCCGGAAGTAGGTGCTTGGGTGAAAGGAGTCGGAGGTTAGCTCTGCAACATTCTCTCGATCTCCGCCTGCGGGTCCGGGGCGCCGAAGACGGCGCTGCCGGCGACCAGAGCGTCGGCTCCGGCGTCGAAGAGCAGGCGCGAGTTATGGGCAGAGATGCCGCCATCGACTTCGATCACTGCGGTAGATTCCGTTTCGTCGATCATGGCACGCAGTTCCCGGATTTTCTCCAGCGAGTCGGGCATGAAAGACTGTCCGCCGAAACCCGGCTCGACGCTCATGACGAGCACCAGGTCGATCAGGGGTACGATGTCGCGCAGCACTTCGACCGACGTGGCGGGCTTGATCGAAACGCCCGCTTTGGCGCCAGCGCGGTGGATCAGGTCGATGCACCCTTTGGGATTGAGCGTGGCTTCGTAGTGGAAGGTGACGATTCCGGCGCCTGCCTCGGCGAAGCGGGTGACGTATTTTTCGGGTTCGACGATCATCAGATGTACGTCCAGCAGTTTGGACGTGGCCTTGCGGATGGCTTTCATCACCGGGAATCCGAACGAGATATTAGGGACGAATACGCCGTCCATGACGTCGATATGCACCCATTCGGCGGCGCTTCGGTCGATCATCTGCGTATCGCGTTCCAGGTGGCCGAAATCGGCCGACAGCATCGAGGGGGATATGATTCGTTGCATGGTTTTAGATTCTTAAAACTGAATAATAGAAACAAAGACAATTTTGGAGTAGAGTTTACCCAAAATACCTTGTTATTTTTGGCAAAGATAGTAAATTCGAAATAGAATGAGGATGTCGGGCAGGGGAATTTATTTGTAGTTGTTTGGCGTTGTAATATTTCCGGTCTGTTTATGCTTTGTATTACGGACAGTCTTGTTGTAATTATTTTAGTTGTTATGCTGGTTTTACAGGGATTCTGTTGAACAGGAACGAGAAGAGAGAGGCATTGCCTCTCTCTTCTCGTTCCGAAAAATACTTTTTTCTGTTGCAATGCTTGTCGCCGGTTTTAACGAACCGATATCGGCTCGACGGTATTCTGAAGACGATATATGTAATCCGGCCATTCCGTCTGTACGTTGGTACCCGTGCGGAAATATGCATTTGTTAAAGGAATGTTGGTCTGCATGTTCGAAAGCGACATCGAACTGGACATAGGAATAGGTGATGCACCTTCCTTGGAGAGCGGCCCAATCAATACTCTCTCTATTTCGCTATAGTTACCAGAGGCATCTTCGGCCATCGAGAGGAATGTGCCTTGCTGGTCGGCCGGGAAGAGAATCAGTGTGGACGTTTCGTCTTTGAGTGTCGCTTCCGTGCTGACGTTTGTCAAAATAGCTGATAACATCTCTTCTTCGGGATATTTGGTTTTGTCGGTGTAGTCGGCCGACAAACCTAGGAAATACCAGTGGGCCGCGTCGGAGCTATGGCTGATTTCGATGTCTATGGCTAGCAGGTTCTTGCCGGCTAATGAACTTAATTCGGGATCGAGTAGAGCCAGTTGGTCGCAGTCGTAATAAGCCCGCATCCAAGCTTTGGCCCAAGCGGACGAAACGGTTGCTTTTGGTGTCGTTAATTTCTCGCCGACAAAGACTTCACCTGCCAGCGTGCCATCGAAGTTCATACAGACAGCGAACGGGATATATTCCGTTTCCGGAGAGAGGAGTCCGGCAGGGCTTTCCGGGCCGAAAGACATGGTGACCGCACCACGAGCACAGAATCCGCGAACGATCTCTCCGATCGTGTAGCCCTGTTCCTCGTAAGTCGTGAATATCTGTTGCTGATAAGCGCGTACGGTCTCTTCATTCGATCCGTATTGTGCGTATTTTTCGGCAGGTAAGAGCTCATACCAGTATAATACGCTCGGGTCGCTGGGTGTGACGGAAACTTCCGCGCTACGGGCCGTCAATTTAGCGGGATCGATGCTGAATTCAAAAACTGTTTCGGAGGGGTCGCCAGCCGGAATAGTCTGGAACGAAGCCGACTCAACACTGGTTGTACGACCGGCTTGGTAACCGAATACCACGACGGAATAAGACGTGTTTGGGTCCAGTGCGTTTATTGTGCGGATTTGCGATCCCGTGTAAATATCGTAAAGTCCTGTGTTCATCAGAATTCCGTTCGCATCGATATAGGCGTCGGCGAGTTCCTCTGGAGTCCCTTGTGATGAAACGGCTATAAACCAAGTGTAGGGATCCTGATTGGTGGGAGTAATCGAGATTTTGGCTGATGCATAAGAGACGTCTTCGTCGGGAATCTTGATTGAGAATGTATTTAGGGATACCGGAGTCTTCTGGCTTTCGAATGTGTATTGGGAGACTTCCGAAAGCGGGTTACCCTCCTTGTCGATCGCAGCGGCCAACAGATGGTAGGTCGTCGATCCGAAAAGACTTTGGAGCGTGTTGTTGAATGGTCCTGTGTGGGTGATGTCGGCTACGGCACCGGCTCGGTCGAATCCTTCTTCCTGAATGCCGTACTCAATGTCGCTTTCGAGCATATCTTTGAATAAAGCGTCTTTATTTTTATTTGCGTCTGTAAATTCCTTGTCGGTAGCACGAGTCCAATACCATGTTTGTGTATTGTCTGATGGTGTGATGGAAATCTCGGCTGCATTCGGACTCAAGGTTTGGACATCGAATGTGAAAGTCATTTCGACGGGATTGGATTGCTCTCCTTCGGATGGAGGAGTTATGTCCGGCTCATTTTCCTTGTTGCAAGCGCCTGACAGGATTCCGCACAAGAATAGCATGTTGATATAAAGAAGTCTGTGCTTTATGTTTTTTGATATATGTTTCATGGCTTGGTGTTTTTTTGTTGGAAATATTTTCAGCCGTCATTAAAGAAGACGGCTGAAAATATAGATTACTTGTGTCTGTTTACAAAGCAGTGAAGCCGTCCATCGGACCGACATAGTCAGCTATTACTTTGATTTTGTGTCCGAGTGGAGCTACGAAGAAGCCTTCGTAGTGGAGCGTCCATTTTTGGCTTCCGCTGTCATAAGACAGATTCAGGTCGCCTTCCATGAGTACATACGGAAATATGGGATCGTCCAAATCCTGTCCGAGCGTGGCGTATGAGTAGCCGGGAATGAACTCGATCTGTGTGGGATCGAAGCCTGCGGCCGATGCATCCGGAGCACGATTAATAAAGAAGAGGCGCATGTTGGCTTCTCCTTCGGTGTCGGGTTGAAGGTCAATACGTCCAATATAGGAACGCTCGTAACCTTCCAAATCTGACGTAAGTCCGTATGAAACTACGGCTGGAGTATTTGAATAGGTGTCTTGCCATACATTATATTGAGGCTCCTCGGGATCTTCGCCTCCTCCTTGTTCCCCTATAGAACCTTGGAACGACCCAGTCAGCGTGCTTCCGTAAACGACTTGTGCCGACGCGTTTTCCTGATAGATAATATCGTATGAATCACGGGCGTCGATTGTGAGCGTGTATTCGTTGGTTTCCGGACTCACTTCAACTTTTATCGAGCCGGTTTTGTAGCCGATTTCCGACGGGCCGAGTGTACCGTTGATGTAAACGGGAGCGTTGGCGAAATAGGCTTTGGCCAACGATACGGTTCCTGCTTCTCCATTTTCGCTGATTGGGTAGTTACCCGTTGCGAGCGTTTCGGTTTCGGAATGGAATACCAGCGAGAACTGTTTCAGGTCGGGGTGAGCAGAACTGCGTAGCGGAAGGGCGATTGTCTTCTTTTCGGCATTCCATTTGGCCCCTCCGGTTTCGTCGAATACCACATTGTTGAGAGAATAGTTCTTTAACTCCATCTCGTGCGAGAGTATGCCGGAGAATCGACCGGTAAACTTGGTTTCGCTTTTGGATAATGTGCCTGTAATGGTCAGAATTACAGTGTTTGCCGTGCCTCGTTCAATTTTGACCAATGTCCCTGCAGGAAGGTTGTCGTCAATGTCGCTATTCCCTTCGATGTCTATCAGATAAGAGGAGGATACTGTTTTATAAAGGTCTTCTGCAAGCAGGCGGCTGCCGTTTCTCTAGGCGCCGTTGTTTTCGATACCTTCAAGTTTGATTTGGGTCTGATAAACACTTGTGTTGTCCGTTTCGAACAGGTTAATTAGTAGCATGCCGTTAGGCAGATAAAGTAATTCTCCTGTTGAAAAAGTGATATCGATTTGCTCCGGTTTCGGTTCGGGATCTTCCGTCCCTGGGTCTTCGTCTTTGAGCGGGGTAAGTTGTAATTTGTTGGAAATTGTCTTGCCCGTCTGGTTCGCAGCTGCAGCGATAACGGCATATGTAATCTGCTTGTCGACGGGAACTCGGATCGAAAGTTTGTTCTTGTCCGTGAGTTTAATGCTCGTTCCGGTTGCGAAAATTTCATCAGCAGTCGTGGGGAGCGATTCGTTCGCGTTCATGCAGACGTAAGCGCATTGCTCGGCATTTTCCACGTTGATCGAGAAGTTCAGTGCCCCGATTTCACTTTCTAAAGCAGAAATTGAGATGCTCGGTTCGGGGATAAGGTCTGATGTTTCGTCATCACTACATGCAGAGAGCATGGCTGTCAAAGTCAATCCTACCAGGAAAAACTTCATGGAAGCAAAGTTCATCATAGAGCATTTTTTTGGTTAAAGAATAATTTCAGAATAAATATATGGATAAAAAATGATTTTACAATGTTGTTTCGAAAATAAATTAGATTATATTTTTTAGGTTCTTTGCCTCTATTATAAAATGTAAATAAATTTGCTTTTGCATTCGGCTTATTTGTATTTTTGTCTTCGATAGCGGCTGTTTTTACACGATATGGAGATTGTTTATCACATAAAACCTTTTGCGGAACTTTCGGTGGGGGAGCTGCATGCGGCAGCTTCGCTGCGCGAACGGGTCTTCTACCTCGAGCAGCATGTCACGACGCTCGATGCCGATGAGAAGGATCCCTTTTCTCTCTTCCTGTGGGCCGAGTGTGAGGGGCAGACGGTCGGATTTCTGCGGATGATTCCGCGTGGGATTGCTTATGCCGAACCGTCGATCGGACGCGTTTGCGTTGCCCGAACGTACCGCCGTCGGGGAATATGCCGGGAGATGGTGAGCCGAGCTATCGGCTACATGGTTCGGGAGTGGCGGGCGGAAGCGATCCGCATTTCGGCCCAAAGCTATTTGATACCCTTTTACGAATCATTCGGATTCGAGGTCGTATCGGACGAATACCTGGAAGCGGGCATTCCGCATAAGAAAATGCTGATTCGCCTGGATCGGGAACATGGGCGAGAAGCGTGAAGCCTGCGGTGAAAAAA
>OMDF01000858.1_pt1 | contig 16371 bp, 7 predicted proteins | sample 1673631 | NCBI WGS metagenome assembly OMDF01 (sample SAMEA103958117, study PRJEB25191) | human gut metagenome | biome: human-associated habitat [ENVO:00009003]; feature: intestine environment [ENVO:2100002]; material: feces | place: Germany | collected 2013/2015 | reverse complement strand
TTTACAGCAATAACTGCCTATCTTAGTGGTATACTTTTTTCTTCAAAATGTTTTAATAAGTTATTATTAAATTTAGGAACAAAAAGAACTGCTAATACAAATATTTGGGATGATATTATTGAAAATGAAACTTGGTTATATATTCATATAAAAAATAAAGATTATGGTTATTTAGGTTTGCATAAATATTCAGAAGAAAATTGTAGTAGTCCTAAAATTGTTTTGTGTCATTATCAATTAATTGAAATGTCTACTGGAGAAGTAGTTACAGATTATTCGGACGATAATAATAGACTTATTATGATAGATACAAAAGATGTTGATACCATCGAAATAATATATCGGAATCCTATGGCAAATAAAAAGAAAACTATATTTAAAATAAAAAGTTTATGTGTATTAAAAAAACCAAAGTATATTCCAAAACATAAAAATGAAAAATAAATTTTGTAATTGTAGCACTGGCATTTGTCAGTGCTATTTTATTTTTAGAAATGAGGTGATGTTATGCAGAATAAAAAAAGATTAACATTTAGAAAGGTTATTACTTCTTCTGAATTAATAGAACAGATAAATCCAGAAAATCAAAAATTAGTTGATAGATTTTTAAAGAATTTTTCAACCAAGCGTTCACCAAAATCAGTATTGGTCTATAAATCAAACTATAATATTTTCTTTTGCTATGTTCTATTATATTGTGACAATAAATCTTTTATTGACTTAAAGAAATTTGAAATACTCGATTTCTTTGATTTTGGGGTTACTGAGTTAAAATGGAGTCCTAATCGTTTTCATCAAATGCACTCCTCTTTATGTAGTCTTAGTGATTGGATTGAGAATGTTATGGACGAATACTATCCGAATTTTAAAAATATAGTAAAGAAGATCGAAAAGCCAGCTAAAGAACTTATCAGAGAGAAGTCGGTTTTTACCAAAGATGAACTTTATGGACTTATGAATTGGTTAGGTGAGATAAACAAGCCTCAAGAGCAATGTTTATTATCACTTATGATGGGTTCTGGTGCAAGAGCTGATGAATTTGCTAGTTTCACAACAGACCTCATAGATGAGAATAATTTAGCTTTTGAAGGATTATTTTTAGAAACTACTAATGAAATGCGTGTAAAAGGTAGAGGTGTGAATGGCAAACGAATAAAAAGATATATTATAAAAGATGTATTCCTCCCCTATTATAAACAATGGTTGCCTATCAGAGAACAAATTATGAAAGAGAACGGAATAGAGCATAATTATATTTTTGTTAAATCTGATGGAGAGCCAGCTACTACCAGTACTATAAGAAGTTGGATGGAAAAATGGGATAAACCTTTGAGTAAGCATTTTTATCCTCATTCTACAAGACATTATTGGTGTACTACTTTATTAGCAGCAGGGCTTGAAGCCGAATTGGTACAAGAATTGCAACAATGGGGTAGTTCAGAAATGTTAAATATATACAATGATGCAACTGCTAAAGATAGAAAATGGAAAGGTCTTGCAAAACTTAGAGCAGAGTTAGAGAAAGAAAGTTTTAGCGAAGAATTGAATAAAATTCAAGAGTCAAATAATAATTAAGATTGCACCTATAATCAAGTGCAATCTTGCACTTTAATACAAAGGAATGGTGTAATGGCTGATTATAATGTTATGCTCGGATTAGAGTTAGAATCTGATGCTATACAAAAAATTGAGAATAGAATAAAAAATATAAAATGTGAATCTATAAAAATTGATATTTCTATATCTGATGACAGAGTTTTAAACTTTATACAAGATTTATCTAAGGCTAACAAAGACCTTGCTAATAATTTACTTACTTTAAATAAAATAGCAAAAAACACAAATGAGCAACAAGAAAAAGCTGATAAACAAAAATTAGATTCCGCAAAGGATTTATCATATGTATATAAGCAATTAATTTCTATTCAAAAAGAAATAAATTCATCAGAAATTAAATTAACTAAGCTTGATAAAAACAGTAAGCAATTTCAAACATTATCAATGCAAATTGATAAACTAAAAAAAGCATATCTTGATTTATATAATTTAGGTTCAGAAATTGAAGGGTTTGACCTTAATGATAATTCTTTTAATAAAATAAATAATTCTTTAGAAAAAACACAAAGACAGGTCGAATCTATAAGAGCAGCGTTATCTGATAAACAATCTTTACAAGAACTTAAAAAGCAAGAAAAAGAATTAATTTCGTTGGCTCAAGAAAAGGCAAAATTAAGAACTCAAAGAACTAAATTATACAATGATACAAATAAACATGATAACGAACTTGAATTATTAGAACAACAAATAAATAAAATTGAAACCGCTTATAACAATCTAAGAAATAGTCTTAAAAAACAATTACCAACAGAACAATTTGAGATATTAAAAAGAAAAACACAAGAAATTTATGATGCAGAAATTTTCTTAAGACGAAGAAATGTTGACATTACTGCTGACAGAGATACAAAACAAGCTTTAAATATAAAAAATAATTTTGATTCGGGTAATATTGATAGTGAATATAGTAAGATAGAATCAAGTTTAAGAAGTTTAAATACTGTTTCAAAAACAACGGAAGAAAATTTAAATAAGTTATCCCAAAGTTATATAGCATTAAAAAACGCTATTGACACTAATAATACAAAAGAAATCATCAAAACTTATAATCAGTTTGAAGACGCTCTAAAAAAAGTTAATAATGAATTAAAGCAAGCAGCTCAATTACAAAAGATAAATGAATCGGTATATAACCTTGAAAACAGCAAAAAACAATTTAGCAATGAAATTAATGTATGGTTATCACAAAATTCAAGTGCTACTAAAAAATTTGGATTGAGAATTAAAACTATTCAAAGTCAGTTAGAAAGTTGTAATGAAACAAGTTTAAATAGACTTAAAGATGAGTTCAGAGATATTACACAAGAAGCAACTATAGCTGGTAAAACTGGTTTAAATTTTATCGACACTCTAAAACAAAAAGGAAAAGAATTAGCATCATACTATACTATTTCTGGTAGTTTTTATAAAATAGTTGATACAGCAAAACAAGCATATCAAAATGTTGCAAATGTAGATAGTGCAATGACTAATCTTTATAAGGTTACTGATAATACTGACGCAGAGTATTCTGATTTCTTTCAAAACGCAAAACAAAATGCAAACGACTTAGGTGTAACTTTAACTGATTATATAACTGCAACTTCTGAATGGAGTAAATTGGGTTATGACATTAATGCTTCTTCGCAGTTAGCAAAAGTTTCATCAATTTATCAAAATGTTGGTGAGGTTGATTCGGAAACTGCTGTTAAAGATATTGTTACAGCTTTAAAAGCATATAACATAAATGTTGATGATGCTATATCAATAGTTGATAAATTTAATAAACTTGGTAATGAATTTGCAGTATCTTCAAGTAGTTTAGGCGAAGGGTTGAAAGTTTCGGCTTCATCGTTAGCAGTTGCAGGCAATGACATAAATAAGTCTTTAGCTATGCTTACTGGTGGCGGTGAAATTACCCAAGATATTGGAGAACTTGGTAACGGTTTAAAGACTATTTCTTTGCGTTTGCGAGGAATGAAGGGCGAACTTCAGGACATTGGCGAGGAATATGAAGATATTGAATCTGTTTCTAAAATTCAAACTCAGATTTATAATCTAACCGAAGGACACACAAATATTTTTAATGATGATGGTTCTTTTAAAGATACATATGATATTCTTGAATCTATATCAGAAGTTTATGATAAGTTAAGTGATACTAACAAAGCCGACCTTACAGAGATTATGTTTGGTAAAAATAGAGCTAATCAGGGTGTTGCTATTATTCAAGCTTTTCAGAGTGGACAAATTCAAAAAGCTTATCAAGCTGCACAAAATTCTGCTGGTTCTGCACAAGAAGAACAAAATAAATGGTTAGATTCTATTGAAGCAAAAACAAATCAAGTAAAGTCATCATTAGAATCATTATCTACAACTATAATGAGTAGTGACCTTGTTAAGTTTGTTGCCGACAGTCTCAAAAAAATAATATCTGATACTGATAAATTAATTCAAAATATAGTAAACCTACCTGTGCTTCTTACCGCTGCTACAACAGCTCTTTTAAAATATTTAGATATTAAAAAGGGCTTTGGTCTTTTTACTGTCAATAAAGATGAGTCTGGCAATGGTGTTGGAATATCTTTATTTGGAAAGAAAACAATAGGAAAACCAGATTATAAAGTAAACCAAAAATTTTATTCAGAAAATTTTACAAAACAGCTCAATAATGATATAGCTTCTCTTACAAGTTACATTCAATCACTTCAAAGAGGCGAACAGCAATTAAGTTCTTGGTCTGCTTATATGAATACTGCCAGTATTACGGCACAGGAATACGCAAAGACCTTGAATCTTACTAAAATAGAAGAATTTGATTTAAGTAATGCAACTGAAGAATTAAAAATAAAGTCAAGAGAATCACAAGTAACACTCAAAGCACAAAGTACTACATGGAAAGATGTTAAAAATTTAATTGAACTTTATAATGGAAATCTTGAGGACACAGTACATCTTAATAAAGAACAATTTGTAAGTGCGATAAATCAATCTAATGGTGCATTAGGTGGATATTTATCCAAGGTAGAACAAGGAAATGCTTCTTTTACAGGCTATGCTGGTAGTTTAGTGAAAGCTACTGCTAAAACTGTTGCACTTAATCTTGCTACTACTGCTCTTGACGGCATAATTAGTGCATTAGTTATTGGTGGTATCACTTTACTTGTTAAATCTATTGACGATTATATTCACGCTTCAGAAAAAGCAGCAGAAGCAGCACATAAAGAAGCCGAAGAAGCAAAAGAACGGTTAAAAAAATCTCAAGAAGAAACTGAAACTCTTGATGAACTTATTTCCAAATATGAAGAATTAGGCAAAAAGAGTGTAAGGGATAATAGTACTAATAAAGAGTTATTAGATATTCAAAATCAGATTAATGAGATAATCGGTAAACAGTATAATAATCTTGATTTGGTTAATGGTAAATATCAGGAACAACTTGAAGTTTTAAAAAATATAAGAAATGAAAAAGCCGAAGAAAATTATAAAAATGCAAGAGAAAGTTATATTACAGCGAAAAATGATGCTTCTAAAGCTGTGGGCGAGAAAAATTATGGATATGATATTGCAGAATATATAAGTAGTTCAGAAAAAAGTAAAAGTGATATTGTTTCAGAGAACAAAAAAATTATTGAAGCCTTAAACAAAGCGGGATTGATTGGTAAGGCAACGAATAAATATGATGATGCTTCTCCTTATGCGTTTAAATCTTTTTCTTATGAATCTGATGAGAGTTTAAACGAGCTTGGTAAAAAAATAGGTGCGTATTTTTATAATGAGCCAAGCAAGGATTTCTTTAGTACTGGTACAGATTATGGTTTAAAATTAACTGGTGGTAACGCTGCCGATAAGCGTAAATGGTTTCAATCAGCAATAGATGTACTTGAAAAAGCTAATCTTCAAGATACAGAACTTTTTAATAAACTTAATTCAGCTTCTGCACATTATAAAGAAAAATCTGAAAGTTTTAATAATTCTGCTCAAAGTTTTATTGATAGTATGATTGGAAAAATTAGCCCTGATGATACTATTAATACTCTTGAAACTTATAAAAAATATCGTGAAAAGCTTATTAAAGAAATAAAGAATAATAATTATTATGATGATTTAATATCAGAAGGATTCCTTAGTAATAACGCCAATGACACAAATTCTGTTGAGTCTAAAGTAGATGCCTACCTTTCAACTATTTATTCTGAATATTCTTTTGAATATAAAACACAACAAAATAAGTTAAAAAATCAAGTAGAGTCTACACCTAAAATTAGTTTTGCCGAACTTGTTGGAGAAACTGTTGACAAAGATGGTAAAACTGTTACAAGTGAATTAGCCAAAAATGTTGATGATTATGTTGAAAAAGTAAATAATCTTCAAAATATTCTTAGCACTATTAAAGAAAATGGTAAGTTAGAGAGTAAAGATTTAGTAGACCTTATCAACAAGTATCCACAGCTTGCAAGCGAAACAGATAATTTATCTGAAGCTATTACCAGATTGATTAAATCTGAAAATAGTGATATTATTGAAAAATTCAATAAACAAATAGATAATCTCGATACTAAAGAATCTGTAAATCAAATGAAAAAATATCTTGATACAGTTCTTAAAGTCGGAGAGATAGTTGGTAATACTGATGTCAGTGTTAATCTTTCTGCCGAAACTGAAAATTTAGATAGTCTTTATAGTGTAATAAGGGAATCAAGTTCTGGAACGGGATTAACTAATGATTCTATTGATTTTATTAAAAATAGATTCAAAAATCTTGATAGTTATAACGCAGAAGAATTATTTGAAAAAACTGCAAATGGTATTCATTTAAATAAAAAAGCCTTGCAAGAATTAGAGTCCGAATATGAAAAATCTCAAAAAAAATCTATTGATAAACAATTAAAAGATTTAAAAGATGATTATCAAGATGTTACTGATGAAATTTATAATTGTACAGATGCTGCTAAATTAGCTGATTTATATTATGAAAGAAGTAAGATAGTTACTGAAATAGATAATGTATCACAGCTTGCTTCTCAGTATGAAGGTTTAACATCTTCTTATAATAAATGGATAAAAGCTCAATCTTCTGGTGAAGAAGGAGATATGTATGATACCATTCGTAATTATATGGAAGATGCTCAAAAGCTTTATGATGAAGGACTTGTAGGCACAAATGTATTTAGAGAATATGTTGACTTGCTTTCTAATAAAGATTTGTCTGCCGCTTCTCCGACAGAAGTCAGAAAAGAATTTGAAAGATTAAAGGAAAGTATTAGTGGTACTTCTTATAAAGCAACAGATTTTTTAGCAGAAGGTTCAGATGGTGTATTAAATTTCTTACACGCATTACAAGAAGTTAATCCTGAATGGGCTAAACTCAAAGATGATGGTACTTGGGAACTTAATATTGACAATGATGATGCGGCTAAAAAATTAGGTATTGATGTTGAATTTGTAGAAAGTATGCTTAAAAAGCTTACTGATTATGAATGGGTTGTAAATCTTAAAGGTGAGTATAGCGACCTTAAACCATTAGAAAATACTGAATTGACATTAGAAAATATAAATAGCAAAATTTCTGATGCTAAACAAAACTTAGATAGTTTTAAAGATTCTAATGGAAAGATTAATATTAAGCTTGAAGGTGCTAAAGAAGCTCAAAAAGAATTAGAAACTTTATTAAAGACTAAACAGGCTATTGTAGACCAAGAAAGTGGTATATATAATGTAGATACAGATATAAACAATTATATTGGTGGCTATGATAGATATGGAAATATATCTTATTATAAAGATTCTAATAATAAAGTTGTTTCTAAAGATTATTTAACTAAAGCTACTACTATATATGGTTTAATCGAATCTCTCAATAAAAATATCAATGATAAAAAGATAAATCTTGAAATAGGTGCTGATACTACACAAGCCGATAATGCTATAAATGAATTATATAAAAATTTAAAGGGACAAAATGGAAATAAAACTGGCAAACAAATATTGGTTAGTTTAGGAATTGATACTTCTTCAAAAGATGTCTTTTTAAAATCTATTAATAATTTAATTGGTAGTAAAGATTTTCAAGATAAAATTTCAAAATTAGGTTTAGGTACTGTTGCTGTTATTGACACAGAAGTTGATGATAAGGCAGTTAAAGATTTTGAAAAATCAGATAAAGATACAGAGGGTATAGTTTATTATCATGCGGATTATAGTCAAGTTCTTGATAGCCTCCCCCCTACTTTAAAAGCAAAACTTGAAGTTGAAAGTGAATTAAAAAGCAGTAACAATCCTTTATCTAATGTTGTAAAGTTTTTCGCTGGTGGTTTATTTGGAAAATCTCATGCTAATGGTAGTGATGGTAATGCACCAAGTGGTACTCATTTGGGAGGAGAACTTGGCGAAGAAATAATCGTCAGGAATGGTAATTACTTTACCATCGGTAAAGATTCAGCAGAATTTTTTAAATACAAAAAAGGCGACATAATTTTTTCTACCGAACAGTCAAGACAACTACTTGAAAATGGTAAAATAACCAGTGGTAAAAAGCGTGGGAAAGCATTTGCAAATGGTAATTCGACTGGAAATGGTTTAATTACTTATAAAGGTAATGTAAAAACTAAAGTCAGCGGTTCATCAGACAAAGATAAAGACAGTAAATCTGAAAGCAAGCAAGTCTTTGATTGGATAGAAATTCTCCTTAAAAGACTTGAAAATGCAATATCTAAATTAGATGATACAGTAAATAATACATTCAAAACATGGAATGAACGCACAAAAGCACTATTTAAAGAACAAGCAAACATTCGTAGCGAAATTGATGTTCAAAAATTAGCACAGTCAAGATATACAAAAGAAGCTAATTCAGTAGGTCTTTCAGATTATTGGAAAAATAGAGTAAACAATGGAACTATTGATATTTCTACTATAAAAGATAATGATGATTTAGTAGAAAAAATTCAAACATATCAACAGTGGATTGAAAAGGCTAATGAATGTAGAGATGCCGTATCTGAGTTGAACAGTAAATTGTCAGAGTTAGCAAAAACTAACTTTGATAATCTAAATACTCAATGGGATTCTATATTAAGCAGGTTTGAACGTAAAAAGAATGATATTGAACAAAGTATATCTCAAAGTGAAACTAAGGGATATATTACAAGTACAAAATATTATTCAGTATTAACTTCTAATGAAAGAGCTAATATTATTGATTTGCGAAAAAAGGAACAACAACAGAATGTTGCTTTGAATGATGCTGTTAATTTAGGTAGAATTAAGGTAGGTTCACAGGCTTATAATGAAATGAAAAGCCAAATTGAAGAAACCAAATCTGCTATTAAGGAATCACAAACCGCAATTTTGGAATATAACAAATCTATTCGTGAAGCTAACTGGAAAGTTTTTGATACGATACAAGAAAAGATTTCTGCAATAGCTGACGAATCAGAGTTTTTAATCAATCTTATGGATAGCGATAAGTTATATGACGATAAAGGTCAATTAACTGACGAAGGTAATGCTACTATGGGTTTGCATGGTATGAATTATAATGTTTATATGGAACAATCCTCTAAGTATGCAAAAGAGATTAAAAAGATTGATAAAGAACTTGCGAAAGACCCTTATAATCAAGATTTATTAGAGCGTAGAGAAGATTTGCTTTCTAAACAAAGAGAATCTATTTCGGCAGCTGAAAGCGAAAAAGATGCTATTAAAGACATGGTTGAAGAAGGTATTAATAAAGAATTAGATGCCTTACAAAAATTAATAGATAAACGAAATGAAGCCCTTGAATCTGCCAAGGATTTATATGATTATCAAAAGAAAATAGCAGAACAGACAAAAAATATTACAGATATTCAAAAACAATTATCAGCTTATGAAGGTGATACATCTGAGGAATCAAAGGCTAAAATTCAAAAGCTTAAAACTGATTTAGAAAACGCTCAATCAGACTTAAAAGATTCTGAATATGATAAATATGTTTCAGACCAGCAAAAAATGTTAGATAATTTATATGATGATTATGAAAAGATTTTGAATGAAAGGCTTGATGATGTTGATGCCTTAGTTAGTGATATGATTGATAACTCAAATAAAAATGCAGATTCAATTATTAATACTATTCAAAGTCAATCTAAAGATGTAGGATATACTGTTTCTAAGTCTATAACTGATGTTTGGAACAATGGTATCCCTTTAAGCACTTATAAAAACGGTGTTACAAATTCTTTAACTGGAATTAAAAGTTCGCTTGCGACTATCAATACCAATATACTTAACGCTATTAAAGTAGCTAATGATAATGCCAACCGTAATATGGGCATACTACCTGATTATGGCTTCTTTCAACAAGGTGGAAATATGTCGGGTAGAGGAGATAATTCTAAAGATATAAATAATAACCTTGTTGCTCGAATGAGATATTTTGGAATTGACACAAAATATGGAGCTTATTATTGGCAAGCCTCTGGATTAAAAAAGAAGTATGGTGAGAATTGGGAAGGTTATGCTAATGTAAAGCAAAGCAAGGCATTGCTTGAATGGATGAAAGCCAACGGTTATGCAAGCGGAAGTGCTTATATTAATTCTAATCAATTAGCTTGGACTCAGGAAAAAGGGCAAGAGGTTATTATTAGACCTTCTGATGGTGCAATACTTACACCTTTATTTAGAGGAGATGGTGTGCTTAATGCTGATGCTACAAAAAATTTGTATAGCCTAACTAATGACCCTACTAAGTTTATTAAGGATAATTTTAAACTTAATATTCCTTCAATTCCATCTACTTCAAACGGTAATACTTTTAATAATGATATGTCTTTTGAAATTAATTTACCAAATGTAACAAATTACGAACAATTTATTTATACTATGCAAAGAGATAAAAGATTTGAAAAAATTGTACAATCTATGACAACAAGTAGGGTGATTGGTAAATCAAGCTTAAACAAATTTACGATTAAATAATATAATATTGGCAGAATAAAATTGGGTTTTTATTCTGCCTTTATTGTTTTATTTGGAGGTTTTATGGACGATAATAAACGAATAGAGATATTAACTAAAAATAATAAAAGACTTATTGAAGAAAATGATAAGTTAAGAAAAAGAATTGAAATTTATTCTGAGGAACAAGAAAAGATAGATATTTTAAAGAGTGAATTAGAAAATATCAAAGAAATATGGACTAATGAACTCAAAGAATTAGAAGAACAAAAAAATAATTATAATATTTTACTTGCTCATTAGTTAAACTAGTATTCTCTTGAATGAGATAAGAGGTTTTAAAAAAGCTTTATTTAGTAAACCTAAAAGAAAAATATTTAAAAAGAACTAATTACTTTTATCCATAGGAGGTGTTTCGTTTGAGATTTGAAGATTTTGAATACGATGGAAAACAATTAAGTGATTTAGGTTATATGGTTTGTGAATTTGGCACTAATGGTAATGGTGTTAATATAGTAAAAGGTGCAACCATTAATCTTAGTACTGTTTCAAATTCTTATGGAACTAAAAATTATTTAGTTAATTCTAAATATGGGAATATACTTGAAGATACATTTCAAATTTGTAAAAATACTTGTAATAATGAAGATATAGAGATTACTGTTGATGAACAAAGAGAATTGGGAAGATGGTTAAATAGAAAAGGTTATCATAGCTTTAGATATTTGACTTATGATTATTTAGATTTTTATTTTGAAGCAACTTTTAATATTAGTTATATTGAAGTAGGTGGAAAAATATATGGATTGGAGTTAGAGATGACAACTAATAAACCTTTTGCATTAAATAAGGAAAAAGATTATGAATTTGAAATAACAGAAGCTAATCAAACAATGATTTTGATTGATGAATCTGATGATGAAGGTTGTATATATCCTCATATGAGAATTACAATAGGAAACATAAGTGGAGATTTAAAAATATCAAATGAAGTTGGAGATAAAATTGAAACAACCATAATTAAAAATTGCACAGCAAATGAAGTAATTACTATTGATTACCCTATTATTTATTCTTCTATACTCTCTCATAAGGTACATAAGGATTTTAATTGGAAATTTTTTGGAATATCAAATACAAATAATGATAGAGTAAATAAAATAACAGTTTCATTACCTTGCAAAATAGAGATAGGTTATTCACCTGCCGTTAAATTAGGATTGTAAGAGGTGTATGTATGAGTATTCATATAGACTTTGATGTAGCTAATAACCCTCGAACACCTACTTTTATATTGGCTGAAAGAAATGGAGATAAATTAGGTTTAATAGAATCTCAAAATATTCATATCAAAGATAGTCTTAGAGATGAATCTGAAATCACTTTTGAAGTTTATAAATATCTTGACAATAAAGAAAATTATCTATGGGATAAAATAAAAAATTTTAAATTAGTATGGTGTAGAGAATGGGATAAATGGTTTGAAATACATATTGAGATAACTGAAATGGAAAATAATGTTATTAAAACAATAAATTGTACAGATTTAGGAACTTCTGAGTTATCACAAATTAATCTTTATTCAGTAGAAATAAATACAGAAGATGATATAGCAAGAGAAGATTATAAAATTCCTACTGTATTATACAATCCTGAACATCCCGAAGCTTCTTTATTACATAGGATAATGGAGAAGGCTACACATTATAAGGTTGTATATGTTTCGCCTACGATTGCAAATATTCAAAGGACATTTTCTTTTGATGACAAATCTCTATATGATGCTTTTCAAGAGATTTCAGAAGAAATAAATTGTTTATTTATTATAAATGTTTGTTCAGATTTAGACGGAAATATTTTAAGAACAATTTCAGTATATGATTTAGAATCTAATTGTGTATCTTGTGGCTATCGTGGTGAATTTACAGATATTTGCCCTAAATGTGGTAATACAGACATTAAAGAAGGATATGGAAATGATACAAATATTTTTATAAGTGCAGATGAACTTAGTAATAATATTCAATTAAAAACAGATACAAATTCAGTAAAAAATTGTTTTAAATTAGAAGCTGGTGATGACTTAATGACAGCTTCTATTAGAAACTGCAATCCAAATGGAACGGATTATTTGTGGTATTTTTCTGAAAATATGTTTGAAGGAATGTCAACAGAATTACAAAATAAAATCAAAAGTTATGATACTTTATATAGTAATTATCAAACAATCTATGAATATAATCTTGATAATCAAAAATTGGTTAAATATAACAATTTAGTTGATAAATATATTACTTATAAAGAAGATTTAGAGAAGATTGAAAATGTAGTTGGTTATCCTAATTTAATGAAATCTTATTATAACACTATTGATTTTTCAGGATATTTAGAGCATAGTTTAATGCCTGATACTAATTTAAGTGATACATCTGCTTCAGAGCAGCTTGCTTTATTAACAATGGCTAACCTCTCCCCTGTTGCTGTTACAGATATATCAGTAGCTTCTAAATCTACTGTTGATAATACTGTTTTATCTGTTGCAAAGGTTATACTTGATTATAGATATGATGTTGAAATTGTATCTTCAAGTTATAGTACAAAGGGTCATATTTGGGAAGGTAATTTTAAAATTACTAATAGCTCTGATGAAGAAGATACTGTAACTGGAAATAATGTAGTCATTTATGTTAATGATGATTATGAAAAGTATGTTAAACAAAAGTTAGATAAAGCATTAAAAAAATCGGATAAAGAAGATTTAAGTATTTCAGGGTTATTTAAAAAGGAATATGATGATTTTTGTAATGAATTAAAAAAATATTGTCTTAATAGGTTAAAATCTTTTGCCGATGCTTGTCAGGCTTGCATTGACATACTTATAGAACAAGATGTGTCTAACCCTAATACTTGGGCTGGAACGGATAAAACATCAAGTAGTGGAGAATCCAATCTTTATACTAAATTATATATTCCTTATCGTAATAAACTTAATGCCATTCAAAGTGAAATGACATTAAGACAAAACGAATTAGATACTATTACAGATTTACAAAATGATGTTATAACATTAAGAAATACAACTCAAGATAATTTAAACTTTGAAAAATATTTAGGAACAGATTTGCTTAATGAATTTAATAGTTTTCGTAGAGAAGATAAATATTCAAATGATAATTATATTTCTGACGGATTAAGTAATTCCGAAATTTTCAAAAAAGCTCAAGAATTTATTGATACTGCTGAAAAGGAAATTTACAAATCAGCAGAATTACAACACTCTATTTCTTGTAGTTTAAAGAACTTATTGATAATTCAGAAATTTAAACCTATTGTTGAATATTTTGAAGTGGGTAACTGGATAAGATGTTTGGTTGATGATGTTATTTATAAACTTAGACTTATTAGTTATGAAATTGATTTCGATAATCTTGAAGAATTATCAGTTGAATTTTCTGATTTAACAAAGATTAAAGATGGAATAAGTGATATTCAAAGTATATTATCTAAATCTAAATCAATGGTTTCTTCATATAGTTCTACTAAAAGACAAGCTAATCAAGGCGAAAAAAGCAATGAAGTTATTCGAGATTGGTTTACTAATGGATTAGACGCTACTAATGTAAAAATTATTGGTGGTGCTGATAATCAATGTCAATCTTGGGATTCACATGGTATGTTGTTTACAGAATACAATTCAATTACAGATAGTTATGAATCGGAACAAATAAAAATTATAAACTCCACTATTGCTGTTACAGATGATAACTGGGCTACTACAAAGACGGCAGTCGGAAGATTTATTTATGTAAATCCTGAAACTGGTGCTATGGAAACTAAGTTTGGTGTAAATGGGGAAGCTGTTGTTGGCAAACTTATTGTAGGTGAAAATTTGTCTATATTCAATAAAAACAATAGCTTAAAATTTAATGAAAATGGTTTGACTATTACCAATAGTACAAATACAGTAGCTATTAATCCAAATAATCAATCTATTTTTACAATTAGTAACTCGAAGGGTAATGTTTTAAGTTTTGATAATAGTGGTAATGGTACTTTTAATGGTAAGGTTACAGCGACAACAGGTGAAATAGCTGGTTGGATAATTAAAGGAAATAAATTACTTTCTGTTGATGGAACTTTTTCTATTGATAGTGCAAATAATACTATAACTGTCGATGATGTTGATGGTAGAAAAACAGTAATTAGTAAGCAAGGCGTTAAATATTCATATGGAGAAAAAGAAATAGGACAAATTGGTATTCGTGGTGGTGCAAGTGGCAATTATGGTCTTACATTTGATTTAGTTGACGGAGATGCTCTCACTTGGAATGTGTATGATTCTGAAAATAAAGTATATCTTAATAAGGTTCGTTATACCGAAACAGATGGGTTTATAATACATAATAGTCTTTTTTGTGATAAGGAGATTGAATGTAGTGGAGTAAAAATTAAAACAGATAATTTTTATTTTGGAAATTATAAACTTGGATTAAATTCAATAACGATAGATGGACAAAAAATACAATATGTATCATGGATAGAAACATAAAGGAGAATGATAATTTAATGGAAGAAACAATAAAAAAACCTATTATGTTAGTGAGGGAAGATTTAATAAATACTTTAACAAAGGAAATAAATGAATCTGGTTTACCTCCTTTTGTTATTGAGCCGATATTACAGGGTTTTTTAGAGGAAACAAAAAATGCTATGAGAAGGCAATATGAAACAGAAAAGCAACAATATCAAAATGCTTTAAACTTTGAAAAATCTAAAAAAAGAATTGAGTGATGTTTGTGGACTTTGAAATAGTTAGAGGAACAAATATGGATATAGAGTATATTATCTATTATGAAGATGGTAGCATTTATAACTTACAAGATGGTGACAAAATAATTTTTGGTGTAAAAGAAGATGATGTAAATTCCGATAATTCTAAATACATTATCAAAAAGATAGCTACAAGTAAAGATAAAATTAATGAGGGATATGGAATTTATTTTGTACCCAGTGATACTTTAAATTTAGAACATAAAAATTACTTTTATGATGTCGGCATTCAAACAAGTGATGGAAAGTATTATATGACTACTGAATGTTCTATTTTTAAGGTTCGTAGAGCAATAACATCTAAGGAATGATTGTCAATGGAAACATATACAAAAGGACAAGTAGTAAGAAAGAAAATATATGGAAAAATATCTCAAATCAAAAGCGGTGGCAAGTCAGACCACTATACAACTACTGCAAATTATTTTGATAAACTCATCAAAATAATATCAAGAGTAGTACCTATTGTCTACGAAGAAAGTGAGGTAACAAAATGAGTTATGTAAATAAAACGGTAAGCATAAACGGAACAGAAAATGATTTCGGTCAGTCAGAACGACGGTAACAATACGAATTGTTCCTGTCCGGCTTGTAAAGAAGTAGACGAGTACGAAGGTTCACCTTCCGGCAACCTGATCCGGTTCCTGAATAAACTGGCCGAACGTTTCCCTGATAAAGAATTTTCCACATTGGCTTATCTGTATTCCATGCAGCCGCCCAAGCATGTGAAACCGTTATCCAACGTCAACATCATGTTGTGTGACATAGATTGTAAACGTGAGGTTCCGTTAACCGATAATGCCTCCGGCCGTGATTTCGTAAAAGCGCTGGAAGGATGGTCGAAGATATCCGACAATATATTTGTATGGGATTATGGGATCAATTTCGATAATATCGTCTCACCATTCCCCAACTTCCATATCCTGCAAAAGAATATCCAACTATTCAAGAAAAATCATGTGACAATGCACTTTTCGCAGGTAAATGGTATCCGGGGCGGGGATT
>OMDF01000813.1_pt1 | contig 16973 bp, 10 predicted proteins | sample 1673631 | NCBI WGS metagenome assembly OMDF01 (sample SAMEA103958117, study PRJEB25191) | human gut metagenome | biome: human-associated habitat [ENVO:00009003]; feature: intestine environment [ENVO:2100002]; material: feces | place: Germany | collected 2013/2015 | reverse complement strand
GGCAGATACTGACTTTGGAAGATCCTATCGGCAACCTCGTCACTTTCCGGACCAACTCGCGTACGGCAAGCCGGGAATCGTGTCAGGTGCCCGCTACGGAACATGCCTTCGAGCCCGGAGAATCGGTATATATTGCCTCGGCACGCATCTCTTGTACCTTTACTTCGGGAAACAAACAATACACCCGCCTCAATTATGTCAAGTTTAAATAAACTTAAAAGATAGAGCGGTATTATTCCTATTAAAAACATTCGTCCTTTCTTTGTCGGCAGAAAAGGGGGTGCTATAAAAATAGCTGAGATTATACCCAATGAACCTGATACGGTTAGTACCGTCGAAGGGAATTTTCTTTCTATATTCTACTATTCGTTTATACTACTATCCCTTTCTGTAAGTATAATTTCTAAATTCAGAGTTTGAATGTTTGACGTACAATTCATTACGCATTTTACGGCATCCATTTCTTATTCGGACTCCGCACGCATAGCCCTTGAAGGGGGATGCCGCTGGGTTCAGCTTCGGATGAAGGATGCTTCTTCAGAAGAGCTGAAAGCCACAGCCGTGCAAGTGCAGGAACTCTGCCGCCAATACGGAGCCACGTTCATCATTGATGACCACGTGGAACTGGTGAAACAGATTGGCGCGGACGGTGTCCACTTAGGAAAACTGGATATGCCGATAAAAGAAGCAAGGGAAAGACTGGGCAAAGATTTCATTATTGGCGGAACAGCCAACACGTTCGAGGACATCCGGCAACATGCCACTGATGGCGCCGACTACATCGGTTGCGGTCCTTTCCGCTTCACAACTACCAAACAAAAGTTATCACCCATTCTGGGGCTGGAAGGTTATCATTCCATCCTGACGCAAATGCGCGAAGAAGGAATAACAATTCCTGTCGTTGCCATCGGTGGAATCACACGTGAGGACATCCCATCCCTGAAAGCATCAGGACTGAGCGGAATAGCATTGAGCGGCGGTATTCTAAAAGCTGAGAATCCGGTACGTGAAATGGAAACAATTATACGACTGACCCAATAGAAATCAATTAGTGAACCATGGAAGATAAAACAAAAATTACTTATCCCGAATCCGAGAAAGTCTATATGCAGGGGCAACTCCATCCTTATCTGAAAGTTGGGATGCGAAAAGTGAATCTTACCCCTACCGTAGTAGTGGAAAACGGGAAAAAAGTTATGACGGAGAATGCGCCCGTCTACATATATGATACAAGCGGCGCATACAGTGATCCGGAACAGAAGGTAGATTTAAAGAAAGGTTTGCCACGCCTCCGCAAACCGTGGATACAGGAACGGGATGTAGAACGGTTGACGGAAATCAGCTCCGAATATGGAAAGATGCGTCTGGCAGACAAAAGCCTTGACTCCCTGCGTTTTGATCATATCACTTTGCCTTATCGTGCCAAAGCAGGCAAGCAGATTACGCAGATGTACTATGCCAAACAGGGTATCGTAACACCGGAAATGGAGTATGTAGCCATCCGTGAGAATATGAACTGCCAACAGTTGGGTATAGAAACTTACATCACACCGGAGTTTGTGCGTGATGAAATTGCGGCAGGACGTGCCGCCTTACCCGCCAACATCAACCATCCCGAAGCTGAACCTATGATTATCGGTTCAAAGTTCCTCGTAAAGATTAATACAAATATCGGAAATTCAGCTACCTCTTCCACGATTGAAGAAGAAGTGGAAAAGGCAGTCTGGAGTTGCAAATGGGGTGGAGATACGCTGATGGACTTATCTACAGGAGAAAATATTCACGAGACACGGGAATGGATTATCCGAAATTGTCCTGTTCCGGTAGGTACTGTTCCCATGTATCAGGCAATGGAGAAAGTACACGGAAAGGCGGAAAACCTTACCTGGGAACTATTTAAAGATACACTGATCGAACAATGTGAGCAAGGGGTAGATTATTTTACAATCCACTGTGGTATCCGCCTGAAGAATATTCATTATGCCAATGACCGCCTTTGCGGAATGGTGAGCCGGGGAGGAAGCATTATCTCCCAATGGTGTAAAATCCATCAGAAAGAGAGTTTCCTGTATGAGCATTTCGATGATATATGCGATATATGCGCACAATATGATGTGGCACTTTCATTAGGTGATGGTTTGCGTCCGGGAGCTATCCGTGATGCGAACGACCGGGCACAGTTTGCGGAACTGGATACGATGGGAGAACTGGTAGAACGCGCCTGGGCAAAAAATGTACAGGCATTCATCGAAGGTCCGGGACACGTACCCATGCATAAGATCAGGGAAAATATGGACCGGCAGATTGAGAAATGCCACGGAGCACCGTTCTATACTCTCGGTCCGCTGGTTACAGATATTGCACCGGGATATGATCACATCACAAGTGCCATTGGCGCAGCACAAATCGGTTGGTACGGAACAGCGATGCTTTGCTATGTGACACCCAAAGAACATCTTGCATTACCGCAGAAAGAAGATGTACGCATAGGAGTGGTAACTTACAAAATTGCCGCACACGCCGCAGACCTTGCCAAAGGCCATCCGGGTGCCGAAGTACGTGACGATGCCTTAAGCAAAGCCCGCTATGAATTCCGCTGGAAAGACCAGTTCAATCTGAGTCTCGATCCGGAACGCGCCTTGCAATATTACAAGGAAGCCAACCACCTGAACGGGAAGTATTGCACCATGTGCGGGCCCAACTTCTGTGCCATGCGCATCAGCCAACGACTGAAAGATTGTGATTATGATGCAGAAATAGAAAATACAGAGAACGAATAACTTTTTAAACTTATAAGAAAATGATTGAAACAAAAGTATCCAAAGGTATCATCAGTACCTATTTTGAAAAATTAGAGAGAAATCTTGATCTGGACGTTGCCATTGTAGGTGGTGGTCCGTCGGGCATAGTAGCCGCTTATTATCTGGCAAAGGCCGGATTGAAAGTAGCGCAGTTCGACCGTAAGCTTGCTCCCGGCGGCGGTATGTGGGGCGGTGCCATGATGTTCAACCAGATTGTGATTCAGGAAGAAGCGATTGACATTGTAAAGGAATTCAATATCAACCACGAGAAATATGAGGACGGCTTATATGTGATGGACTCTGTAGAGAGTACCTCTGCATTGCTTTATCATGCCGTACATGCCGGAGCCACCGTATTCAACTGCTATTCCGTAGAAGATGTTATCTTCAAGAATAATACGGTAAGCGGAGTAGTGGTAAACTGGACTCCTGTATTGCGCGAAGGTATGCACGTGGACCCGCTGAACATCCTTGCAAAGATAGTAATAGACGGAACAGGCCATGACAGCGAAATAGCCGCTACCGTAGCCCGCAAGAATGGCAGTCGCCTGGCTACCGAAACCGGTGGTGTAATTGGCGAACGTTCACTGGATGTAATTGCAGGAGAGGAAGAGGTTGTAAACGGTACGAAGGAAATCTATCCGGGACTTTACGTTTGCGGTATGGCTGCTTCCGCCGTTTCGGGTACTCCGCGTATGGGACCGATCTTTGGAGGAATGTTGATGTCCGGTAAAAAGGTAGCTGAGGAAATTATAGCGAAGCTGAAGAAATAATTTCTCAGAAGCCACTATTTATCAAGGTGGACAATTTTTTCACCACAGATTACACAGATTTTCACAGATAAAAAGAAAAAGGAATTGATTCTCAATATTTGTAATCTGTGAAAATCTGTGTAATCTGTGGTGATCTCCGGCATACCCTTGTATAGACTTATCCTGCAATCTTTTTCAGCCTCCTGAAATGAGCAAGCAACTCTTCGGCATCTTTCCACGTATGGTAACGGTTCCAGATATCTCCTAATAAAGCTGCACCGCCAAAGCCAAGAGACTTTATTTCCGCAAGGTTCACCTCACTTATTCCGCCTAAGGCTACTACCTTTTCATGGATGACTCCGCTTTCCTGTGCTTGTTTCAACTCATCCTTTGAATATCCCGAGCGATATCCCTGTTTGGAAATGCTATCGTAAACAGGACTCATAAGCACATAATTGAACAGGGAGACTGTAGTTTCCACTTCTTCCAAGCTATGGCAGGCACGACTCAGTATTCCCTCATAATTTGCTGGTGCCTCCGGATGACGGGAATTCAAGTGAATTCCGCCTAAAAGATACTTATCTTTTAAAAAGAAGAAATCATGAATGACAATCCGGGTTCTATATTCCGGAGCAATACCTTGCAGCAGATTTTCTACCGCATGAACATCCGCATCCGGTTTGCGTACATGCAGCAAGTCCAGTCCGGCTTTAAATAATTCAGTGACGATGCGTGCTTCATCCGGAATAAAATCCGGAGAGGTGATAATAATCAGTTTCATTTTTCTATCCTTCATTTACCGGAGGCGTCGGAAACGGGAAATGCCACAAAGGACCATTCCCCTGCCCTATACGTAAATTCTTCCCGGCTTCAATAGCACAGGAAATGTATTCTTTGGCCTGTTCCACTGCTTCATACAAGGATGATCCTTGCGCCAGAAAAGTGGCAATGGCGGATGAAAGCGTACATCCCGTACCGTGCAGGTTGGCGGAATGAATACGCCTGCCACCAAAGATATTCAGTTCTTTTCCGTCATAAAGTACATCGCACATTTCATGACCGGTCAGATGACCTCCTTTAATAAGAAAAGCACAGTTATATTTTTCGAATAACCGGCATGCGGCATCCTCCATTTCATCAATCGTCTGAACCGGTTGTTGCAACAATACTTCTGTTTCGTGCAGATTAGGAGTTACGAGAGTTACTTTCGGAATCAACTTAGTACGAATGGCTTCCAATGCCTCATCCGTCATCAGACTATGCCCGCTGGTAGAAACCATCACCGGATCGAAAACCACTTTCCGGGGAGAATAGCGACGCAGTATTCGTACTATTTCATAAATAATCTCTACGTTTCCAGTCATACCTATTTTAATGGCATCCGGTTGCAAGTCTTCCATCACCGCCTGCATCTGTTGGCCTACCAGCTCTGCCGCAACAGGATGAACAGCTTGCACACCCAATGTATTCTGCACTGTAATGGCTGTGATAGCAGTAGCTGCATAACCTCCAAGTGCCGAGATAGCTTTTATATCTGCCTGTATGCCCGCGCCACCGGAACTGTCGGAACCGGCAACGGAAAGGACGATTGCTTTCTTATCCATAAGCCAAATTACAACTTTATAACATTCCCTGTACGGCTACTCTCCCATGCCGCCTCAATCAGGCGGATAACGCCAAGCACTCCGCACGCATCACTTTGCAACACTTCGCCATTCCGGATATGCTGATAAATATTCTCATAAAAAGCAGCGTAGTTTCCGGGAAGGGTCGGATAAGGCTTCCGCACCACATTACCATCTGTTTCCGTATGGAGTATTCCCCATTGGGATTCATCCTCTTCTCCCCAATGCGGAGTATCCGGCAACACACCTTTAGTCAGATCCGCCTCTTGAGGATCAAGACCATACTTCACATAAGAGCCTTCCGTTCCATGAAGAACAAAGCGAGGCTCATTCTCACACATCAGATAGCTGGCTTTCAAGGTGATTTTCACTTCCGGCATCCGGGCAGGTTTCATCAGATGGATGATAAAATAATCATCTACTTTACCACCGGTACGTAAAGTTGCAATATCAGCAAATACAGCTTCGGGCATACCAAATAGTTGAACAGCCTGGTCGATGACATGGGCACCCAGATTATAAGTCAGACCACCACCATTCTCGCCGGTTTCTTTCCAAGTATTCGGCTTGATGAAATTCCGATAGCGGGGAAAGGTTGATTCAAATTCGACCAGACGGCCCAACAATCCCTGAGCCAATATTTCTTTCACGGTCAGGAAATCACAATCCCAACGACGATTCTGGTAAACACTTAAGGTCAGTTCTTTTTCCGCAGCAAGGGCTACGAGTTCTTCACCTTCCTCTACAGTAGTGGTGAAAGGTTTTTCAACGATAACATGTTTTCCGGCTTCGAGAGCACGATGGGCATATTCGTAATGGGAACTGTCAGGGGTATTCACTACCACTAACTCCAGTTCTTCCATCCCTATCAACTCATCAAAACTACGCACAATACGGGATTGCGGATACTTCGCCCGTGACAATTCTTTACTACGCTCAGTGACAGCAGTCAACTCAAAATGAGGATTTGTGGAAATAAAAGGAGCATGAAATACTTGTCCCGACATTCCAAAGGCAGCCAATCCGGTTCTTATCTTATTCATATCTTTCATTTTTTCTTTCGGCAAAACTAATGAATTTATCGCTGATGTACCACACATGAAGGAATAAGGTTTTACGAAGAAAGATAATTTAATCCTTCGGAAGCTCCTTTTTCAGTACAATGAGAGCCTGATTCATCTCCACTGCCTTATTCCATATCTGCTGCAACTGTCCATAATATTCGGAAGGCACGACCGAGGAAGACAAAATGAATGTATAATTCACAATGACGTTGTTCCTGTTTCTTTGGATTGCATATTTGCATTGCAGCTTGCCGTCTTCAGTCTTTATCACTTGCGTGTGGGGGATTTCTTCCACCTCATAGCCTTCAGGAAGCGTCAGCGCACAAGAGAGAGTGACTTTTGACGGATAAGGGAACTCTACCGGAAGGATCCGCTCCGATTGTATAAACGGGGTCTTTGTCAATTGCGGAAAAAGAATCGGATTAATATATATATGATCATCCGACTTTTCCGCCTCAAGTACAAAATCAAATTCTTCCTGTATAGTTGTGAAGTCATCTTCCTTATCTGTTAGCTTCAGATTGGTAACCGTCAGTTTTTCTTTCATCAATTCCTGTTTATTCACAAGAGAGTCTTTCGCCTGGTTCTCTTTCCGGTGTTCTAAAGCTTGATGTCCCTTCAGAATGGTAGTCCGACGTCCGGTTATCAGATTCTCCCGGGCATTAGCACTGATTTTCATGAAAACTTGATTGGTAGATATTTCCTGCAAGTTCACCCATTTTTGTTTTTCCGGTATATCGGCAGAAAGCATACGTGCTTTAGTCACCGACAATTCAATGGGTAGCACATTGAGAGCCGGTACCTCCATCGAACTATCCAGATAAACATACTTTCCTCTTGCCTCATCATAAATAGCCACTACGAAAGTGTTCAATTTCTGAAGAGAGGGAAAGTTAGACGGCAACATTCCCCCGGAACGCCGGCTCATGACCACAGGATAGGCCTTGATGCCGTAGCTTCTGAGCATACTGATAAAAATAAAATTCAAATCGGCATTACTGCCTGTTCCGGCTTTAAGTACCTTCTCCAGATTCTCACTGTAAAGTTTATACTCTCCATTCCAAGACAACTTTTGCTTCAGCAATTGGAAAACACCTATAACTTTTTGATTAAAAGTCAAATTGCCCGATTGGTTGAGTTGCCGAATCTCTTCAAGGTACGGACTTTTCCACAACAAGTGTTTACCAAAGCCTTCGTTCTCCTCCCGGGTCAGTTGTTTATCCACATCCTCCCAGTTCTGGCTGTAAGGTTTGTAGCCTTCATCCGGATAATTGGTTCCTTGCAAATCGAAACTAACCTGTATTCTATAATCTTCCGGACACCAGCAAAAAGATTCATCCTGGAGGATGGCAGGCAGATTTTGGGAAGTAAACGTAAGCTTCTGTGCCGAAATTGTAAAGTCATGCGACACTCTCGCTACGCCACTTGTTGTATGTTGTGCGGCTTGTACCGAACCTTTCTCTTCCAGAACATCTATATATTGACGCCCTCTAAACTCTATGTTATATACAAATACATGAGGAATAGTTATTTCGTATCGATTGTATACTACGGGAATTTCTTCCTGCATCATCCAGTTGTCTATGTGTACGGAATAGTCGGAAGTCATTTTATAGTGATATTCGATAACTGTCCCGACCTTGACAGCAGGCAATGAAAACTTCAGTACTCTGTGATAGGTATTCAGCCTCTCATCGGAAACGAGCTCCCGCTTCAGACGGGTTTTAACAAGTTTCCCATTTTCCAGATTATAGGAACATCCGTCCAGATCGGAGATGCGGTCTTTCTCCTTATCTCTGTCAGAAGGCGCATAATAAGGAATGGCTACATCAGCTTGTGAAACACCTTGCGGCTTCAATATCTTGATGCGTACCCAATGTTCCGTATACAATTCAAATTTATCATTATAAGTAAAACCGCTCTTGCCTTTATGAAACAGATAAACTGCCACTGCGGTAGTGTCAGGAGCGTATGTCTCCAGTGATAGTTCCTCCTTGGAGGGTTTGCCATACTTCAGGTCAGGCTTAATTACAGTAGTAGCTTGTTGTGAAAAAGCCATCGGGAAGCATAAAGAAATAAGCATGCAGAAAATAAATAGCCCGTGTTTCATGATTTGACTTTTTAAGATTACCAATTGTACAAAAATAATAATTAATACAATACAGCGGCGTTGATCTTACAAAAAAAACAGGTATTTTTGCCACACACATTATTTATATTGAATACCATGAAGAAATTAGCTTTTTTAGCCTGTCTACTCCCCATTCTATGGGCGGCATGTAGCAGCACTGCAACTACCCGCAAAGAATCCGGTGAATGGGCAAAAGTTCCCGAAATCCTGAAGAACATTGTTCCGCCTACTTTTCCGGACAGTATATATGACGTAACTGCCTACGGGGCAAAAAGCGATACGAGTTTTGACAGCCGACCTGCCATATTGGAAGCCATCAATCAATGTAATACAAATGGTGGCGGCACCGTTCTCATCCCTGCCGGAAACTATTTCAGCAAAGGCGCCATCTTGCTGAAAAGTAATGTAAACCTGCACGTTGCAGATGGCGCACGTCTGGAATTCTCGTCCGTGGCCTCTGACTATCTCCCCATGGTATTGACCAAATGGGAAGGAACGGAGTGTTTCAACTACTCCCCTTTCATCTATGCCTACCAGTGCACCAATGTCGCCCTGACCGGCAAAGGTACGATTGACGGCAACGGAGCTGTAACTTTCAATGGTTGGCACGCCCTGCAAGGTCCTGCCCTGGATCGCTTGCGCCAGATGGGTATCGATTCCATCCCGGTATACGAACGCGTATTCGGAGAGGGATATTACCTGCGCCCATGCATGATACAATTCTACGGCTGCAAGAATGTACTTGTAGAAGATGTACAGATCTACGATTCTCCGTTCTGGATTATCCATCCTGTATTCTGCGACAATGTCACCGTACGCAATGTATATATAGACAGTAACAACTACAACAACGATGGTTGTGATCCGGAATCAAGCACGAACGTACTGATTGAGAACATGGACTTCAATGTGGGAGATGATGGTATCGCCATAAAATCAGGACGCGACCAGGATGGCTGGCGCATCGGCCAAGCCACGGAAAATGTGATTATCCGTAACTGCCACTTCGCCCGGTGGGCCATTACCATCGGTAGTGAAATGTCCGGTGGCGTACGGAACATCTTTATCGAGGATTGCAAGATAGACAGTTGCCGCAATGGTATTTACTTCAAATCAAATCTGGACCGTGGCGGTTACTTTGAAAATCTAAACATGCGCCGGATAGAAGCGGACGTCTGCCTGTGGGGAGTGATTAATTTCCGTACGAACTACCACGGATACCGCGGTGGAAATCATCCGACAATCTTCCGCAATATCTGCATAGAAGATGTAACTTGCAACCGCGTGGACAGCGTAGCACTCATGGCAAACGGATTACCAGAAGCTAAACTTTATAATATCACCCTGCGGAACATAAAGGTAAAACAGGCACCGAAAGCCATACAGATGGACAATGTAGTGAACTTAACGCTCGACAACGTAGAGGTGAACGGTAAGCGGATTACTTCCGCAGAACAAACTGATTAACAGCAGAAAGGATTATGTCCCCATGTCCGGAACATGGGGATATTTCATTTATTCTTATTCAACTTAATAAACTCACTCGGAGTAATTCCAAACTGCTTCATGAAACATGAGGTAAAATATGAAGTGGTAGAAAATCCTAAACTCTCAGCAACTTCATTGATCCGAAGATCACCTTTAGCCAACATTTCAGCAGCTTTCTTTAATCGGCATAAACGGATAAAGTCATTAGGCGCCAAAGAAGTGATAGCTTTCACTTTTCTATAAAGTGTCGATACGCTCATATTCATATATTCAGCCAGGCTTTCAACCGATAAACAGGAATCAGACAAATTATTCATCACATAATCATTCATCTTTCCGATAAATTTCTCATCTATACTGTTAGACGCAACACTTATAAGATGCGCATGAGGTGAACGGACAAATGTAGAACGGATAAGCTCTCTGTTAGCTAAAAGATTTGAAACCTGAGCCAGTAAATGCTCTGTAGAGAACGGCTTCTCTATATAAGCATCAGCTTTCGATTCCAATACATCAATATGCGCCTGTAAAGAAACTTTAGCTGTTAATACAATAATAGGAATATGACAATATTTTATATTTGTTTTGACAGACTTACACAATTCAATTCCATCCATCACCGGCATCATCAAATCACTAATAATCAGCGATACTACATGACTTTCCAATATTTCCAATGCTTGTTTCCCATTATCGGCAACCAACACATTATATTGTGGGGTTAGTTCTTCACAAACAAACTGACGCAATTCCACTTCATCATCAACCACCAGTACATTATACATACTCTTATGCATATAGTCTTTATTTCCTTCTACAGAAGAGGTTTCCTTATAAAACGGAGAATGTTCCGGCTCTGCAACATCATGCTGTTCCAAGGGTAAATCAAGCACAAAGGAATTCATCTCAGTAATGGAATTATCAAGATAAAAAGCGCCATTATGCATCTCGGCCAATGATTTAGCTAAAGGTAACCCTAATCCGGAACCTTTTGCCGGTACTCTTGCATCTTCTCCAAAATACTGGAAAAAAGGTTTAAAGATGTCTGTTGTCACATCTTTAGGGATTCTTTCTCCATCATTGTTCACCCTAATCCGAACAATAGAATTGTCTTCTTTCTGTATACTCACTAAAGATACCTCAACAATATGGTCACAGAATTTAATCGCATTGTTCAACATATTACTTAATATCTTTATCAAAGCCTCTTTATCAGCTATTATTTCACATCCCTCATCAGGCATGGAAAAATGAAAATCAATGCATCTGGTTTGAGCTATCGGAGTAAAACGGCTATAAGTCTCTTCAAGTAGTTGTTTGATATCCAATTTTACAAAACTCATCAAGAAGGTAGAAGATTCTATCTTTCTGAAATCAAGTAGCTGATTTACCAGATCGAGCAAACGCTGAGTATTCTTACTCATAACAGCTATATTTTCATTCTCAGCAAGTTTCTTTTCTCCCGACTTTATTATACGGTTCAGTGACCCCATTATCAATGTCAAAGGGGTTCTTATTTCATGAGTAATATTTGTAAAGAAACTAATCTTAGCCTGAAGTATTTCCTTATACTTCTCGTTCTGTAACATTTCTATCTGATGTCGTTCCTTCTCTTTGAGTTTTCTTCTGTATCTGATGAAAAACCAAGTAAATGTAGTAAAGATAATAAGAACATACAAGAAATACGCAAACGGCATACTCCAGAAGGGAGGTTTTACAATGATAGCCAATGAAGAAGCTTCGCCAGTCCATGTTCCGCTTTCTCTTGAAGCTTGTACACGAAGGGTGTATTTCCCCGGTGGTAACTTTGTATAATACAATTTCTTAGGCCCTTGACTAACAATCCATTCATGATCTAACCCTTCAAGCTTATATCTATACCATACATCCTGAGAAATAGAATAAGTAGGTATAGCAAAATCAATACTAAAAGTAGACTGATCATAACGCAATGTTATTTTATCTGTAAAAATAATCGATTGTTTCAAAGGAGAATCCGGTTGATAGGTCTCTATTTCTTTATTAAATAACTGAAAACCTGTAAAGAATACTTTTAATGGTTCTGATGCCTTTATAAAATTCTCAGGCGAGAAAGCTATCATTCCTTTCAATGAGCCAAAATAAATATTACCGATTCGATCCTGATAGCCGGAATTATAATTAAATTGATCTATCGGTAATCCATTCAACGTTGTAAACCTGCTTAAAGCTTTCTGTTCAGGATCATAATGCAATAAACCATTCGAAGTAGTTACCCATAACATTCCTGTGGCATCCTCTATAATCTGATAAATAATTTGTCCGGAATAATCCAGTTTAGATAAAGTCTGAGTAAATGTCCCATCTGTCCTGTCATAAAGAAAAAGCCCGTTTCCTTCAGTACCAATCCATAAACGCTTCCGGGAATCTTCGAAGATAGTAGTGATATAGTTACTTATGAATGGCATTGTCTTAACTGTTATCTTCTCATGTATCCCATTATATTTGAATGTAAACAATCCTCTCCCCATTGTAACAACCCATAAAGTATGATCTAAATCCTCATAAATGGAATGTACAAGTCCCCAGTCCAGTTGCGGAACAATTTCAAATCTATTCTTTGACTCTACATAGCAGTATAACCCTCCCATTGTACCAACCAATATTTCATTAAAAGAAGTCTTCCTGAAACAAACGATTCCATTAACCAATAATCCGGAAGCAGTATTCTCACTACAGAAATGATTGATTATATTTTGCGACTCCAAATCAAACAGGTAGATACCACTATCAAAAGTTCCAATCCATATCATATTCTTATCAACCAGCAAGCATTGTATATTTTTGGATATGGGACGTCCATCCCATTTCAAATTAGTCAACGCCCTGAATACTTTTGTCTTGGTATCAAAATAGCATAACCCTCCATCTTCAGTTCCTACCCATAAATTTCCTTCCACATCCGGATGAATTTCACGAATAACATTTGCCTTTATACTTCCTTTTTCATCTTTCGGCAGATACTTATCAAACAATGTATTATTATTCGACAAGTAATTCACACCACCAAAAAAAGTCCCTACCCAAATACCTTCTTCACGGTCTTTCAACAACATATGAACAGCATTATCAGAAAGCGAATAAGCATCATTATACGACTTCTGTAAATGATCAATAAATCCCAAGTCCAATTGATAGATATGAATGCCTGACTCTGTACCAAACCAGAATTCATCTTTATTCCGTTGAATAGCCGTATGGATATAAATAGGATTATTCTGAGAATCATTGCTAAACAAGACTTTAACTTCACCATTGTTAGGGGAAAAACGTCTGGCCCCAATACGATCTGTAGTCACAACCAAGTCTCCATTACTACATTCCAGAATCCGATAAAGTAGAATATGTTTTGTTTTCTCTTCTTTTGTCAATATAGGATAAAACGAAAACTCCATACGTTGAGGGTTAAACAAATAGATATTACCATCCAGACCTAATACCCATACACTACCGGACTGAGTCACTGTTATCCCTGTAGGCACAAAGAAATCAGATGCAGAAAAAAACTTATGATTTCCATTTTTTACATCCAAGCAATATATGCCCTTGGAATTTATAACCCAAAGGTTTCCCTGCTTGTCAAAAACTAAATTATCTATTAAACCTTCAATTGTCAGGTCAGCACTGACAAACGGAGCAAAAGTATCCTTCTCCGGATTGTAAATACATAAACCATCTGAAGTTCCTAACCAAAGAGAACCATCCGGTGCTTCCGCCAGAGCAAGAACTGTATTGTTGGGAAGAGAATTGGGCTGTTCCGGATCGGCCACATAGTTCTTAAACTTTGTACCATCGAACCGATTCAGACCAACTTTCGTGCCAAACCACAGGAAACCTCTACGATCCTGAACTGCACAGAAAACAGTTTGCTGAGAAAGCCCATTCTCTTTGTCATATCGCTTAAAATAATAGTTTTCGGCAAAAAGGTTAGTTACTACCAAAGAGAGAAAAATTAGTAATAACGCTATTTCTTTTTTCTTTATGAGCATAACTATACAATATGATTCATTGAAAGTGATCTACAAATATAATAAAAACAAGCTACTCCCTCAGCAACAGATGGTTCTTTTCCGATCATATATCAAACCAAAGCCATTCTATCTATGGAGAGGTTTTCCACCTACTCCATAGATTGTCAATCTACTACGAAGTTCAGGTAAACTCATATCAATCTGAGATAGATCTTTTTTTCCGAAAGCTTCTTCCAGATTAACAATCGGCTCAATGTTCGCAATGCTTGCCCATGGAAGCCACAAGGATACAGACCTGAAAGCTAAATCAGCAACATTAGTTGCTTCCGGCATAAATGCACGATATTTATAATTCATTCTACCGTCAAAGTCTGTATTCAGTTTCGTATTATTCTGTAAGAGTTTTGCCATATGTAAATAGAGTTCATTTCCGGTTTTGATATACAATTTATACATTTCATAAAACATATAAGCTATAAAATTATCAGCACCCGAATGTCCTGTAGCAATAATAGAAAACCCTGTAATGCCTCCTTTAACAAAAGGATTCTTTTTGGCATCCATTGCATCTCGGTTAGGAATGGCAAAATCATAACAATATGTCCAGCTCATAGCACAATTTGCAGCATGTTCTGCCGCTTTCAGATATTTCAGATCCCCTGTCAGTTCATGTATGGCATTGAATCCGTAGAGAGCAAATATAGCTGCCTCTTTATCAACAGTATTAGGATTGTCCGGAGTTCCACCTACATATTTCCCTAATTTCAAATACAGTTCATTATAAGAGAAATCAGCAGCTTTGATTGCAGCTTCTTTATATTTAGTCTCTCCGGTATGTTCAAACATCTTCACCAGGAATCTAATAGCCACCGGAGTATTCAATTTAGAAGTACCATGAGTATTCCTATCTCCTCCCGTCTCAACATCACCATTCGTCTTATATGCCCTATAGAAAGAGCCGTCTTCATTTTGTTTCTTCACCAAATTAGAAGCAACCCTTTTAAGAGCTTGATTCCACGCTTCCTGAGGCTCATTGTGAGCCACAGAAATACGATAGGCATCCAGTAATCCCTCCATGCCATCCACAAAACATCGAAGAAAACTTGGATATTCCCGTCTTTGTCCGGCTGTGGCATTATCAGCAGGATCCCACCATACAGTGGGGAAATAAGTTTTCATGATGGCATCAGAAACCCAGAAATCAACCATTGATTTACCCTTTTCCCTAGTCTCTGAATCATGATGATCCAGACCATAACGATACATGTGATATCCAACGGCTATTTGTTGTCCCACAAAACCCATTTGAAAAGATATCCCTTCAGTGTTTGTACCATCAGGTAAATCAAGTGACCATGGTAAACCTGCCGCTTTTATGTTTCCCTTTCCAAACATCCGATATTCAGCTTTAAAAAGTTCTATATTCTGCCGGTAAATTTCATCCATATTCATATCCACGATTGTCGGTTCTTCCGTTTTATAGCCCATACCAAACGCATACATCATAGCTTCATTATAATTATCCTTTTTATCAGGAATCAAGGCTACAGAATAGCTATGTATATTACCCTCTTTCACCGAATGGTATCTTTTGGACCATATAGTCTTTGCATCCCTTTTTCTTCCGGCAACTTCATACGTTCTGGGCCCTTCTGCACACGGATAATGAAAATCCACCGACAATGAAGGATATATAGAGTAACCTATTGAACCATATTGTAACGCATCATTCACCTCATAGAATGTTCCACCACCAGGATTTTGTCCGACATCTATCCTAGGATTATAATGCATGAGGGTTAAAGTAGTTCCTGTTATCTTTTCCCGAAGCATAGCCAGCGGCAGTCCCGTACGCGTTTCTTTTACATACATCCGGTCAGTATTCAGGTCAGCAGCAACCGCATCCTCTCTTACTTCAGAGGTATTTCTATATAAAACAGAAGGAATAAAATACTCGAAATCATTGTTATCAGACGAACGAAGCCCGGTTTGAAATGAAATTGTACTGGCAAATCCGACATCCTCTGCCCGCGCTTCTTTCACCTTCACATCTCTATATATCCCAAATACTTCATCCTTTAATAAAGTATACTTATCTTCTACAATAAATACAGACCCTTTTTCCGTGTTGACACTGGCTGTAGCACAAAAGCCATATTTCTTTCTTATGACCTGATGATAAGGTTGCTTATAATCAGTTTCGATATATTCCCCCGTTGGTAAAGTATCACTTCCCCGGACAGTGATCCATGCAGGCAGTTCTTGGCTTCCTACTATCTCTTTACCATTCTGTAAAAATACAGCAAAACCTTCATCTCCTTCTCTTAGTATAAGGGAATAATCACCATTTTTAATGATTTTCTCTGTATCACTTTCTTCTATACATTCCTGAGAAATAGTTTTCAAATCACTTTTCCCGATAATCGCATGATAATGGCAGGATATGCCCAATAGACAAAATCCTGATATCACCAGTATCCGGAATACAACCTTTCTTATTCTTCTATCTTTTTCCATAAGCTCCTGAATTAATATATTATTCCCTGATGTGCAGCATATACCGCATCTTTCTGTCTCAATGTAGATAAAGATTCTGTTCCTATACGTTCTATATCCATATCTCCATAAGCATCCCGTATCTTGAACAATGGATCTAAAGCAGATGCAGTAACCCAGGGTAACCACAAATTAACCCCATCTCCCCAACGGGTGACCAATCTTAAGGCTTCCGTCTGCAATCCTCGATAAGCATACCCCAACGTACCATCATAATCCATAGTCTGTTTCGTATTTTTCTCCAATAGCCGGGCAATATGCAAGAAATACTCATCGCCTGTCAAAACATAGAGTCTCAAGTATTCAAAAGAATTATATGAAAGCCCACAATCTGCTCCGGAATGTCCGGTGGAAATGATTGTAATTCCAACAGTAGTCTTTTTGCTATCCCAAGCCATGAGGTTATTTCCTCCGGCCGCCGGAATATTCCAAGCATACATATAGGTTACAGTGTAATAAGCCGCTTGGGATGCTCCTTCAAGCCATTTTTCATCTTCGGTTAAATCGTACAAACAAAGGAAAGCCTCAATAATCTTTTGCCCGGAC
>OMDF01000808.1_pt1 | contig 17055 bp, 9 predicted proteins | sample 1673631 | NCBI WGS metagenome assembly OMDF01 (sample SAMEA103958117, study PRJEB25191) | human gut metagenome | biome: human-associated habitat [ENVO:00009003]; feature: intestine environment [ENVO:2100002]; material: feces | place: Germany | collected 2013/2015 | reverse complement strand
ATAAAAGAAGAAGAGGTAATTGCTATAGGTGATAATATGAATGATAAAACTATGCTAGAAAATGCAGGTCTAGGAGTAGCAATGGGAAATAGTGCACCATATATTCAAGAAATGGCTAAAATAGTAACAGACTCTAATAATGAAGATGGTGTTGCTAAAGTAATAGAAAAATATATTTTATCAAAACTCTCTTTCATCTTTATTTGTTTTTTGAAAGCATATATATATTTTTGCAAACACAAAGAAACAACAAACGGATATAAAAACAAAATAAGAAAGCAAATGAAAGAAAAAGGTTACATTTTATCAAATAACAGCGTAAATATATCGCAACATCAATGCGGACTATATAGTCCGGCCAATGAACATGATGCTTGTGGTGTAGGTATGATAGTCAACCTACATGGTACAAAATCGCACGATTTGATAGACTCTGCCCTAAGAGTATTGGAAAACATGAAGCATCGCGGTGCTGAAGGAGCAGATAATAAAACGGGGGATGGAGCTGGAATTATGGTCCAGATACCTCATGAATTCATTCTGCTACAAGGAATCCCTGTGCCCGAAAAAGGGAAATATGGAACCGGACTAGTCTTTATGCCCAAAGATAAAGAGGCTCAACAAGCTATCATGAGCATAATGATTGAAGAAATAGAACGCGAAAGTATGACGCTCATGCACGTACGAAGTGTTCCTGTCAATTCAAATGTGCTCGGAAAAGATGCTCTTGCAACAGAGCCTGATGTAAAACAAATATTTATTACGGCAGAGGCAGACGAACAATTTCTTGAAAAGAAACTATATATAATAAGGAAAAAGATAGAGAACAGAATCGAACACAAAGACTTCTATATAGTATCACTCTCCAGCCGGAACATGGTATACAAAGGTATGCTTACTTCCACTCAGTTGCGAGAGTATTATGCCGATCTGACACAACCCTATTTTACCAGTGCCCTAGCCTTGGTACATTCACGTTTCAGTACCAATACTTTCCCTACATGGAGCTTGGCACAACCATTCCGTATGATGGCACACAATGGTGAGATAAATACGATCCGGGGAAATCGTGCATGGATGGAAGCCAGAGAAAGCGTATTGTCATCGGAAGCACTAGGAGATATTTCACAAATACGCCCCATCATACAACCAGGTATGAGCGACAGTGCTTCGATGGATAACGTACTGGAATTTTTTGTCATGTCAGGATTAAGTTTACCTCATGCACTTGCCATGATGGTTCCAGAATCGACGAATGACAAAAACCCTATCAGCCCTGCATTAAAGGCTTTTTACGAGTATCATTCCATCTTAATGGAACCATGGGACGGACCAGCCGCCTTGCTTTTCAGCGACGGCCGCTATGCCGGAGGTATGCTCGACCGTAACGGACTCCGTCCGGCACGCTGGCTGGTTACCAAGAGTGGCACAATGGTTGTGGCAAGCGAGACAGGAACAATCAGTTTCAATCCCGACGAGATTGAAGCAAAAGGAAGGTTGCAGCCCGGCAAGATTCTACTTGTCGACACACAAGAGGGAAAAATATATTATGACAATGAAGTAAAAGAAAACCTGGCTTCTGCCCTACCTTACTCAGAATGGCTTTCTGCCAACCGTATCGAGCTCGATACATTGCGGAGCGGACGTAAAGTAGAAAATGCAGTAAAAGAAGCCGGACGCCGGTTGCGTATTTTCGGATTCACACGTGAAGACGTAGAAAGAACGCTGACTCCAATGTGTAAAACAGGGGCTGAACCAACAGCTTCAATGGGAAATGACACCCCGCTTGCCGTCTTATCAGAAAAGCCCCAGCTGCTTTTCAACTATTTCAGACAGCAGTTCGCCCAAGTTACCAATCCAGCGATTGATCCAATTCGTGAAGAACTGGTAATGTCACTGACTGAATACATTGGTGCGGTAGGAAAGAACATTCTTACCCCAGATGCCCTGCATTGTAAGATGGTACGTCTGCCTCATCCGATACTGACAAATACACAACTTGATATATTGTGCAACATCAGATACAAGGGCTTCAGTACTGTAAAGCTAAAAATGGTCTTTGACGCCCAAACTGGAGAAGACGGATTGCGTGCCGCTATTGACAACCTATGCAAGAAAGCAGAAGAAGCAGTCGATGGAGGAGCTAATTACATTGTACTTTCAGATCGGGATATAGACGAGAGCCACGCACCAGTTCCCTCCTTACTTGCTGTAAGTGCCGTACACCATCATCTGATATCAGTACAAAAACGTGTACAGACTGCTCTGATAGTTGAAAGTGGTGAAGCACGCGAAGTAATGCACGCTGCCTTATTATTAGGCTACGGTGCAAGTGCGATCTGTCCGTATATGGCATTTGCAGTAATAGACGGATTAGTAAAGAGAGGCGACGTACAACTGGATTACAATACAGCCGAAAAGAACTATATAAAGGCCTTGTGTAAAGGACTATATAAGGTAATGAGCAAGATGGGTATCAGCACCATCCGATCATATCGTGGCGCAAAACTTTTTGAAGCTGTAGGATTGAATTCGGAAATGATGAAAAGATACTTCGGTACTTGTATTTCTACTATCGGCGGAGCCGGTCTGAAAGACATTGCAAACGATTATCTGAAATTCCACACCGCTGGAGTTTCCATCACCGATGATGAAGCAGAAGCAATGCTCGATAATATCGGACAATTCTCTTTCCGCAAGGATGGTGAAATACATGCATGGAACCCTGATACCATTAGTTTGCTACAACTGACCACTCGTACCGGAAGCTACAAGAAGTTTAAGGAGTTCACACAAAAAGCAAACGAGAAGTCAGCTCCTGTATTCCTTCGTGACTTTTTCAGTTTCCGGAGTAATCCGATAGACATAAACTCTGTCGAACCGGTAGAAAACATTGTCAGACATTTCGTAACCGGTGCAATGTCATTCGGTGCCATCAGTAAAGAAGCTCATGAGGCCATGGCACTTGCCATGAACAAACTGGGTGCACGAAGCAATACCGGAGAAGGTGGAGAAGACAGTGCACGATTCAGCGCCGTATATCATTCCGACAGTGACAATGAAGACATCAGTTTATGCAGTAAGACCAAACAGATTGCTTCAGGACGCTTTGGAGTCACAACTGAATATCTGGTCAATGCAGAAGAAATCCAAATCAAAGTAGCCCAGGGAGCAAAACCGGGAGAAGGCGGTCAGTTACCAGGATTCAAGGTCAATGAAGTGATAGCACGTACACGTCACTCCATCCCTGGCATTTCCCTCATTTCTCCTCCACCTCATCATGACATTTACAGTATCGAAGATTTGGCACAACTTATTTTCGATCTGAAAAATGTAAATCCACGTGCAACTATCAGTGTGAAACTGGTAGCAGAAAGCGGTGTAGGAACAATTGCAGCCGGAGTAGCGAAAGCCAAAGCTGATTTAATTGTTATCTCTGGAGCAGAAGGAGGAACAGGCGCATCACCAGCTTCTTCGATGAGATATGCAGGTATTCCACCTGAAATAGGATTGAGTGAAACACAGCAAACACTCGTACTTAACGGACTGCGCGGACAAGTTCGCCTGCAAACAGACGGACAATTAAAAACGGGTCGTGACATCATCAGCATGGCATTGCTGGGAGCCGATGAATACGCTTTTGGTACAGCTGCTCTGATTGTGTTGGGATGTGTAATGATGCGTAAATGCCACACCAACTTATGTCCGGTAGGAGTCGCTACCCAAGACGAAAAATTGCGTGAACATTTCCGCGGACACTATCGCTACCTGATCAATTACTTCGAATTCCTTGCTCAGGAAGTACGAGAGTATCTGGCTGATATGGGTTTCACGCGTCTGGAAGACATTATTGGCAGAACAGACCTTATCGAGATTATTCCGCATGATAATGCTGGAAAAATAGGAGGATTAGACTTCAGCCGTATTCTCCATCAGGTAGATAACGGAACAGATATCCACCATACGGCCGACCATCCTACCGATCTTTCTGAGGTAAAAGACCGATCAATCATTGCTGCGGCACACGAAGCACTGGAAAAAGGGAAACAAGTAGAATTGGAATATACCATTTCGAATACAGACCGTTCAGTAGGAACTATGCTTGCTGGAGAAGTTGCCACCAGATATGGACACAAAGGACTACCCGATGGAACTATTAATGTCAAATTCAAAGGCTCCGCAGGTCAGAGTTTCGGCGCATTCCTTACACGGGGTATCAGTTTCCGTCTGGAAGGTGAAGCAAACGATTATGTCGGTAAAGGTTTAAGCGGCGGACGTATAGCTGTACTTCCTCCAATGGGATCTTGCTTTGATGCTTCAAAAAATACAATTGCCGGCAACACCCTAATGTATGGAGCTACAACCGGAGAAGTATATATAAACGGATGTGTAGGTGAGCGCTTTGCTGTCAGAAACTCAGGAGCCATTGCTGTAGTAGAAGGCGTAGGCGACCACTGCTGCGAGTATATGACAGGCGGACGAGTTGTTGTCTTAGGACATACCGGACGAAATTTCGCTGCCGGAATGAGTGGCGGTATCGCATATGTATGGGATCCGGAACGCACATTCGATTATTTCTGCAATATGGAAATGGTGGAACTCAGCCTGTTGGAAGACTCTGCTGCACGTAAAGAACTTCGCGAACTGATAGAATCTCACTGGAAATATACAGGTTCCAAGTTAGCACGTACACTGCTCGATAGCTGGCAGCAACATGTAGACGAGTTTATTCAAGTCACTCCTATCGAATACAAGCGCGTACTGGCAGAAGAACAAATGAAAAAGCTTCAGCAGAAAATAGCAGAAGTACAAAGAGATTACTAAAGAACAACTAATAAAACTATTGACATGGGAAATCCTAAAGCATTTCTAAATATACCTCGCCAGGAGGCAGGCTATCGCCCCATCCACGAACGCATCTCTGACTTTGGAGAAGTAGAACAAACACTGAACTCAAGCGAACGCAAGTTGCAGGCATCACGCTGCATGGACTGCGGTGTACCTTTCTGTCACTGGGCATGCCCGCTGGGCAACCGTCCTCCCGAATTTCAGGACGCATTAAGTAATGGTAAATGGCGTGAAGCTTATGAAATATTAACCCGTACAAACGATTTTCCGGAGTTTACTGGAAGGGTCTGCCCCGCACTATGCGAGAAGTCATGTGTGCTCAAGCTGAGTATTGACTCACCGGTTACTATCCGAGAAGACGAAGCTGCTATCATCGAAGCAGCATTCAGAGAAGGATATATTACAGCAAAACAATACAAAAGAAACGGATTAAAAGTTGCTGTCATCGGCTCCGGACCTGCCGGACTGGCTGCTGCCAATCAATTAAACCGTCGGGGATATCAGGTTACAGTATTCGAAAAAGACGAATATATAGGAGGTTTATTACGTTTCGGCATACCGAACTTTAAACTGCATAAACCAGTAATCGACCGCCGACTGAAGATTATGGAAGACGAAGGTATTTGCTTCAAGACAAACTCAACAATCGACTTGGAACATTCACCCGAAGGATTTGACGCATACGCTATCTGTACAGGAACACCAGAGGCACGCAACTTGAACATCCCCGGACGTGAACTTCGCGGCATTCATTTTGCCATGGAAATACTGGCACAGCAAAACAGAGTTCTAGCCGGACAGACATTCAGCGACGAAGAACGTATCACGGCAAAGAACAAGAAAGTTCTCGTAATCGGAGGAGGTGATACAGGAAGCGATTGTATCGGAACAGCCAATCGTCAGGGAGCTATCAGTGTATGCCAGATAGAAATCATGCCTAAACCTCCTGTTGGTCATAATCCCGCAACCCCCTGGCCACAATGGCCCGTAGTTCTGAAGACCAGTTCAAGTCATGAGGAAGGATGTACACGCCGTTGGAGTCTTACTTCAAACCGTTTTCTGGGAACTGAAGACGGACGTGTATGTGGCGTAGAAGTTGAAGAGGTGGAATGGATTCCCGCAGCAGACGGCGGACGCCCTCAAATGCGTCCTACTGGCAAAAAAGAAATCATAGAAGCAGATTTAGTATTGCTTGCCATGGGATTCCTCAAGCCACAATTACCCGAGCTTCCTCAAAACGCGGTAGTAGCCGGAGATGCTGCTACAGGTCCGAGCCTGGTAGTAAAATGTATAGCAGCAGGACGCCGGGCAGCCGCTGAAATTGATGCTATGCTGCAAAAGGGCAGCCATTAAAGAACATTTTAAAACAGAAACATTATGTGTGGAATAGCCTGCATTTTCAATATCAAACAGCAAACGCCAGAACTCAGGCAGAAAGCCTTGTCGATGGCGAAAAAGATACGCCACCGCGGTCCGGACTGGAGTGGCATTTACTGCGGTGGAAGCGCCATACTGGCACACGAGCGTCTTTCCATTGTCGATCCGCAATCAGGAGGGCAACCCCTCTATTCAAGCGACGGAAAAAAAGTACTTGCCGTAAACGGCGAAATTTATAATCACCGCGACATACGTGCGCAGTATGCCGGCAAATATAATTTTCAGACAGGCAGTGACTGCGAAGTGATTCTGGCACTTTATCAGGAAAAAGGCATACACTTTCTGGAAGACTTAAGCGGCATTTTTGCATTTGCCCTCTATGACGAAGAGCGTGATGAATTTCTGATAGCCCGTGACCCGATAGGCGTTATACCTTTATATATAGGACATGATGCAGACGGAACCGTATACTGTGCCAGTGAACTGAAAGCTCTGGAAGGATTCTGCGAGGAGTATGAACCGTTCCTTCCCGGACACTATTACTGGAGCAGAGAAGGTAAAATGGAGCGATGGTACAAACGTGACTGGATGGAATATCAGGCCGTAAAAGACCGTTATACTTCATTACCCGAATCAGAAGCATATACCACTCAGGTAAACGAGGTGCGTACAGCTCTCGAAGCAGCCGTACGCCGTCAGCTGATGAGCGATGTTCCTTATGGAGTGCTTTTGTCAGGCGGACTGGACTCTTCGGTTATTTCCGCCATAGCAAAGATTTACGCCGACAAACGTATCGAAACTGATGGGAAAGCTCCTGCCTGGTGGCCTCAGCTGCACTCCTTTGCCGTAGGTCTGAAAGGTGCTCCCGATCTGGAAAAAGCCCGGCTGGTAGCCGAACATATCGGTACTGTACATCATGAGATCAATTATACGATTCAGGAGGGTCTGGATGCCATACGCGACGTTATATATTACATCGAAACATACGACGTGACAACCGTCCGTGCCTCTACTCCGATGTATCTGCTGGCTCGAGTCATCAAGTCGATGGGTATCAAAATGGTACTAAGTGGTGAAGGAGCCGATGAAGTATTCGGAGGTTACCTTTACTTCCATAAAGCCCCTACAGCGGAAGCCTTCCACGAAGAAACTGTCCGCAAGCTCTCCAAACTCCACTTGTACGACTGCCTGCGTGCCAACAAATCACTTTCTGCATGGGGTGTAGAAGGTCGTGTGCCGTTCCTCGACAAAGAGTTTCTGGATGTAGCCATGCGCCTGAACCCGGCTGTAAAAATGTGTCCGGGACATACCATCGAAAAACGTATCGTACGTGATGCCTTTGCTTCTCTTCTGCCAGAGAGTGTAGCATGGCGACAGAAAGAGCAGTTCTCCGACGGAGTGGGATATTCGTGGATTGACACCCTGAAAGCAATTACAGCAGCCGCTGTCAGCGACGAGGAAATGCAACATGCAGCAGAACGTTTCCCGATCAATCCGCCACAGAACAAAGAAGAATATTACTACCGTTGTATTTTCGAAGAACACTTCCCCAGTGCGTCGGCAGCCAAAAGCGTACCGAGTGTACCAAGTGTCGCATGTTCTACAGCCGAAGCACTGGCATGGGACGCAAGTTTCAAAAACCTGAACGATCCGAGTGGCCGCGCAGTAGCCGGAGTACACGAGGCTGCTTACTAAAAAAGCAATAATACTGCATTGCCATTCAACCAACAATAAACTGATATGGAAATTGAATTTACAAAAATGCATGGCGCAGGAAATGACTATATTTATGTCAACACCCTGCGCTATCCGATAGATAATCCGGAAGAACTGTCAGTCGAATGGAGCCGCTACCATACAGGTATTGGTTCCGACGGACTGGTTCTTATCTGCCCTTCAGATCAGGCCGACTTTAAAATGCGTATATTCAATGCCGACGGCTCCGAAGCTCGCATGTGCGGAAACGCCAGCCGTTGCATCGGCAAATATTTATACGAAGAAGGTCTTACCAACAAGACAGACATCCAGCTCGAAACATTGTCGGGCATCAAAATTTTACACCTGCACCTCAACGATAAAAACACGGTAGAAAGCGTAACGGTCGATATGGGTATTCCGACAGATATTCACGAAGTAGCTTTGGGTGAAGGTTATATCGCCTCCAAAGGCATCGCCGTATCAATGGGTAACCCCCATCTGGTAATCTTTGTTGACGAGATTAACAAAATAAAGCTGGAAGAAGTAGGTCCTGCCCTAGAACATCATCCTTTGTTCCCCGACCGGGTAAATGTAGAATTTGTTCAGGTTCTTACCGACAGCAAAGTCCGGATGAGAGTATGGGAACGAGGCTCTGGAATCACTCAGGCATGCGGTACAGGAGCATGCGCCACAGCTGTAGCCTCAGCTTTTACAGACCGATGTGGCAGAAAAAGTTCCATCGTAATGGATGGAGGAACACTTGAAATAGAATGGGCAGGCGATAATCATATTTATATGACAGGACCTGCTACTAAAGTATTTGATGGTAAAATAGAAATATAATTATACATTATGGCATTAGTAAACGAACATTTTCTGAAGCTGCCGGGAAGCTACTTATTCTCGGACATTGCTAAAAAAGTCAATGCATTTAAAGTTACTCATCCTGGAAAAAATTTAATTCGCTTGGGAATAGGTGACGTCACGCGCCCACTTCCTCCCGTCTGCATAGAAGCCATGCACCGTGCCGTAGATGAAATGGCAAACGCCAAGACTTTCCGCGGATACGGACCGGAACAAGGATACGACTTTCTGATAGAAGCAATTATCAAACATGATTTTGCCTCACGTGGCATCAGCCTCAGCCCATCGGAAATATTCATCAGCGATGGAGCCAAAAGTGATACCGGCAACATTGGTGAACTGCTTCGCTGGGACAACAGCATGGGAATTACTGATCCGGTATATCCTGTTTATGTAGACAGTAACATCATGTGCGGACGTTCAGGAACACTGGATGAAAACGGAAAATGGAGTAATGTAACTTACCTTCCATGCACAGAAGAAAACAATTTCATACCCGAGCTGCCTAAGCACAGAGTCGACCTGATATATCTGTGCTATCCTAACAATCCGACAGGCACTACTCTAACCCACGAACAGTTAAAGAAATGGGTAGATTATGCACTCTCGAATGATACACTGATTATCTTCGATGCAGCATACGAAGCCTTCATTCAGGAGCCTAACGTGCCCCACTCCATCTACGAAATACGAGGAGCCAAAAAGGTGGCAATCGAAATCCGCAGTTTCTCGAAAACAGCTGGATTCACCGGTGTACGTTGCGGGTATACTGTCATCCCCAAAGAGGTAACAGCAGCCAGCCTGGACGGACAGCGTATTCCGCTTAATCCGCTATGGAACCGCCGTCAATGTACAAAATTCAATGGAACAAGCTACATTACCCAGCGCGGCGCAGAAGCAATCTATACCCCCGACGGGCAGAAACAGATAAAAGAAACTATAAACTATTACATGGAGAATGCCCGTATCATGCGCGAAGGTCTGAAAAAAGCAGGATTCAGTGTTTACGGAGGTATAAATGCTCCATATATCTGGCTGAAAGTTCCGGAAGGTATGACTTCATGGAAATTCTTCGACCAGTTACTATACGAGGTAAACATCGTAAGTACTCCGGGAGTTGGTTTCGGTCCCAGCGGTGAAGGCTATTTACGCCTCACAGCCTTCGGACAACGTGAAGAATGTCAGGAAGCCATGCAGCGCTTACAGAACTGGATATAAAATATAATAAAATAAAAAGGGAGGCCGTCGATTACTTCTTGTTTATCAAGTGGTAACGACGGCCTTTTTTATGGCTATAAACCTGCTTATAAATAGTATACTCACCTCTCTCCGAAAATATGCTGATGTTTAAAAAAATATGCTGATATTTTACTAGAAACTTCTCGATGTTTCTAAAATTTTTGTACAAAAATTATATGCCCTCTGCTGACGTTATTTGTAAACAATAAGTTATCTATACCTGGAAAAAAGCAATGTTAAGTTATCTCTTCATCCAAATCGAATACAAAAAGATTCATAAAGAACGATATTTGTATCAATTTATCATATATAAAACAATTTAAGTTTCAATTTAAAATACAATACAAGATTTTAGTTTCAAAATAAAACATATATGATTTTATAAGAAACAATTTGCTCCTTCAATGTTCCACACAAAAGCAAAAAGATATAATTTTGCAATACAGAAAAACAAAAAGAAACAAATACAAAATATTATATATAATTTAAACACAAAATAAACAAAACACAATACAAATAGATACAAATACACTAATTTAAAAAGCAAAAGCAATGAAAACAACGATTCAACACAAACTAGCAGCAGCAATAATAGCAATGCTACCTGCAGCCTTATCGGCACAAGAACATATCGAAGCTGATATCGGAGCCGACATCGTCAGTGGATATATTTGGCGAGGACAGGACTTGGGAAATATCAGTATTCAGCCCTCCGCTTCCATCAGCTACAAAGGAATATGGTTATCAGGATGGGGAACGGTAGGATTTGATAAAGATGATACCAAAGAGTTCGATTTGACAGTAGGATATAGCATTAAAGGCTTTAGCGCTTCAATCACAGATTATTGGTTTGACGGAGGAGCCGGTTATTTCCACTATGGCGCAAGAAATACATCGCATGTGTTCGAAGCACAAATAGGATATGATTTCGACTTCATAGCAGTCAACTGGTACACCAACTTTGCCGGAAATGACGGACTTAACAAGAAAGGAGAACGAGCTTATTCATCTTATTTTTCCCTAGCCGCTCCTTTCAAGCTGGGAGGTTTGGACTGGTGCGCTGAAGTGGGAGCTACTCCATGGGCTACAAGCTTCTACAACAAATCCGGAAGCGATGACTTTGGAGCTAATGGCTTTGAAATAGCAAATATAAGTCTGGCAGCAACAAAAACACTAGATATAACAGAATCGTATTCATTACCGGTATCGGCTAAAGCCATATGGAATCCGGCAACAGAAGGAGCTTACTTTGTATTTGGCATTAATTTCTAAGAGAGAGAGAAAATTTAGGTATAGTTTTGATATTAAGGTTAAAAAGACAGGATAACGTTTATACATTACAAAATACAAATACAACGCTTATGAAAAAAATTGAGGCAATTATTCGCAGAACACGGTTTGAAGATGTCAAAGAAGCTTTATTGGCAGCTGATATCGAATGGTTCTCTTACTACGATGTAAGAGGAGTAGGTAAGACACGCGAAGGTCGCATTTACCGAGGAATCGTATACGACACCAGTTCGATAGAAAGAATACTTATATCAATTGTCGTACGCGATAAGAATGTAGAAAAGACAGTACAAGCTGTCATGCAAGCTGCCCGCACGGGAGAAATCGGAGACGGACGTATTTTTATCATCCCTGTAGAAGATTCTATCCGGATCCGAACCGGAGAGCGTGGTGACATAGCATTATACAATGCAGAACAGGAGAAATAAACAAACGAAACGATACAAAATACAAAACTAAACAAGAATAATTATGGATACAAACATTATACTCGACACAGGAAACACAGCATGGATGATTGTTGCCACCTTACTCGTACTGCTAATGACAATTCCCGGTATTGCTTTATTTTACGGAGGATTGGTTCGACAGAAAAATGTACTAAGCATTATTATGCAATGTATGCTTATCGTATGTGCCGTCACTATCATATGGATCGCCTTTGGTTACAGTTTTGTTTTTGGAACAGATCTGATGGAAAGCGGCAGTCGCTGGGGATTCCTGATAGGAGGATTCGACAAAGTTCTGCTAAATGGCATTACAACAGGTAGTCTTTCCGCCGGTAACATTCCGGAACTGATATTTGTCCTGTTCCAGTGCATGTTCGCAATTATCACCCCTGCCCTTATTTTAGGAGCTTTTGCCGAGCGCATTAAATTTTCGGGCTTCCTGCTGTTCACCGTATTATGGAGCATACTGGTATATATACCTATGGCACATTGGGTATGGGGAGGAGGATTTCTCCAGCAGATGGGTGCAATAGATTTTGCAGGAGGAACGGTAGTACACATCAACGCAGGTATTTCAGCTCTTGTCATGGCCATTATGGCAGGAAAAAGAAGTGACTACAAGATTGGGCACCCTATGACTCCACACAACATCACATTTGTATTCCTAGGAACAGCTTTTCTATGGCTGGGATGGTTCGGATTCAATGCTGGAAGTGGACTGAATGCCGACGGTATAGCAGCTAACGCATTCCTTGTTACCCATCTGGCCACTTGCGTAGCAGCACTTACATGGATGGCAGTCGACTGGATACACAATAAAAAGCCGACAACCGTAGGGGCATGTACCGGTGCTGTATCAGGTCTGGTAGCAATCACTCCGGCAGCCGGAACTGTAGATATCGTCGGAGCTTTCTTTATCGGCTTAATTACCCCGCTTATCTGTTTCTACATGGTAGCAGTCATCAAACCCAGATTCAAATATGATGACACACTGGATGCTTTCGGAGTACATGGCATCGGAGGTATAGTAGGATCCATTCTTACCGGTGTATTTGCCACTCAGTTCATCTCCGGAGAAGGTGGAGTAAAAGGAGCCTTGTACGGTGACTGGCATCAGTTGTGGATACAAATCATAGCAACAGTCATATCAATCGTATTCAGTGCTGTAATGACCTATATAAAATAACTGACCGTCTGGTTGGTATCCGTGTAGATAAAAGAGTAGAAGAAGAAGGACTCGATATCTACGAACATGGAGAATCAGCTTACAGTCATTAAAAATGAATAAATCAAACATCTTATTAATAAATTAATTAAAATCAAGGTATTATGTCAAAGTTAAGATTTAGAGTTGTAGAAAAAGCTTTCCAGACAAAACCTTTAGAAGTAACGGCTCCGTCAGAACGACCAAGCGAATACTTCGCAAAGTATGTTTTCAACCGCGAAAAGATGTTCAAGTATCTGCCTACTCCTGTTTACAGCAAGCTGGTAGATGCCATGGATAACGGTGTTGCACTCGACCGCGACATCGCCGACAAAGTAGCAGAAGGTATGAAAAGATGGGCTATGGAACTGGGAGCTACACACTATACTCACTGGTTTCAGCCATTGACAGAAGGTACTGCCGAAAAGCACGATGCTTTCGTGGAACACGACGGCAAAGGTGGCATGATGGAAGAATTTTCAGGAAAATTACTTGTTCAGCAAGAACCGGACGCCTCTTCATTCCCTAACGGAGGTATCCGAAATACATTCGAAGCACGTGGTTACAGTGCATGGGATCCTTCATCACCAGTATTTGTTGTGGATGATACATTGTGTATTCCTACCGTATTCATTGCATACACCGGAGAATCACTCGACTATAAAACTCCGTTGCTGAAAGCACTGAGAGCAGTCAACAAGGCTGCCGTAGATGTCTGCCATTATTTCAACCCGGATGTCAAGAAAGTAGTTGCTTACCTGGGATGGGAACAAGAATACTTCTTGGTGGACGAAGGTCTGTATGCAGCACGTCCAGACTTGCTTCTGACGGGTCGTACTCTGATGGGACACGAGGCATCTAAAAACCAGCAGCTGGAAGACCATTATTTCGGTGCTATCCCTACCCGTGTGGCTGCTTTCATGAAAGATCTGGAAATTCAGGCTTTGGAATTGGGTATTCCGGTCAAGACACGTCACAATGAGGTAGCACCTAACCAGTTTGAACTTGCTCCGATATTCGAAGAATGTAACCTGGCAGTAGACCATAACATGCTTATCATGTCGCTTATGAGAAAAGTGGCACGTACACACGGGTTCCGTGTCTTATTGCACGAAAAACCATTCAAAGGAGTAAACGGTTCGGGTAAGCACAACAACTGGTCACTGGGTACCGATACCGGCATTCTGCTTCACGCGCCCGGCAAGCAGCCCGAAGACAACCTGCGTTTCATCACGTTTGTAGTCAACACACTGATGGCTGTCTACCGTCACAACGGTCTGTTGAAAGCCTCCATATCGAGCGCTACCAACGCACACCGTCTGGGAGCCAACGAAGCACCTCCCGCAATCATCTCTTCTTTCCTGGGCAAGCAGCTGAGCCAGGTGCTCGAACACATCGAGGAAAGTACGAAGGACGAACTCATCAGCCTCAGCGGCAAGCAGGGCATGAAGCTGGACATTCCGCAGATTCCGGAACTGCTGATCGACAACACCGACCGCAACCGTACCAGCCCGTTCGCCTTCACCGGAAACCGCTTCGAGTTCCGTGCCGTAGGTTCCGAGGCCAACTGTGCCAGCGCCATGATCGCCCTGAATACTGCCCTTGCAGAACAGTTGACAGACTTCAAGAAAGACGTGGACGAACTGATCGAAAAAGGCGAACCTAAGATTTCGGCCATCCTCGACGTTATCCGCAGATACATCAAGATCTGCAAGCCCATCCATTTCGACGGAAACGGTTACAGCGACGAATGGAAAGCCGAAGCTGCACGCCGCGGCCTGGATTGCGAAACAAGCGTCCCCGTCATCTTCGACAACTACCTGAAACCGGAAAGCATCGCCATGTTCGAGTCGACAGGCGTCATGACCAAGAAGGAACTCGAAGCCCGCAACGAAGTGAAGTGGGAAACTTATACCAAGAAAATCCAGATTGAGGCTCGCGTATTGGGCGACCTGGCCATGAACCACATTATCCCCGTGGCCACTCAGTACCAGACCGAACTGATAGACAACGTCTACAAGATGAAAGAACTGTTCCCGGCAGAAAAAGCAGCCAAACTTTCGGCCAAGAACCTGGAACTGATAGAGGAAATTGCCGACCGCACCGCTTTCATCAAAGAACACGTGGATGCCATGATCGAGGCCCGCAAAGTGGCCAACAAGATTGAATGTGAACGTAGCAAAGCCATCGCCTACCACGATACCATCGTTCCGGCCATGGAAGAAATACGTTACCACATCGACAAGCTGGAACTGATTGTGGACAACCAGATGTGGACGTTGCCCAAATACAGAGAACTGCTGTTTATCAGGTAACAGACACAAATCTATAAAAACATCGGCATTCAGCCTCCTCATCACCGTCTGGCAGTCAAACAGACAGAGGCGGCGAATGCCGGTTGAAAATTCTTTTGTTGGTTGTTTTAAGTTTATAAAGGGAGAGGTGCCGTGAGGCAGTTCTCCCTTTGCTTTATGCCGTACATACTATCCGCCTGTCGTCCACAACCGGCGTTTCCTTCGTTCCCTTTTAATGGGAACTCCAGTTTCCCTTAACGGGAACGGCAGTTTCCTTTAATGGGAACTCCGGTTCCCTCTAATGGGAACAGCCGTACCCACAAGTGGAAACCGGCGGTTCGACCAGAGAAAACCGGAGTCTGCCTAAATCTTCAGTATTCCGAATCGGTTTATTCTACGATTTCGGCGTCTTCAATGTCGCGGCGAGTCTTCAGCGAAGCGGTGCCTGCAGGCATGTCAGCCTTCGGACGACGGCGCATAAACATGGCCCAGTTCAGCAATTCGGAAGCCGCATACACCAGGCTGCTTACACCGATAATGATGAAAGCCGTAGAACGCACGCCCGTAGGATTGAACAAAGCCACCAGCCCGGCTATCAGAATGAGCGACGGAACGACGTAAAATCCTGCCGGAACGGGCACCCAGCGACGGGCACTGACCAGCGAAGCAATCTGCTGGACTCCACCCATCAGAAGCACGAAGCCCAAAACATACGTCAGCAGGTCGGCAAAGAATCCCGGCATAATGATGAGCCACAGGCCAAACAACAGACTGCCCACCCCTTCGACCGGAAAACGGCGGCGCAACTCTTTGTCCTGTGCAAAATATCCGATAAGGCTGATAAGCGAAGGAACCAGAAAAACGACTCCGATCGTTATCACAAAATAATCGCCTGCACGGTCGGGAAACAGCACCAGCACCAACCCGACAACCAGCGCGCACACGGCACGCAGAAATGAATAACTTAATCCTTTCATAACTTCTATTCTTTTTTTGCGAAGATACGCTTTTATCACAACAATAGAACACATAACAACCGAAAAAAGATTGCTGGAGACAGCAATTTTACAAGAAACTTGAAAAAAAATTCCTCCAGCATTTGGAGTTTCCAACAAAATGACTACATTTGCCATCGTAAAACAACAAAAAGACAATGAAAACAAGATTCGTAAATACATATTGGTGGTGGCGTCCGTTACAACTCCTACAGTCGTAAGGGAGCAGCGCTCGTATGTATATATGTAATCAGTAACTGATATCGGAAAGAGCCCTGCCGCACTTGCGGCAGGGCTCTTTTTCGTTTATCACACTCTCAACATCCGAATAATAACTCTACTAAAACCATACAGATATGACTTTCTTAGTTGACAATCAAGGCTATTACGGCGAATTCGGTGGCGCCTACATCCCCGAAATACTCCACCGTTGCGTAAAAGAACTTCAGGACACCTACCTCGACGTGCTGCAAAGCGAAAACTTCCGCCGCCAGTACGACCAGTTGCTCCGCGACTACGTAGGCCGTCCCTCCCCACTCTACCTGGCCCACCGCCTTTCGCAGCAATACGGATGCAAAATCTATCTGAAACGTGAAGACCTGAACCACACGGGAGCCCACAAGATAAACAACACCATCGGACAAATTCTGCTGGCACGCCACATGGGCAAGAAACGCATCATTGCCGAAACCGGTGCCGGACAGCACGGCGTGGCCACCGCCACCGTATGCGCCCTGATGAACATGGAATGCATCGTCTACATGGGCAAGACCGACGTAGAACGCCAACGTGTCAAC
>OMDF01000800.1_pt1 | contig 17139 bp, 13 predicted proteins | sample 1673631 | NCBI WGS metagenome assembly OMDF01 (sample SAMEA103958117, study PRJEB25191) | human gut metagenome | biome: human-associated habitat [ENVO:00009003]; feature: intestine environment [ENVO:2100002]; material: feces | place: Germany | collected 2013/2015 | reverse complement strand
AGTCCTTTTTTCCGCTTTTGTCAATGAGCTTCAGCAGGGTCTCCGAGAAGCCGGCATCCAAATGCGCCAGAAGATCGTCCAGCCCGCCGACGAACGAGGGCGCCATCATAGGCATGGACTTTGCTTCCTCGCAGACGGCCTTTCCACGGCTTCCGAAAATGCTCATACTGCGTCGGCGTTCACTTATGACGTCGGCGTGTATGTCTACATAGTGGTCATCGATGTATTCGGCGATATCGGCGAACAGCTTGCCGCTGATCTGGTAGGACTTACGGTCGAAAATGACCAGATAGACCGTCATATCGTTGTTCAGCAGAAATTCCCCAATGGTGTCCACCGCCACCCGAAGCGCCTGATCTTTGGGATAGCCGTAGACGCCGGAGGAAACCAGCGGAAAAGCCACCGTCTCACAGTCGTGCGCCTTCGCCAACGCAAGGCTCGTCCGGTAGCAGGAGACGAGCTGTTCCCGCTCGCCGTGCGTGCCGCCGTGCCACACGGGACCGACGGTGTGGATCACATATTTGCAGGGCAGGCGGTATCCCTTTGTAATTTTTGCACTGCCGGTTTCGCAGCCATGCAGCGTACGGCATTCTGCAAGCAGTTCCGGTCCGGCCGCACGATGAATGCAGCCGTCCACACCGCCGCCGCCCAAAAGAGAAGTATTGGCAGCATTGACGATTGCGTCAACGCTCATTTTTGTAATATCGTTTCTGATAATCTGTAAGGGCATTGCTTATTTCTCCCCCCTTCTGCCGCCTCGTTAGATATGCTTCTTTTTCAGTTCACGAATCAACATCTCAACCTGTACTCCTGTAAGGAATGGTGTTTTGATTGTCGATGCCCAATAAAAATTCCGCTTCAAAATTGTTTTAATCTCATTCGGAGAAAGAGCAGGCAATGCTTTAACATCTCCATTGAAATTTTCCGGCACAATCATTCTGACACTATGATATTTTTCATCACCCACTTCCGTTGGTGTGTCTGTAACTATCTGTCCAACTGCAATAATTCCTCTTCCTTTGGAATAAAAAAGAGCATAGTCATCTTTGCGAAAGCTGTCGATATACCGTTTGGCATCTCCATATGCCGCTATTTTGTTTCCGAGAATCATCTCGGATTCATTTGTATCTGAATACGAGATATTCGTATCAAACATGATTCCTTTACACGCAGAAAACTTCAAACGATTATTTTCTATTTCTGTCAGAAACTTCACCCAGTATAAAACATTCTCCGGAATGATATGAGACTTATCCGGATTGATCGCAAATTCATAGATAACCGTTGGATCTGCTACTTTCACATTTGAATATTTCTGTGCATTCTGAACGTTTCCTTCTGTTGTAAGCAAATACACTTCACCATTCAGGCCGGAATAGTCATCTGTATTGAGATCAACATCACCCTTCTTTACCTGAATGTAAATATGCTTTCGGTTCAGGTCATTTGGATCAACCAAAACGCACTCATACTTTGGCGTAGCAATTTTATTTGTCGATGGAATGCAAACGTAACCTTTCGTATCATACAGCCACAGCGCAAGTAAATCCTCAACATCTTCCGGCTGAAGCAGGCTGTAAAAATGCTTCTCACATAACGAGAGGGCTGGATCGGGATAATTGAATAGATCCAGCGCTGAATCGTGGACACGGTTATACACCATCTGACTGTATTCTTCCACTCCATTTTTCTTAATTCTCTGGATGGTTGAACCCATAATAAATGATGTTGCCACAGCACCAGGAACAGATTCTTCATCTGCCTTATCTGTAGCTGGATACCAGTCTATATTGGTCAACTGATTCGCTGCATCCATCTGTACTGCATCTTCGCGAAACACCCAGGTACTGTTCGCCTTAACTCTCGCAATATAGTATTTCCCTTCATTTCTTGAGCGCATCCATAGGAGGTCTCCTTCTTTCACATCCTCTACCATGCGGCATACACTGTCGAATGATTTGTACTGAGTTCTTGCCAGATTACAGTAATCCAAAAATGTATGTATCCCAGAACGTTCTGCCTGGGTTAATTCACGAAGACTCCATCCCATTGCTGCGACATGATTTTTCAAGCAATAGTCGGCAACATTTGTGCCTCCTGTATTCACCTGTAATCTCCATACTGCCATCTTGTCTTCCTCTTTCTTTTTGTATTTAGAACATTCTCATCATTCGCTTCGATATTATTATATATCTTCCAAACATAGAATGACAGATGCAATGTACATTATTATGCACACAGGGTGCCTGTATTTTGATCCGCGCAAAAAAAAGCAGCGCAGGAAGATTTTTCTGTCCTGCACTGCATTCCATCATCTACTATTCTCTTTATTTTCTTCCTGCCGCACTTCCTGCTCATGCAGCTGCTCTTTCTTCTGTTCGTCCTCTTTCAGGATTTCCTGCACAATCTTCTGCGCCACAAGCCAATCCTGCATTTCCGATTTGGTCTTGCGGTACTCTGCATAGGAGCTTTTCTTTCGTTCCAGAAGCATCGCATACTCTGCGTTCAGCTCGCTGATGCGCGGGAGCTTTTTGTCAGAACCGTTCTCTTTCTTATAGGCATCAAACGCCTTTTTCGCTGCGCTGCGTAAGACCAGCATATCTCGATGGGCTTCATAGAACTCTCGATTGTAGCCGGATGCTTTATACGCGGCAAAAACATCTTTTGTCTTGGCATAATTGATTAGATGCTTCCGCAGCACCGACACTTCCGACATCCGTGCCTCATCTGCCTTTACAGATTCCAGCAGCGCAGCGCATTTTTCAGAAATTTCATCTGCTTTTTCTTTCAGCTCTGCATAACTCTTGATTCCATGCTCCTCCATAAACATCATGGCTTTTGCCATCTGCTTCAGATTAAAGACTTTCGCCCAACGCGCATATCCTGCGCCTTTGCCTGCCTGCATTTTGGCACGGACATCAATCAGGAACGACAGCTCCGCCTTCTGATGCACCTGTGCTGACCGTGCGCTTGTGCGGGTTTTCTCTGCAAATTTGCTTTTATGAACCGCATTCCCGGCAATCACTCCACAGAGTTCTTCAACCGAATATCCTTTACCAAGAGAACGGAAACGAGCAAATCTGGCGTGGCCTTTCCCCCGCAGGGCAGGCTGTTTTCCATCTTTATACTCGTACCCTGCTTCCTGCAAAATTCCAATCAGTTCCTGGAAGTCTTTTGGCTTTCTTTCCAATGCTGCATCAATGGCCTCACAGATTTCATCCCGCTGCGACTTTTTCTCCGGGTATTCCGTTCTCTTCTTCCGCTCCCCGTAGGGCTTTCGGACAATGACCGACAACCGGTGTTCCAGGCAGACGATATCACTGAGCCTTGCCAGCGCAAGACCGGATAAGCGAAAATCTCGGAATTTTCTGGTGCAGTCTAATGTAGTTGAATTAAAAATAATATGGTTATGAATGTGCGCGCGATCAACATGGGTAGCCACGATAAATGCGTGTTTTCCCTTGGTGAATCGCATGGCTGTCTCATACCCGACCTTGTTCGCCTCCTCAGGCGTGATTTCTCCGGGCTTAAAGGATTGCCGAATCTGATATGCAATCACATCATGCGCCTGGGTTCTACCGGTGATATACTCATACTGCCGTTTAGAAAGCAGAAATTCTTCATCACAGGTCTTTGCGTCACAGGCATACGCGCTGATATATTTTCCATCTTCCGTCTTTGCTGCATTCTCAGAATAATCAGTACGGTCAGCCAGACACTGCGCTACCGTCTTTCCTTTATTGATATGCAGCGCAATTAGTCTTGTAGCCGCCATTCCTTATTCCTCCATCTAAAAAGAGCTACCCGAAGGCAGCTCTTACCAATTCACTATTCTCATTTTAACATCCGTTCTCGGTCATAAGCTCCCTGCAAATAAACGGCCTGCTTGATGATTTCTTCCATGTCGAAATAGATGCACATGATGCTTTCATAAAGCTTCCACACATTAGATTCGCTGCCGCCCACCATTTCCATCAGCTGGTCTTCCATCTTCGATTGCTCAGACTGTTTTTCCTGATAAGCAGTCTCATCCACAAAATGATTCTCTCCATCTGTTTCCTCGTATCGTAAATCATAATAATCTTTCATAAACTGAATCTCCATCAAATCCCTCCTGAACTCAAATTGTCAAAACATCCTCTACACGCTCACATAGCCGCTCCATCAGTTCCATGATGCCACCCGCACCAACCGCAGCTGCGAACAACCCCATCTCAATCAGGGTCAGCAGGAACACATCCGTCCAGCTCGCCCGAACCACCGAATAGATGCCGCAGCCAAGAACGAACAGCATAACCGGCGAAAGCACCCACAGGGATAGCTGCATCAGCAGATTCCAGATAAAGCATAGAAATCGCAGCAGAAACGCAACCGGCAGCAACAGGATTTTCAGCACCAGCTTCAACAAAAAACATACGATCTTCATGGATTTCACCCCTTCGTTTTTCTTTTCATCTTCATTTTATCGTACCTGCTTGCCAAACACCACGATGTCAACAGGTAGACCAAAAAATATGTAACGGCACAGACAGTTTCATCTGTGCCATGTGCTGTAGAAATCCCGCACATTTGCGCCGTCAGCGAATACCAGAAAGCCTCTTCAGGATCAGCTTCTGCATCTCCCAGAGTTCATCCAGCCGTCTCTGCAAATCCCGGATATCCTCCGCATAGATGCTTCCAGATTCATTGGCGCGTTTTGCGTACTGATTCAGGTTGTTGCTGCATCGGCGAAGAAGGATGGATACCTGCGCCACATCCGACAAATCAAGATTTACGCAGTACCCGTCCATCGCCATCTTTCTCATATAGGCACCGGTATTCCGAATACCCAATTCCTTCTGCTTTTCACGAATCCTCGCCAGCTCTTCCGGGTTTACCCGGACATTGATCCAGTGTTCCCGAACACTCATAGTGCCACCTCCTCATCATCCCGATGTGTCATCGGCGGAATGCGCCCTGCACGGTCACGCAGCTCTGCCAGGACAGACGGCTTTTCTGTTGTATTCTCACGGTCAGGATCATCATTTCCACGGTCATCCATATTCAGCAGTGCGTCCAGTTCTGCCAGTCTTGCACTCTTCTCTGCCAGTTCTGCCTCCTGGGGAAACGTTTTTCCAAGCTCGGCCTGCGCAGCTTCCTGCTGGCTCCTAAGATTGTCCAGCTGCTGTTCCGCCTTCTCCAGCCTTGCAGGAATCCCGGCAAGAGCATTGTCCAGACGCTGGATATTGCCCGCAGCACTGGTGCCGATGGGTACCCGGTGGGTCATCTCGCCTTTCAGCAGTACCTGATACTCTTTCTGGAAGCTGTCAAATGCCAGTTCCATCTTGAAACCTCGATAACTGCCAAGCGGTACCGGCTCCAGACTCTGATTGGCTTTACAGATTGCGAGGATTGCTTCACCGGCCTCGGCTTTTTCAGTAAATTGTGTGCCATTCACCTCCATACCGCAGAATCCCTCTTCCGGCAGCGGATGTGCCGCCACCGTCCGAATATCCGACTGAAAGCCCTTGATGAACCCCTGCGTTTTCTCAATCTCCGCAGGGAAATATTTCATCAATTTATCTTCCAATCGGTACTGCTGGCTCTGATGATCCGCCTTCAATACTTTCAGCCTTGCAACATCTACATCCAAGTCCATTTTCTCCTTGATTTGCGGGTCTCCGGCACAAAGTGCCTTGATCTCTGCATAGGAAAGAGCCTGCTCATCTACATCATCACAGGAACGTACCGGAGATTTGCTGGTCATGATCTGGCTGATAAATTTCTGCTTATTCTCCAGTGTCTGATAGAGGTAGGCATCAAAAGTTCCTTCCGTCACATACTGATAAACCTGCACTTCTTTGTTTCGGTTTCCCTGACGGATGATACGACCATTTCGCTGGGTCATGTCCGCAGGCCGCCAGCCCACATCCAGATGATGCACGGCCACCAGCCTGTCCTGCACGTTCGTGCCTGCACCCATCTTCTGTGTCGAACCTAACAACACCCGCACCTGCCCAGTACGGACTTTGGCAAACAGATCCTTCTTTTTTGCCTCGGTATCAGCATCATGGATAAATGCGATTTCTTCCTCCGGTACGCCGGACTGGATGAGTTTGGCGCGGATATCCTCATAGACATTGAAGGTTCCATCGTTCTTCGGCGTGCTGAGGTCGCAGAACAGCAACTGGGTCAGCTTATCCGACTGTCCTTCCTCATAAATGCGAAGCACATTCCGCACACAGGCGTTGAGCTTGCTATTTGGGTCATCCGGCAGGAGCGGATTCATCAATCGCTGATCCAGGCCCAGCTTTCTGCCATCCGATGTGATTTTCAGCATGTTATCGACCGACGGGTCTACCACACCGGAATGCACAGCCGCCGCCCGTTCCGAAAGCTCCGCCACCATCGCCTGCTGATGCTCTGAAGGCTGCACCACCACGGTTTCAAATTTTGCCTCCGGCACCGGCAGATGCAGCTGATCGGAAGTCTTGATATCTGCCACTTCCTTGAACATATTCATCAGCTCCGGCAGGTTGAAGAATTTTGCAAATCTTGTTCTTGCCCGGTATCCGGTTCCTTCCGGTGCCAGCTCAATGGCTGTGGTGGTCTCACCAAAGGTAGAAGCCCAGCTGTCGAAATGGGTCAGCCCTTTCTGCTGCAACGTACCGTACTGGAGATACCGCATCATGGTGTAAAGCTCCGTCATGCTGTTGCTAACCGGGGTGCCGGTCGCAAAAATGATGCCGCGCCCGCCTGTCAACTCGTCCATATACTGGCACTTCATAAACATATCCGAAGATTTCTGCGCTTCCGATGTGGACAAGCCTGCAACATTGCGCATTTTTGTGTAGAGGAACAGATTCTTAAAGGCATGTGCTTCGTCTACAAACAGTCGGTCTACGCCCAGCTGCTCAAAGGTAATCACATCGTCTTTTCGGTCGGTTGCCCGGAGTTTCTCCAATCTCGCCTCCAATCCTTTCCGGGTCTTTTCCATCTGTTTGATGGAGAAACGTTCGCCATTCTGGGATTTCATCTCAGCAATGGCGTTTTCGATTTCATCAATCTGGGCAGTCAAAATCCGCTCCTGCCGTTCTGCGGACACCGGAATTTTCTCAAACTGGGAATGCCCGATGATGACTGCATCGTAATCACCAGTAGCAATTCGTGCGCAGAACTTCTTTCTGCGGGCCGTTTCAAAGTCCTTTTTGCTTGCCACCAGCAGTTTTGCACTCGGATACAGGCGCAGAAACTCGTTTGCCCACTGAAGGGTCAAATGATTCGGAACGACAAACATGGATTTCTGGCACAGTCCCAGCCGTTTTGCCTCCATAGCAGAAGCGGCCATCTCGAAAGTCTTACCGGCACCCACTTCGTGGGCCAGCAGTGTATTGCCACCGTACAGCACATGAGCAATGGCATTCTGCTGGTGTTCCCGCAGCCGGATTTCCGGATTCATGCCGCCAAAGCGGATGTGAGAGCCATCGTACTCACGAGGACGGGTACTGTTGAACAGCTCGTTATACTTTTCCACCAGGTCCGCACGGCGATAAGGGTCTTTCCACACCCAGTTCTGGAACGCATCCTTAATGGCCTGCTGTTTCTGCTGGGCGAGGGTGGTCTCCTTTTTATTCAGAACCCGCTTCTGCTTGCCGTCTGCATCCTCCACGGTATCGTAAATACGAATATCCCGCAGATTCAGCGTATCCTCCAGAATTCGATAGGCATTGGCACGGCTGGTGCCGTAGGTCATATAGGCATGAACATCATTCCGGCTCGGTGTACTCTTACCGGTGATCTGCCATTCTGCCGTCATGGGAGAGAATTTCACTTCAATATTTCTGCGCAGATAGAACGGCGGTTCAAAGGTTTCTTCCATAAACTGCTGGATATAATCCCGATTGACCCATGTGGCACCAAGGCGCACATCAATCTCCGACGCATCCAGGTCTTTCGGCTGTGCTTTCTTCAAATATTCCGTGTTTACCGCAAAGGCAGGGTCAGAAGCCGCAGCCAGTTCTGCCACGCGGAGTTTTTCCCGGACATTGCCGGACAGATATTCATCAGCCGTCACCCAGCCGGTTTCCTCGCCGCCCTGCGTCATCGGGTCTTTGAAAATGACACCATGCAGTTCCTGCTGGATTTTTTCAAATTCTCCCGGTGTACCTAAAAGCTCCGACATATAGGGCAAATCCACTCTGCCGCGCTCTCCGATGGAGATTGCCAGAGCCTCTGCCGGAGTATCTACGCTGATAACAGCCCGTTCCGGTCGAATCGTCCGTTTGGTGAACATATCCGCCTTGGATTCCAGCCTGCCGTTTTCGTCTACATTTTCCAGAGAGCAAAGCAGATAATAAGACGAATCTTCCGAAAAAGCCTGTGCATTTGCACGGGAATTGATAAGTCCATACTGATCGGAGAATCGGTCATAGGCTACATTCAGTTCCCGCTGTTTCTGGGCAATCGCGTCCTCCGGATAATCGTTCAGCTGATAGTCGATCAATTCCTGCACAATGGTGCGAAGCTCCACCATGCCTTTGATCCTGCCGGTGGCTGTCGCAGAAAGGTCAGCTTTCCGCATGATGCTGTTCTCACGGAAGTAGACATCCCCATCCACTACGGCATAGGAGAAGTTCTTGACATTGGGGTCTGCCGGAATAGTTTCGCCCTGCAAGGACAACTCCTCCTCCGGTGCCAGCTCCTGTGCTTCATAGTGACCGCCGATGTGCTGCACCGCCTCATGCAGCTGGTCTCCCAGATCCTCATCCGGAATCGGAATGACCGTACATTCTTCCTTGCCGTACTGGGTACTTTCCGTTGTAATCTCACCCAGCACCATTTCCGGGTGGTCAACAAAATAGCTGTTGAGGGTAATACCCTCCGATATCAGCCCCAGATGCACCCAATCCGGTTCGATATCAATGGGATGGTCTCTCTTTTGCAGAAAAATGATATCCGACACTACATCTGTACCGGCATTGGCACGGAATGCGTTGTTAGGAAGTCGAATGGCTCCCAGCAGTTCTGCCCGCTGCGCCAGATACTTTCGCGCGTCCGGATTCTTGGAATCCATCGTGTAGCGGCTGGTAACAAAGGCCACGATGCCACCGGGACGAACCTGATCCAATGCCTTGGCAAAGAAATAGTTGTGGATAGAAAATCCGAGTTTATCATAGGGCTTATCGCTGACACGGTAGTTGCCAAAGGGCACATTGCCCACGGCCAGATCATAGAAGTCGCGCCGGTCGGTGGTTTCAAAGCCTGCCACCTTGATTTCTGCCTGCGGATACAGCTTTTGCGCAATGCGCCCGGTGATGGAATCCAGTTCCACACCATACAGTCTGCTTCCCAGCATGGAATCCGGCAGCATACCGAAGAAGTTGCCGACACCCATCGACGGTTCCAGAATATTGCCTTTCTCAAATCCCATACCGTCCAATGCTTCATAGATTGCACGGATCACGGTAGGGCTGGTGTAATGCGCATTCAGAGTCGAAGCCCTTGCTGCGGCATATTTTTCTTCCGTAAGAGCTGCTTTCAGCTCCTTATATTCGCCAGCCCAGGCAGTTTTCTCTGCGTCAAAGGCATCTGCCAGCCCGCCCCAGCCGACATAATTGGCCAGCGTTTCCTGTTCCTCCGGTGTCGCATCCCTGTTCTGATTTTCCAAAGTTTTCAGCGTGTAGATGGCATCCATGTTGGCACGGAATTTCTGTTTAGGACTGCCTTCGCCAAGGTGAAAGCTGTTGATGCGGTAGTTCTCCGCATGTTTTGCTTCATGCCCTGCCCGGAACGCTTCTTCTTTTCCGGGATTCAGATCAACCACCAGATTGTGCAGGTGAACATTTTCCTCATGCCCCAAAAGTCTTGCCAGATTTTCTTTGCTTTCCGAGCGGAAGATCGGATACACGGAATCCGGGTCCCGAAGCTCCACATCGAAAAGCCCGACTTTTTCAATCGTAAATGCCTTTCCGTCCAGATACAGCGTATCGCCAACACGATAATCCGGCTGCACCGGAGCTGCGGGTTTTGGCTGCACAGTTGCAGGCTCTTTTTCAGCCTCCATAGCTCTGCTGCGAATCTCCTGCATTGCCTCTGACGCACTCACATAATCGGCAAATGTCTGCACTTTTCCGTCCGAATATCCGTAATACTCTTCTTTAACATAATCCCAGATGGCAAACGCATCCTTAGAATCCGGGAAGTTCTCGCCGGTCATTGTGACCACAAACCGTTCATCCGGTGCATAGCCAGACTCTCTGGAAAGTTCGCTGGCGTGTTCCTGCATTTCCAGTACCAGAGGATCTGTCTCTGCGTGAGCCGATTCCTGTACTTCTTCGGATTCCACATCTGGGAATGGAATGTCCTGCTGCAAATTCTGCTTGCTCTGTTCAACATAGAGCCAGTCTTTTGCTTCCCGTTCCTGAACTTTTTCAATCAACTGCTGGCGGTAGGTCTCTGCCTCCCATTCGCTGGTAAACTCTTCGCTGACACCATCCGGCTCTACATGAATGCCGTCCTGAATATCATCCCAAACCGCATAGCCATCGTCAGTTTCCATCACGGTAAAACGCTGGGGTGCCGCCAGTTCACTCCGGGCATATACATCCGCAGCCGTATTCAGCATGTTGTCCACATGCTCATTTCCGGTATCGTAGCGTTCCGGTGGCGTTGGCGGAAACACATGGGCGGCAGTCGGCATAGGAAGCGGCGCGCCGTATTCCTGCTCCAGCTTCCGATACTCTTCCATTTCCAGCGCAGTCAGGTACTGACCATTTTCCACAAGCCGGTCTAACCGCTTATCCACCGCCGACCATGTGAGTCGCACTTCCCGGTCATGGTCATAATTGCGAAGCAGAATACCTCTTCCGTTATAATCGGCAAAACCGCGACTGCCATCCATAAAGGTATAGCTGTGGCCACCGAGACCGTATTCCGCTTTCAAGAATGCAGCTCGTTCTTTTGCGTCCCCTTGCTGCTGATACAGCGCATAAATACGGATTTTTCCGCCTTCAAAATTAGAGCCCGTCCGCAGCATCCGGTCGATTTCATCCTCAGAAATGACAAAAGCGGAGGGCTTTTCGCTCTCCGCTTCTCTGGCTGCATTTTCTGCCGCCGCATCAATTTTCTGAATCTGCTCTGCTTCGGACTGAAACAGACTCATGAAGTTTAACTGTTGATAAGTTCCGTCAGAATGACTTCCTCTGCCTGCGCTTTCAGCATGTTCATGTGCTGCACCCAGGCCATCTGGTTTGATTTCTTGTCCGGTGCCGGATTCGCTTTCAGAAGATCCGCCATCATCTGCTCCATCCGTGCGGTCGCGGTCTCCTGAATCTCCCACAGGTGCGGGTACAGCTTCTCGGTCAGGATCAGGTGATTGTACAGCAGCGTGTTGTTCTCCTGCAGAAACGCTCTGCGCATCCTCCCGTACTTGCCCAGGGGCTTCTGTTCCTGCACCGACAACTGGATGTCCGGAATCAGGTAATCGCCGTTCTTCGTGTAATTCAGCTCCATCATAGTTTTGGCTCCTTTCTGCCTGCTTATCTCTTTCATAGGTTCGGATCGTGCGTTCAATTTCCCGGAAGATCTGGCTGGACATTTCGCTGACCGCAGTTCCCAGCACATTGGCGGCAGCCTGCGTATTAAAATCAAAGATGTCCAGAAAATCCTCGTGCTCAAAATAGTCATCTGCATTGCCCACCGTCCGGGTAAAGACGGAATATGCGATGCTGACAGCGGCAGCTCTCTTAAAGGAAGCTCCGATGTTGAGTTCATCATATCCTTCCAGATAGGAATCTGCAACGATGTCACTGATCTGCCTGCGGTTTTCCTCCCAGTAATCCCTTGCAAGGCGTTCTGCCGCTTCCATGATATGATTTTCCAGAGACCCAGCACCGGCAGAAACATCAAATGCTGTATCCAGTGCGCGAATGATTGGCTGCTCATGCTCTGCATTCATTTTCCAGAGCTGTACCGGACGGGAATTCTTCCGTTCTCCGGTATCTGCCACATCAAATACATACCGCAGTTTCGGCTGCTCGCCGCGCATGTCCAAAAGGGCAATGCCCTTGGAGCCACGCTTCACATAGCGGTTCATCCGATCATTCCAAAGATCGTACTCTGCACAGGCCGTTGCTTCTGGTCTCTGCTTATAGATCATCAGCTGCTCCGCAAAAGGATACTTATAAAGCCGTGCGGATGTGGTCAGAAACGCTGTCCACTGCTCTTTGCTGCCAGTGATCTGTGCCGCAGCTTCCTGCGCCATCTGCATATAATAAGCCGTTTTCGTCATCATCTGTCTTTTTCCTCCTCTCCATTATTCGTCCGGATATAATTCCAGTGCCTCATATTCTGCATCCGTCATCTCTGCCAGTTTCGCAAGCAGCGAGGCCGTCCACCTGCGCAGGTTTCTATCTCTGCCGGTCAGACTTTTCTGCATCATCTGAAGCTCTGCAATCAGCCCTGTCCGTGTGCCAGGGCTGTAAAGCATCATGAGCATCCATTCGTCATCCGTAAAACGCATTTATAACTCCTTTTCTTCGCAGCACCTACGAGGCGGTGCAGGCGGCACCGCCTCCTGCTTTTCCTTCAGCTGATCCAGAACCGATGCTTTCTCCGCCGGTTCTTCCTTCTTTCCGTTATTGATTACGCCGTCAATCATACCGTAATCGTCTTCCATTGCCATTTCTGCGGCTTTCAGATAATTCTCCGGTTTCAAAAATCCGGGCAGTTCCTGGAAGCCGATGGAATCCACATAGTGACAGCTTACAACACCATTCTGCCGTAAAGCCACGATGTCAGACACAGAAAGACTATGCCCAGTAAAATCATCAGGGCGGGAAACATTGAATTTCGCATACAGTTCCTCCAACATCGTATTCTGATCCTTGTAGGGAAGCAGCGGAGCCGTATAAACCACTTCATAATGGTCAATATCCGGTTCCAGCCCCATCCGTTCCAGTTCGCGCATAGACGAAAAGCGTTCATATACCGTATCCTCGATGCGGCGAAGCTGCAAAATCGCATACTGGTCGGTAGTACTGTCGAGAAATGCCATCATTCTTTCGTCCGGTGCCTGCGTTCCATGCACTTCATCCCATTTTTCAATTCTTGCCATCGTTCATTTCTCCCTTCTCCATAAACGGCAGGCCGTTTTCCTTTGCTTCCTGTCGCTGCTGTTCCCGCCGCTTTTCACTGTACGGCGGTCGGATACCAACACAGCGTTTCGGAATCGTATAAGTTACCGACCCATGCTCCCGGTGCTCCAAAATAAACTGCTCCGGATACTGTTTTCGCAGTTCCCGGAGCTTCTTAATCAGGCGGCTGTCATGGGTGTAAATACTGGCAGTATCCAGTTCATTGTCAAAATTGATGACGGTTTCCTGCTCTGCCTTCGTAAGCTTATATTTCATCGCTCCGCCTCCTTCGCCTTAGCAGCTTTCACCGGCGTATCCGTTCTGGAAGACAAATCCGAGAGTTTACCCAGCACAGATTCCCGTCTGCTGATTTCTGCATCCTCTGCACGATCACAAAGTTCGTCATAATCAATCCGCGTCATGGTACGGCCACCGAATCCATAATCCGAAAGAATCTGGTCTCTGGCTGCATTCATGCTGATTTCCGGGTTGTCGATCTGTCCGCCGTCAATTTCCGTGAAGTCCTTATGATATAAGGTATAGTCGTAACCGTCCTCACAGGTTTGAATGGCGAGAAAGCCCTTGCTTCCCAAATCCCATGCGCTGCGTTCTTCCGTAATCAGCGGCTCCGGTCGGCATGTACCGCCACCGCGTTCCAGCATTTCTGCCAGCTGACAGATGTGCAAAACATCATACCCCAGGCGCAAATGATATTCGTCCATATATTCGCAGCGAGCTGAGAACTTCCGGTTCGGATACTCGATCTCCACTGCACTGCCATCCGGAATTTTGAACCGATCCTCGTAGTTGCTGGTGATAAACCGGATATTTTTTGCATTCTCCAGCTCAGGATCAGCCTTTTTCATCTGCCAGAGAACCTTTCTGCCGCCGCGTACCTGCTCCAGCATCTCCGGAGCTACCGGCGCAACGGTAAGACCGTCCAGCCGGGGAATCTCCTTGAGTGCTGCCACCCTCGCGCTTTCTTCGAGAGTAGAAAACGATTGTTTATCCAACACATCCCAACCCATGTGTCCCTCGGCAATCTGCACCTTGCTGCCCATATCAAAACAGTGGAACTCCACACCGTCCTGCTTTTCCTGCAAGGAAAGCAACGCGACATTATCCACCAGATAAGCTGCATTCATCATTTTCATGCTCATTTTTTACCTCCAAACTCCAGCTTAAATGCTGCTGCACCGTCCTCGCCGGTCTCTACATGAACGGTTGTGTCATAGTAACGTCCAGACTTCCTGGAATAGCAATGGGTAAGCCGTGCTTTTCCCTGATTTACCAGTTGCTTTGCCAGTTCCTCTGTCATCTGCTTTCCCAGTGTCTGAAAGAATCTGTTTTCCTTCCAGAGTGCAAATTTACAGTTCTTATCCCTGCAAAACCAACCCTTTGCCGTTTCACAGACATCACTGCCGCAGGCGGGACAGGAGCCAATGACCTTGCGCTCCGGCTGCATCAGCACATCGGCACCTTTCACAGCCTCGTAGGTTTTGACAAGTCCGCTCACCATGTTGCTGATTTCGCCCATAAAGGCATCACCGTCATACTCGCCGTGTTCTATTTTCAGCAGTTTTTCCTCCCAGTCTGCCGTCATAGATGGAGACTGAATCTGTTCCGGCACCACCGTCACCAGCGCATTTCCCTTGTCCGTAGAGCAAAGATATTTCGTTTTCTTATCGCCCCTGCGCTCGATAAAGCCTTTCTGTACCAGTTTTTCGATAATGGCAGCGCGTGTGGCCGGTGTACCGATGCCTTTACGCTCTACGCCAGCCGGGAACTCATCCGAGCTGGCACTTTCCATTGCTGAAAGCAGAAGATCTTCGGTAAACCTCTTGGGTGGGCTGGTCTTACCTTCTTTCAAATCGACACGGGCAAGTTCCAGTGTCATGCCTTCCGAAAGCTCCGGCAGTTCACTTGCCCCCGCATTCTTCTCAGCCTCTTCACTCGGCTTTCCTGCATATCGTCTCCAGCCTATATCCGTGGCTGTTTTGCCTTTTGTACGGAACTTCTGACCGGCGCACTCCGCTTCTACTACGGTTTCTGCATAGAGGCAAGGTGTTCCGACTGCACAAATCAGCCGTACAGCCAACATGGTAAGGATCGCCTGTTCTCCACTGGGAAGAGAGGAAATGTCATAACCCGCCGCTGTTTTTGTAGGGATAATAGCATGGTGATCGGTAACTTTCTTAGAATTGATGACCTGCGCTGCATTCACCGGTGCCGGTACATCCGCCTGAATCTGAAAGCTCTGCTGGATCACAGAAACAAGTTCCGGCACCAGCGGTGCCATATCATCCGTCAGATACCGGCTGTCGGTACGGGGATAGGTTACGAGTTTCTTCTCGTACAGAGCCTGTGTGTAATCCAGGGTCTGCTGGGCAGTGAATCCCAGCTGCCGATTTGCTTCTCTCTGAAGCGATGTCAGATCAAACAAGGCCGGGGGCTTCTCTGATTTTTCTTTCTGCTCTACCTTGGTAATGATGGCACTTCCTGCCTGGCAACACTCTGCCACCAGTTTTTCTGCTTCTGCTTTTTCTTTCATTCGCTCACCGCCCGCTTGAAAATCCCGAAATTTTAATTCTGCCGAGTAGAACGGCTCCGGCTTGAACGCCCGGATTGCTGCATCTCGCATAACCACCATCGCAAGCGTTGGTGTCATCACGCGCCCCACATTCAGGGTCTGCCCATACAGACATGAAAAAAGCCGGGTGGCGTTGATTCCGACAATCCAGTCGGCTCGCTCCCGGCATAAAGCCGCCTCATATAAGGCATCATATTCTGTTCCCGGTCTGAGCTTCTGAAAGCCTTCCCGGATAGCACTGTCCTCCATTGATGAAATCCAAAGCCGTTCTACCGGCTTTTTGCAGCCGCACTGATGGTAAACCAATCGGAAAATCAGTTCTCCCTCACGCCCTGCATCGGTTGCACAGATCAGGCTCTCTACATCCTTCCGCTGCATGAGCTTTTTCAGGATTCCAAACTGCTTTTTCGTACTGGCAGATACCTGATACTGCCAATGTTCCGGCAAAATCGGAAGATCATCATATCTCCACTTGGCATACTTCTCGTCATAGGCTTCCGGCTGGGAAAGTTCCACCAGATGCCCCACACACCAGCTGACAAGGTAACCATTGCCCTCCATATAACCATCCCCGCGCTGATTTGCTCCGATCACCTTCGAGAGATTCATGGCAACTGAGGGCTTTTCCGCTAATACAAGCTTCATTCGATACTGCTCCTTTCGCAAAAAAATTAGCAGCCAGGCACCGAAGCGCATGACTGCTATGTAAGGAACTGTATTCTATTTTAGGTCTACAAACTGGAAGTTGCAGGGCACAATATCTTATCGACCTGCCTTAGCCTGCTTATAAAGCAGAATGCCTTTGATAAGCAATAACAGGAACGTTACTGTTATCGCATACGGCTCTCTCGCCATAGCCAAAAACAAAACAGCAATGATACTGAGTCCTACAGAGATGAATGTAACCGCTTTTTTGCCCTTTTCAAACTTGAAATAGACCATCAGTATTTTCACGATTCCGGCAATCGTCAAGCTGATAAACAATGCCCAATAGATCCTGATTATGAAAGCATTTCCATCTACATATCCTAAGAGATTTACCGAATAGATATATCCATTGACCGGTTTGGGATACAGCGGAAGAAATATCAGCATCAGTGAAAACAAGTCAACAAACCCCAATAACAAATCGCATACGCCATTGAGATTTGATTTGTTTTTCTGCTATGAAAATCAATTGCTCTCCAGATAACAAATCATCAATTGATACAGAAAAATAGCTGGATATTTCCTTTAATGAATCTATGCTTGGGTATCCTCTTCCGGACTCCCATTTTGAAATAGCGGTTCTGGAAACAAATAATGCCTCGGCTAATTCTTCCTGTGTCAAACCTCGACTCTTTCTTAATTCCTGAAGCTTTTCATGAAATTCCAAAACCTGCACCTCCCATACCAATTCTATTTTTCTTTTAATGCCAGCATAACTGCCGCTTTATA
>OMDF01000799.1_pt1 | contig 17145 bp, 9 predicted proteins | sample 1673631 | NCBI WGS metagenome assembly OMDF01 (sample SAMEA103958117, study PRJEB25191) | human gut metagenome | biome: human-associated habitat [ENVO:00009003]; feature: intestine environment [ENVO:2100002]; material: feces | place: Germany | collected 2013/2015 | reverse complement strand
CCGTCGGATAGCAATAGCGTGTTCGCACGTCCGCCTTTTTCCACTACGATCTCGTTATATTCCATATCGCCGGCATATAAACGATTGCTTATCCATTGATTCATACCCACACCTACTCCCATAGCGATTACGATAATCGCCGCATATCTCAAGAATGAAAGCCAGAACTGTTTGCCAAGGACCTTGGATTTCACAGATACGCCAGAGATCGCATCCAGCTTTCCAGCCATTCGCTCCCAACTACGCTCCACGGAATAATGGTTCAAGAACGCCACTTCTTTCCGAGTGTCAAAAAGCCCCTTAAGCTCAAAGAAGTGGGCTTTATTAGCGTCACTCTCACGAATCCAAGCATCCAACACCCGAAGTTCATCCTCTTGAATCTCGTTCTGCAAATAGCGTATGATCAGTTCTTCTATCGAATTATTAGATTCCATTTTCTGTTTCATTTATAATATATACGACCGGTTTCCTCTTTTTACTTACGTATTCTACCGTATTTTCATCTAAAAAATAAAACCAGTGCCAGAAGTGCCAACACATTCCGTATGATCTTCAATCCTTTATAGAGTTGCGCCTCTACCGTACGTTGAGAGATATTTAGCATTCCTGCGATCTCCACTGATTTCTTCCCGTCCACATAAGCCAACGTAAAAACCTCTCGGCATCTGTCCGGTAACTTGGCTATTTCCCGGTAAACGGAGTCCAGACGCTCTTTCTCCAGCTCCGCCGCATCCGACTGATTATAATAACCTATCTCCTCTATCTTTAGTCTACGAGCAACCTCATCCGCATAAGTCATTTCTATTGATTTATGCTTTAGGTAATCGAGGCAAGCATTTTGAACGGAACGGAATAGGTATGTCTTCAAGCCTTCTTCCACGGAATAAATCTCTTTCTTTTGCCAGATCTTGATGAATATATCATGCACTAAATCTTCCGCCGTATCGCTATCCACATATTTCGAGGCATAAAAGATCAGTCTGGGGGCATTCTCCAGATATAATAATTTAAATTTATCTAACTCATGGTTCTTAATAATATAGTCTTTCATGCTCAATGTGGACATTTCTTGTATTATATTAGACAATTCAAGGCTTCTCCTTTATCTATATACGATCATAGAAACAGATCTACTTACGCCCACACGAAAAAAATAACACAAAAACAAAAAGCCCTATCCGAACTTAATCAGATAGGGCTTTCAGATTATTCTATCGCTAGATATTATCTCAACGGGATATATTGTACAAACGCCTCGATCGCCTCATAAGAAGCCAAACCTAATTGACGATACAACTCCGCGGTAGCACGGTTGCGATCTTCGGCACGCTGCCAGAACAAACGCTCGTCGTCACCCAGATACGGAGCGCTCTCGGCCTGCGATTGATGCTTCAAGATAGCGTTACGTTTGAAGCGCAACTCCTCCGGACTGATAGGTACGGCCATCTCGATATGGTCCATTTCCCATTCTGCCCATGCGCCGCGATACATCCATACACGGCAGTTCTTCATCCATTCCTCGTCTTTCACCTCGTCGATAGCGGCCAGTACGGCATCCAGACAAACCTTGTGGGTTCCGTGCGGGTCAGCCAAGTCACCGGCGACAAACATTTGATCCGGCTTGATCTCGAGCAACAGCGCCTTTACGATATCCTTGTCGGCCTCACTCAAATCATTCTTTTTCACTAATCCGGTCTCGTAGAACGGAAGATCCAAGAAATGAACATGATCGTCCTTCACGCCCGAGTAGCGGCAACCGTGACGGGCTTCCTCACGACGGATCGTTCCTTTCATAAAGAGGACATCCTTTCTCTCCGGCTCGCCGTTCTCCACCTTCTCGTAACGCAGGTAGTTGATGATCTCGTTCGCTTTATCCTTCACGGCCGAGTCGGGAGAGTATTTCTCACATACATCACGCAAATACTCGCAATAACGGATTACCTCCTCGTCGCCTACGGCAATATTACCGGAAGTCTCGTAAGCCACATGCACATCATGATGTTGGTCGCACAAACGGCGCAAGGTACCGCCCATGGAGATCACGTCATCATCCGGGTGCGGACTGAATACGATCACTTTCTTCGGATACGGGTTAGCACGCTCCGGACGATTGGAATCGTCGGCGTTCGGTTTACCACCCGGCCATCCGGTAATCGTATGCTGGATATCATTGAATATCTTGATATTTACATTATACGCCGAACCATACAGGGCGAGCAGCTCACCCAGGCCGTTTTCGCTATAATCCTTGTTTGTCAATTTCAAGATCGGTTTGTCCGTCAACTGACACAACCAAACGATCGCACGGCGGATCAACTTATTATCCCACTCGCAGCTAGTCACCAACCAAGGATGACTGATACGAGTCAAGTCATAAGCGGCGGAAAGATCGATCACGACCTTGGCGTTCGGATGATTCTGCAAATAGCTGGAAGGAACGGCATCGCTAACCTTGCCTTCAACGGTCTTAGCGACAATGCTAGCCTTATCCTCGCCCCAAGCCATCAAGATCACGCTGCGGGCGTTCATCATCGTAGAGATACCCATCGTGATGATACCTGCCGGGACATTCTCCTGCGAAGGGAACGTACGGGCAGCCTCCTTGCGAGAAGCGCCTTCCAACAAGACCATACGGGTACGCGAGCTGATCGTCGTTCCACCCACGTTGAACATGATATTGCTGGAGTTACCGATACCTAGCAACATGCAATCGATACCTCCCACGGATTGGATCGTCTCCTCATACTGGCGGCAGAAATCCAGGATAGCGTCTTTCGGCATGCTTCCGTCCGGGCAATAGATATTCGCAGGATCGATATCGACCTGATCGAATAACTCCTCTTTTAGGCGAGCCAGATTTCCGGCGCTGGGATTAGCCAATGGATAGAACTCATATTCCACGAAAGCAATCACGTTGCGGAAACTTAAATTCTCCTCTTTATGCATACGGATCAACTCCTTGTAAACGCTTAGCGGAGAACGTCCGCCGGGTAAAGCGATCACGAAGGGCTTACCAATATCTTGTTTTTTACGGATTTGTGTTGCTATCTCTTTAGCGATAGCGAAAGAACCTTCCTCGGCCGATTCGTAAATGTTTGTCGGAATCTTTTCCAAACGAGTTAAAACTGAATGCTCGAAAGCATTTTCCGGGCGATAATACCGCAACGGTATACGCGTCAGAGTAATTTGAGAACTAAGGTTCGTTTTCATGTTTAATTATTGATTTAGTATTACAATCTTACTTGAATCACAAATATATGAAATAAGTACTGATTTCGCCATACGTTGATAGAACAAATTTATTAGCCGAAAGGTTTGATCTATATCGCCTAAAAATAAAAAAGGACCGTCCCGGCCAGCCAAGACAGCCCCTCTCTTTATTATTAACGTGTTTAGACAATGTATTTGTCTCTGGAACTAAGTTTCCCATGCTCCATACCGCACGCACGTTCAACTTACGATCCAAGATCACGATATCCGCATCCTTCCCTCTTTGCAAGGTTCCGGTGCGATCGCTTACCCCCATCAGGCGGGCCGGAGTCTCGGAAGCCATACGGACTGCATCGGCCAAAGGAATGTCAGCCTTCTGCACCATCGTACGTACCAGTACGTCCATCGTGGCGATACTTCCCACCAATGAAGAATGATCCGCCAACTTGCATACGCCATCCTCAATGATAATGCGGGGATCGGATAACGGCTTACCCTCGTTGGCTGCGCAAGAAAGAGCATCCGTAACCAAGCAAGTACGTTCCACTCCTTTCAGCTTATAGACCAATCGGAGAATCGTAGAGGGTAAATGACGCCCGTCAGCGATCACCTCTACCGTCATATCGTCCATCAAGAAAACACTTTCCACCGTTCCCTCGTACTTATATTCACGACGCTTATGGAAACCGGGCATAGCGTTATAGAAATGAGCCGCATGCGTGAAACCGGCATTGTAAGCGGTCTTAATATCATCAAACTCCGCTTCCGTATGCGAGATAGCGGATAGGATTCCCCTCGACTTCAAGTATTGGGCGAACTCAAGCGCACCCGGTATCTCCGGGCTGGAATCCCAGCGCTTGATGCAATCCGTGCGTTCCAATATCTCTTTATATTCTTTCGGGTCGGCGGGATTCTCCTTATCGATAAATAAACTCGCCGCCATCTTCGGATTCAAATACGGTCCCTCAATGTGCAATCCTAAGATAGGACCGTCTTTTTTCCTCATCATCTCCTCGCATACAGTTACCGCCTTATCGATCACCCCGATTTCTGGAGCCAACACGGTAGGGAATATCGTCGTGGCCCCATGTTTCTGATGAGCAGCTACCGCACCGTGGAAAGCCTCTTCCGTACATTCGGAGAAGTCGAAGCCCCCACCGCCATGGATATTCATCGCCACGAAACCGGGGACGATAGACATTCCTTTCGCGTCCACCACCTTGGCGCCAATCACCGCTAAATCGCTATTTGTAACCTCTAAGATCTTCCCGTCGCTAATCAATACGGAACCATCCTTCATCCATCCTTGCGGCGTAAGGATATGGCCATTTATAATTTGTGTCAACATAATCGTTCTTGTTTAGAATAGTTTATTCGTACCTTCAACCAACTTACCCATCGCCCAAACCGCACGGACATTCAAGTCACGGTCCAACAAGACGATATCGGCGTCTTTGCCCCGCTGCAAGGTTCCCTTGCGATCGGATACGCCCATGATACGGGCGGGAGTCTCCGAGGCCATACGCACGGCATCCTCCAAGGGAATCTCGGCCTTTTGCACCATCGTACGGATCAAGCGGTCCATCGTGGCGACACTACCCGCCAAGGCCGAGCGGTCGGCCAACTTACACACGCCATCCTCGATGATGACACGGGGATCGAAAGCGACTTGGCTATCACTGGCAGCGCAAGCCAAGGCATCCGTGATCAGACAAGTGCGTTCCACACCTTTTATCTTATAGACCAGACGAAGAATGGTAGGAGGCACATGAATGCCATCAGCTACGACCTCGACGGTCATATCATCGAGCAAATAGATACTTTCCACCGTTCCCTCATACTTATACTCGCGGCGTTTATGGAAACCCGGCATGGCGTTATAGAAATGGGTGGCGTGGGTATAACCTACCTCATAAGCGGTCAAGATATCCTCAAACTCGGCTTGGGTATGCCCTACCGAGGCGAGTACGCCTTTCGAGGTGATATATTTACCGAACTGCATCGCTCCCGGAAGTTCCGGAGCGGCGTCCCAGCGCTTGATGCAATGCGTTTCCTCCAACAGAGGGATATATTCCTCGGGATCGGGATTCTTGATATTCTCAGGGATTTGTCCACCAGCCATTTTCATATTGAAATAATGTCCTTCTAAGTGAAGCCCCAGAACCGGACTATCTTTCTCAGCCATCAGTTTCTCGGTGGTCTCGGCGGCGGCACGGATCATCGGGATGGTAGAAGAGGATAAGGTGGGGAAGATACTGGTAGTACCGTGTTTCATGTGCGTGGCTACCGCCGCACGGAAAGCTTCCTCGGTACCTTCCATAAAATCACGGCCTCCACCTCCGTGCACGTGAATTTCCACGCCACCGGGGACGATATACATACCTTTGGCGTCTATCAAGGTTGCCCCTACTACCGCTAAGTCGCAGTTTGTCACTTCTAAAATCTTACTGTCGCTTATCAGTACCGAGCCGTCTTTCAGCCAGCCTTGCGGGGTAAGAATCTTTCCATTAATGATCTGTGTTAACATGATATGTGCTTTAAGCTTTCGCGTTTTTTTGGATAGCAAAGTTAAGGACTTTCTTTTTAAAACGAGTAAGCTATTAAAGGTTATTTTCAAGGAATAATCAAAATGACACTTTGTAATCCGAACCTCCGGAGAACCGAATATTCCGGGCCTAAGTACTGCTCGCCTCCAAATCCGAAAGAAAATTTCAGCAAACAACTAATAGCCAACTCTATACCCAAAAATAGCCTTTTATTCTAGCGAAATCAATTCATCCTAATTCATATCAAAAGGAAAGATTGGTATCATTTATAGGGTTACAATAGGGTTCTAGCAGGGTAAGAATGCCTATTCACAAGTAGTCATAACCCTATTCTTGAGTAGTCACGATGCCCAACGGCGGCATATGCGTCGGCCGATGGCAGTACTGGCGTAGTCCAACGCAGCCTATCACGCATGAGAAAAGGGATATTCTCCCCTTTAAAAGCCAGCTCTCGTACTCTCCCTTCCGCTATTTTGCGTCATCAATAACAAGCGCTTGTCACGAAAACAGGAGTATTTGGATCAAAAAGATCAGATAAGCAGCCTTTCACTGACTAGCAGCCTTTTCATGAATCCTGCGTATTCAGCTCTTCCAACTCCATTGTCCGTTCGGTCCATAGATCCATCGCATCGGAAAGTTCTTTTTTTAGGGCAGAATATTCACCGTAGAGAGAAGCGTCGGAGGCACCTTCCGGCGTAGCCAGCTTCGCCTCGATAACGGCAATGCCATTCTCAAGCTCCGAGATACGGGCCTCGGCCTCGGCAACTACTTTCTCCGCTTTCTTAATCGCTTTACTCAGTTCCTTCCTTGCCTCATAGGAGAGCTTGTTTTGAGATACCTGAGCCTCACCGGTACCGGATGTGGAAGTGCTCGTCCCGGTAGAACGTTCCAATTCACGCAAGCTATCCATTTTCTTATGCTCCAAGAAATTATAGATGCCGCCTAAGTGCTCGACGACTTTCTGGTTACCGAACTCATAGACCTTATCGACTAGGCCATCCAAGAACTCACGGTCGTGGGAAACCAGAATCACCGTGCCGTCGAACTCCCTCAAGGCGTCTTTCAGCACGTCTTTCGAACGCATATCCAAGTGGTTCGTCGGCTCATCGAGAATTAGCAGGTTGACCGGCTCCAATAACAAGCGGATCATCGCCAAACGGGTACGCTCGCCACCCGACAGGACTTTCACCTTCTTATCGGAAGCCTCGCCGCCAAACATGAAAGCGCCTAGGATATCCCGTATCTTCAAGCGGATATCTCCTTGGGCTACGTAATCGATCGTATCAAAAACGGTAAGATTCTCGTTCAATAGCTGCGCTTGGTTCTGGGCGAAGTAACCGATCTTCACGTTATGACCTAATTGGAGCTTTCCGGTGAAATCGGCAATCTCTCCCATGATACATTTCACCAAGGTAGATTTACCCTCGCCGTTCTTTCCGACGAAAGCTACTTTATCGCCCCGATTGATCGTCAAGGTCACATGGTCGAAGATCAGATGATCGCCATAACGCTTCGCCACCTCCTCACAGATCACCGGATAGGAGCCGGAACGGGGAGCGGGCGGGAATTTCAGCCGCAGCATGGCTGTATCCACATCGTCTACCTCGATACGTTCCACCTTCTCCAATTGCTTGATGCGGGATTGTACCTGTACGGACTTCGTGGCTTTATAACGAAAACGCTCGATAAACGCCTCGGTATCGGCCAATTTCTTTTGTTGGTTCTCATAAGCGCGCTGCTGCTGCTCACGGCGTTCTTGGCGAAGTACGACGTACTCCGAATATTTCACTTTATAATCGTAGACCTTGCCTAATTCGATCTCCAAGGTGCGGAAAGTCGTATTATCAATAAAGGCACGGTCGTGCGAGACTAAGATCACGGCGTTGGCACGGGTAGCGATAAAGTTCTCCAGCCATTGGATGGATTCTATATCCAGATGATTCGTCGGCTCGTCCAGCAACAACACGTCCGGTTGCCGGAGTAAGAGCTTTGCCAGCTCGATACGCATACGCCAGCCTCCGCTGAACTCAGACGTCGGGCGGTCGAAATCGCTACGGCTAAAGCCTAATCCGACCAATGTACGCTCCAACTCCGCATGGTAGTTGTTTCCTCCCATCATCTGGAAATGCTCGGATAGGTACGTGACACGATCGATCAGCTTTTGATAGCTCTCGGAGTCATAATCCGTACGCTCCGCCAATTGGGTATTCAAGCGGTTGATCTCCTCCTCCATCTCATGGATATGCTCGAAAGCGCATTCCGCCTCCTCCCGCACCGTACGGGTATCAACTAATTGCATGTGCTGGGGCAAATACCCGATAGTAACATCTTTCGGTACGCTAACAGTTCCGGAAGTGGGTGATTGCAAACCGGCGAATATCTTCAACATCGTCGATTTACCCGCACCGTTCTTGCCCACCAAGGCGATACGGTCCTTCTTGTTTACCACAAATGAAATGTCATCAAAAAGCGTAAAACCGCCAAACTCAACTGTTAGTCCTTCAACCGAAATCATACTGTCTCTTTAATTTATGACCGCAAAGATACAACAGTTCAAGGTTTACTCACAAACTTTTCAATTAATATCAGCACATCCTTATGCAACGGAAGGGCGGGATCGGTATAGGTAGCCATTTGCCTCTGCTGGTCCATCGTATCGCAGGTCTTCATCAGATGGTTCATATTTCCAATCAAATGATAATCCGCCGAAGGCTGGGCTTGCTTCAACAGTTCGGCATCTTTTACGGATACTTGCATATCCTTATCCCCTTGTAAAATCAACACCGGCACTTTTAATTTTTTGATGATTTCTTGCGGATTATACGTATACCATGAGATCATATAAGGCTGTACCGACGAACGGAACAAGGATTGTAAGCCGATCGGCACGTCCGGTACGAGCTTCCCTTCCTTCAAGGACGCATTTATCGACTTTACCATGTCCCGGATCACTTCCGGCTGACCCGCCATTTGCTCCTCCACGATCTCATAGGCTGGACGCCCCGCACCTGCCACCGAAATGTATCCTTTCACTTTCGGGTTATCCACCGAAGCCGCCATACCGACTAACGCTCCCTCGCTATGCCCCAACACATAGATTCCGGAAATACGTTTATCCCGGCTCAAATAATCGATCCAGCCTCGTGCGTCCTTGATCCCGTCCTCGAAACGCATGGAATACTCATCCTTTCCCGCTGAGGCGCTGGAGGCGATACCCCGTTTATCATACCGCAAGGAAGCGATACCTTTTCCCGCTAGCCCTTCCGCCAAGTATTTAAGGGAGTTATTCTTACCCGGCAAGGCGGCGGAGTTCCCATCCATATCCGTAGGGCCGGAACCGGGTATAATCAATACCACAGGATAACCGGACTCCTGATTGGGAGTTACCATCTTCCCTTTTAATGCCCCGGTAGACGTATTTAGCACCACCGAACGCTCGTTCAACCGTACAGGCAACTGCGGCAAACAAGACAAGGATACGAGAAGAAAGCAGGCAAAAACTATCAGTTTCTTTTTCATAACGGAATCAATTTATATACTTAAAGCACACATGAGACATACAATCTCAGTATCCGCCAAATGTAACTAAAAAAGGGGAGAACCTCTCGGCCTTCCCCCCCTTTTTATCTAACATCTCATAGGAAACTAATACCCCGGATTCTGTTTCAAGTTTGGATTCTTATCCATGCTTGTTTGAGGAATCGGCAAGTAACGGTTACGAGAAGAGAACTGACGAGTCTCAATAACAGCCGTACCCGTGATTTCCGCACGTTTAGTAGGCTCAGACTCCCCATAATTAATCGTTCCTGTAACACGTAACAAATCACCATTCATGACTTTCTCGGCAAGCATCTTTCCATCTTCCTGCCAACGGACGATGTCCGCACGGCGCAAGCCTTCGCCGGCCAACTCTACCGTACGCTCACGACGGATCAATTCACGAAGTTTCTCCTTCGTCCCATATTTAGCCTTATCCACTTCCCGCATTCCTACACGCTGACGGATCTGATTCAAATAACCATAGATCTCATCAGAAGGACCGCTCAACTCATTCGCAGCCTCCGCATACGTCAATAGGACCTCCGCATAACGGAATACGATCGGACAAGCTCCCGAGCTCCAAACATCTCCATATTGATCCATCGGATCCAAGTATTTCGCCCAAGTCAAAGCACTCTTGGAAGCATTATCTGTATAAGTCGGGAAGTTCTTGTTGACAGTACCATCTTGAAGTTTCTCATCCAAAGTATTCAAGACATCACCTCTCCAGTCACGTCCCGGATATAAAATGGTCATGGCCATACGAGGGTCGCGATTCGCGAACGGATGCTTTGCGTCATAAGTCTTCGACTCTTCTTTCGTCAATCCATCAGACATTTCATACATATCCACCAAATTCTGGGTCGGGACGATAGAAGACCAGCCTTGGTCTACATTATTGTACATTTGCCCGATGGTTCCCAATCCGTCCAACGTCTCAATATTCTGATCCGCTAGGATTATCTCTTTAGAATCCACTCCCGATACCTTAAAAAGATTCGTATAATCCGGATCCAACTCATACTGCTTCAAATCAATGATTGCCTTAGCTGCGTCTTTTGCCTTTTGCCAATCACCATAATACAAAGCCTCACGCATCTTGATAGCTAAAACAGCACCTTTAGCGATATAGCCACGAGCCTCCGGAGCCTCTGCGATCCCTGCTAAGGCCTCGTCTAAATCCTTAGCTATATAATCGCGCACCTCTTGTTCCGTATTGCGTTCCACTTTAGCCTCGTCCGCACTTGAATAAGAACTAATAATAGGCACACCACCATACCACCAATTCATCAAGAAATACTTATAAGCACGGATCGCTTTAGCTTGAGCCACATAATTAGCTTTTACAGCGTCACTAGAAAACGTCACCTTGTCTACATTCTCCAAGAATGTATTCGCCTTACGAATCGACTTGTAATCATAAAGGATCTGCCCAGGATTAGAACTAGACAATGACCCATCCCCCCACGGGCGGAATCCTTCCCAAGGGAAATTATTATAGCCTATATCTGAGCCACAATCCAGATAAAGCAACGTATTTCCATCTAGCAAATCCTTATAACAGCCTACTATGAAGCCCTTCGCATCCGCCTCTGTCTGCCATGTGGTAGAAGGAGCCAACTGATCCTTAGGCACCGTATCCAGAAAATCTGAACACGAAGTAGATAACGCAGCCATACCAGCCGCCAACATATATATTGATAATCGTTTCATAAAATCTTCTATTTAAATGGTCTTAACTAATTAGAATGTCACATTTACGCCAAAAGAATTTGTCATCACTAATGGGTAGCTAGACAAACGGGAACTAACAGTCTCCGGGTCTACGTTCAATGGCATAGAATCTATCGTAAACAAATTCTCCGCAGAATAATAAACACGTACATTCGACAAACCGATAGCGTTCAGCACACTCTTTGGAAGCGTATATCCTAATTGCAATGTCTTCAGACGCAGGTAACTGGTATTAATTACCCAGAAATCAGACATCACGTTAGAAGCCTCACTCGGAGATTTTCTAGACTCCGCTACACGCGGCATACTTGCATTGGTATTTTCCGGTGTCCAGCTATCCAGCCATGCAGTAGAAGGATGTCCGGCACTACCCGAGAACTCACCAAACGCTTCTTTCGTAAACGCACGGCCTACATTAGCCGCACCGGTGAAGTTCAAAGTCAAGTCAAATGCTTTATAGCCTACATTCAAGTTCAAACCAAATGTAACAACTGGATTGATAGTCTTAGACAATACACGGTCATCCGCATCCAGCTTTCCATCTCCATTCGTATCTACATAACGTAAATCACCGGCTTGGAAATCCTGTCCGAACGGGTAGCCGTCTTTTCCTTTATAGGTATCCATCCATTGCTGTGCCTCTGCGTCAGATTGGAAAAAGCCATCAGCCTTATATACATAGTAAGAATCGATTGGCTTTCCAACAAAACGCCACAAATCACCGTCATCAGGATTTGTCATACGGTCTACACCTCCTAAATCCTCGATCTTGTTCTTATTATAGGCCATATTTCCCATCACATTCAATGACCAGTCATTCCACTTATTGTTATAACCTAGCTGTACCTCGACACCTCGGTTACGCATAGAACCCACGTTATCGAAATAAGGATCCAAGCCAAACTCAGTCGGGACCGGTACCTCCATGATGATATCCGTAGTCTTGCGATCATAGTAATCAAACGTGAAAGTCACATGATTAATAACCGCATCCAAGCCAATACCCCAAGTCGTAGATTTCTCCCATGACAAATCCTCGATACGATAGGCTTTCTGATAATATCCCGTCGTCAAGTTGCCTCCCATAGGATAATTACCATCCAAATTATAAGTCTGCATCCAAGGATAATATTGATTCTCCCAAGGATTCGATTTATTTAAGGCGTCTTGATTACCTAACATACCCCAAGAAGCACGAATCTTCAAACTGCTCAACCAATCATGCGTACTTTCCATAAACTCCTCCTCGCTGATACGCCAAGCACCGGAGAAAGAAGGGAAATATCCCCAACGATGTCCCGGAGCAAAACGAGAGGAAGCATCCGCACGGAAGTTTGCCTCTAATAAATATTTTCCCGCAAAATCATAATTAATACGCCCAAAATAGGAAAGCATGGCAAGCTCTCGGCTCAAACCATCATTTGTTTGTGTAGAAGCCCCACCGGCATCCATATCATTCAGGCTATTACTCGGGAAATTATTCCTCTGCATCTGATTCTTGCTAACCTCATACTTCTCCGCATGATAACCTACCATCACTTTCAAGCCATGCTGACCAAAGTTCTTGCTGTAATTCAGCAAAGCATCGAAATTATAACGTTTCCAATTCACGAAACGTTCAACCAAGGAAGTGGTACGAGACGCAGATGCCGGATCATCCGGTATGCTCAGGACTCGCTCCGTATGACGTTGGTCCTCGTTCACGTAGGCACCCGTCACAGTAGCCTTCAACCCATCAATAATATCATAATCAACAGAAAGTGCCCCCGTAAAATTCTGGTTACAATTATCCACCGTCTGCCCGGAATCCAACCATGCGATAGGGTTACCATCGTTAGTTTGTCCGTATTTGCCATCCTTATCCTTGACAGGAATCATCGGACTAATAATATTCAATTGACGGATAATCTGGTCGGAAGAACCACCATAATAGCTAGCATTCGGATCCGAGAAGTCATTCTTAATAAAAGACATGTTCATCCGAACAGCCAGTTTCTTCGTCAACTGCATATCCAGATTCGTACGTCCGTTAAACTGTTTACGATCTGAGTTAGGAAGGATACCCGTCTGCCCTAAATATCCGGCCGAAGCCATATACTTCACGTTCTCCGCACCTCCTGTAATACTAACATTGTGCTTATGCAACAAACCTGTCCGATAAGCCTCATCATTCCAGTCCGTATTAGGATGTCCGTAAGGATCAGAGCCATCCTCAAACATCCGGATGTCCTCGTCACTATAACGTCCCGGCTCGAAACGATTCCACAAACGTGCGTAATCGGCTGAGCTGACACGATCAATCATGGAAGTAGCTTTCGAGGCACCCACATATCCGTTATAAGAAATACGAGGAGCACCCGTCTTACCACGTTTTGTCGTGATCAAGATAACACCATTAGAAGCCTTCGAACCGTAAATAGCGGCGGAAGAAGCGTCTTTCAATACAGAAATACTCTCAATATCATTCGGATCGATATCATTCATGGAGCCACTCTCGATACCATCGATCAAGATATATGGGCTGGCAGAGTTCAAAGTACCGACACCACGGATACGGATCGTACTACCATCCTGTCCCGGACGGCCTTGACCCGAGGTAACGGTTACACCCGGCATCATACCTTGAAGACCGGAAGACACGTTAGAGATAGGACGGCTTGTCAACTCCTTGCTATCCAATTGGGCTACCGCTCCCGACAAGTTCGCCTTCTGTTGCGTACCATAACCAACAACGATCACCTCATCTAATTTCTGGGTATCTTCCTGCAAGGACACATTGATGGAAGGCTCTCCATTATATTTGAATTCTTGAGTTAGATAACCGATAAAGGATACTTGGATCACATCCCCTTTCTTCACATCCAACACGAAATTACCATTCATGTCGGTTACAGTACCATTCGTAGTACCTTTTACAACTATTGACGCTCCGGCCACAGGGCCAAAACTGTCACTAACCGTTCCCTTCAAACTACCTTCTTGCTGGGAAATACCTACCCTCGGAGTTATCGCCGCACGATCAGAAGCATGAACCACACCCCCGGAACAAAACGCTGCAGACAATAGAACAAAACTGACAGGTCTTACAATTTTCAACATAAGAATCGTTTTTTGTTTATTAAATAGCTGTTACTATTATAAGACTTAAGGCATACTATTTTAGATCTCGTTTCTTATAATATTCACTCTTCTAAATCATTAATGTATAATTATAAATCCTCGGTTAACTACCATGAAAGCACTTCTTCATCGTTCTGGCGGAACTTATAATCATTAGACGCAGCAAATATAGCACTATTTTTAATTATAAAACAAAAAAGACTAATTTTTCGCATACGAATCTAAAACAACACCATCTAGTTATTAAAATATTTAACAAACAATCTTTCCAACCATAATCTTTTTTAGTATGGAGCTATGGACATCAAAGAGGTATATGGTTTGAAATTCAAACATGAAGTTAGTGTATATGAGTAATAAACGGAGTTCCGCCAGAACTACGTACTTATAGAAGCCTGACTAATATTAAGGCACTTATTCCATTTATTCCTTTATAACCACTATTTATCATGAAAAAGTTGTTATCTTCGTCCCTTGTAATAACTAATTATTAAATTATGAAAAAGAAAAGCTTAACTTTATTACTAGCGACTACGGTGGCAAGTAGTATCCTATTTTCGTCCTGTATAGGATCTTTTGGTTTAACAAACAAACTTTTAACGTGGAATAGAAGCATCGACAGTAAGTTTGTTAATGAGCTAGTGTTCATTGCTTTCTGGATTGTCCCGGTTTACGAGATTTCCGCTTTGGCTGATGTCCTTGTGATCAACTCTATCGAATTTTGGAGCGGAAGTAATCCTGTAGCAGATGTAGGTAACGTTAAAACAATCGATGGTAAAGACGGCGTTTATACCGTAGAAACAAAAGTTGACGGATACCATATCCAAAAGGAAGGCGACGAGAAAGCGCTTGACTTAGTTTTCAACGAAGCAGATCAAAGCTGGAATGTAGAGGCTGACGGTGAAAGCACAAAATTGTTAAAATTCAATGGCAATGACGAAGTTGTCATGTACCTACCGGACGGAAAAGAAATGAATGTCGAGTTAAGCCAATCTGGGGTTTTAGCATTCCAGCAAGTAGCTAACGGATATTCTTACTATGCAGCTAAATAATTGAAAATTGAGAATTGAGAATTGAAAATTAGAAGTGACTCTACGTAATTTTCAATTCTCAATTCTCAATTTTCAATTCCCCAGTGCTAATCTAAATAAAATACGATGAATATGAACTCTATCAAAAAAATGATGCTTTCCGGAGCATTAGGTTGCCTTATTTCCGGAATGGCTTATGCGGACGGTTCTTCACCCCAACCCGTAAAACCTTATTGGCAAGACATTCAAGTCGTAGCCGTAAACAAGGAAAAACCCAGAAGCTCCTTCATGAGTTATGCGGACCGAGAAACCGCCCTCACCTCTCGATTTGAGAAAAGCCCGTACTATTCCCTATTAAACGGTACTTGGAAATTTTTCTTTGTCGACTCTTACAAAGATCTTCCTCAAAATATCACAGATCCTTCCGTTAATACCTCTTCATGGGATGATATAACCGTTCCCGGAAACTGGGAAGTACAAGGACATGGCGTAGCCATTTATACGAATCATGGTTACGAGTTTAAACCAAGAAATCCCCAACCTCCGTTATTGCCGGAAGCGAATCCGGTTGGCGTATACCGCAGAGACATCGAGATACCCGCAAGTTGGGATAACCGGGATATTTATTTACACATCGGCGGAGCTAAATCCGGCCTTTACGTATATTTAAACGGGAAAGAAGTGGGTTATAGCGAGGATTCCAAAAATCCCGCCGAGTTCCTGATCAATAAATACCTGCAACCCGGAAAGAATGTGCTTACATTAAAGATATTCCGTTGGAGCACCGGTTCTTATTTGGAATGTCAGGATTTCTGGAGAATGAGCGGTATCGAACGTGACGTATTCCTTTGGTCTCAACCCAAGGCCAATATTCAAGATTTCCGTGTCGTCTCAACCTTGGACGATACGTATACGAATGGAATCTTCAAACTGGCGGTAGACTTAAAGAATCATACCCAAGAAACGAAAAATTTAAATGTCGGATATGAGCTTTTGGACGCAAAAGGTAATCTTGTGACCTCCGAGGCTAATGATATATGGGTAAGTCCTGCAAGTCCTCAAACAGCATCTTTCGAGTATGATTTAAAGAACGTAGCCCCTTGGAGTGCCGAGCATCCGAATCTATACAAATTATTGATGACGATAAAAGAAGAGGGTAAGGTAATCGAGGTAGTTCCATTCAACGTTGGTTTCCGCCGGTTCGAGATGAAGCAAATTGACCAAGTAGCGGAAGACGGAAAACCTTATACGGTCTTATTGTTCAATGGGCAACCGGTTAAGTTCAAGGGTGTCAATATTCATGAGCATAACCCGGAAACCGGACATTACGTAACCGAGGAACTCATGCGTAAGGATTTCGAGCTGATGAAGCAAAACAATATCAACGCTGTCCGCCTATGCCACTATCCGCAAGACCGTAAATTCTATGAACTCTGCGACGAATACGGATTGTATGTTTACGATGAAGCGAATATCGAGTCTCACGGTATGTATTACAGCCTGAAAAAAGGCGGCACTTTGGGTAATAATCCGGAATGGCTGATCCCGCATATGGACCGTACGATGAATATGTACGAACGAAACAAGAATTATCCGAGCGTTACTTTCTGGTCACTCGGAAACGAGGCTGGAAACGGATACAACTTCTATCAAACTTATTTATATCTGAAAGACAAGGAAATAAATAGCATGAATCGTCCGGTGAACTATGAACGTGCCCTTTGGGAATGGAATACGGATATGTACGTACCTCAATACCCGAGCGCTGAATGGCTAGAGGAAATCGGGCGTAAGGGTAGTGATCGTCCGGTAGCTCCTTCGGAGTATTCACATGCGATGGGTAACTCTTCCGGTAACTTATGGGATCAATGGAAAGCTATCTATAAATACCCGAACCTGCAAGGCGGATTCATCTGGGACTGGGTGGACCAAGGTATCTTGGAAAAAGATAAGAATGGACGTGA
>OMDF01000763.1_pt1 | contig 17681 bp, 15 predicted proteins | sample 1673631 | NCBI WGS metagenome assembly OMDF01 (sample SAMEA103958117, study PRJEB25191) | human gut metagenome | biome: human-associated habitat [ENVO:00009003]; feature: intestine environment [ENVO:2100002]; material: feces | place: Germany | collected 2013/2015 | reverse complement strand
GTCGGCCTGGCGGGGTATGGCTTCCACCGCCTGAGCATCGTTTACCTGTACTGGAAAAACCGCAATAACAAGCCCCAGCCCAAAGCGCGCTTCCAGGAACTGCCCGTCGTGACGGTCCAGCTCCCCATGTTCAATGAGAAGTTCGTCGTGGACCGCCTCCTGGAATCCGTAGCCGCTCTGGATTATCCGCAGGACAGGCTGGAAATCCAGATTCTGGACGATTCCACAGACGACACCACGGAACAATGCTGCCGCAAGGTGGAGGAATTAAAGTCCCGCGGCTTTGACGCCGTCTGCATCCACCGCACGGACCGCACCGGCTTCAAGGCAGGCGCGCTGGAAGCGGCCACCAAAACAGCGAAGGGGGAATTCCTGCTGATTCTGGACGCAGACTTCGTTCCGGAACCGGATCTCCTGCAAAAAACCATCCATTTCTTCACGGATGAAAACGTGGGCCTCGTTCAAACCCGCTGGGGCCACATCAACCGTGAATACAATCTCCTCACCCGCATCCAGGGGATGTACCTAGACGGCCATTTTGCCATGGAACAGACGGCCCGCAACCGTTCCGGCCGATTCTTCACCTTCAACGGCACTGCGGGCATATGGCGCAAATGCGTAATCGGCGACGCGGGCGGCTGGTCCCATGACACCCTGACGGAAGACATGGACCTTTCCTACCGTGTCCAGCTCAAGGGCTGGCGCTTCATCTACCTGAACGACGTCGTTACCCCGGCGGAACTTCCCGTGGACATGGACGGGTTCAAGTCCCAGCAGCACCGGTGGACCAAAGGTTCCATTCAGGTCTGCCAGAAAATCCTGCTGGACATCTGGCGCTCCAATGCTCCCCTTAAAGCCAAGGTAGAAGCCACCACCCACCTCACCTGCAATTATTCCTACCTGCTCCTGGCACTGCTCTGCTTCCTGGTGTACCCCATCTGCACGCAGCGCATTCCGGAAAATGAAACGGTCTTCATGTGGTTTGTGAATGTGGCCCTGTTCTTCATGACCAGCGTGGCCGTCTGCATCTTTTACATGAGCGCCCAAATCGTGGTGCGTCCCAAATCCTGGTGGAAGGAACTGCCGTACCTCCCCCTCCTTCTCACGCTGAGCGTGGGCATGGCGGTCAACAACGCCAAGGCTGTTCTGGAAGCCATCTTCGGCCATCAGTCCGCCTTCGTCCGCACGCCCAAATACGGCGTGGATCGGAAGGAAGACCGCCGGCACGTCTCCCAGCTCAAACGCAACGGATACCGGGCCATTAAATCCGTCGTCATCCCCGTTCTGGAAATCGCCTGCGGAACTTTCTTCCTGAACCTGATCATCATCATGATCCGCCAGGGCCATTACCTTTCCCCCATCCTGATGATTCCTTTCCTGGGTTTCTATTACACAGGATTCTGTTCCCTGGGCCGCATGATTTCCAACCTGCTGCCCGCCAAGCAAACTGCCAAAGCCAAGAACTGACGCCTTTCCCATGCCTGCGCCTCTCTCGCAAGCAGCACGCCTGATTCAACTCGCCGGCGCAGCTTTCGCTGTGTTCGGAGTACTGGCATCCTGTTCCCGTCCGGATTATGAGCCCACCGCCATCGTGAAAGACGGCGCGGTCGTCAGCGTCAGGGACCAGAAAATGGCCGTCATGCGTCATGGCCGGGTAGTGAAAACCTACCCTGTCAGCACTTCCAAATTCGGTCTGGGAGACAAAAAGGGAAGTTGCCGCACTCCGCTGGGCGCCCATCGCATCGCTTCCAAAATCGGCAGCGGGCAGCCCAAGGGAATGGTGTTTAAAAGCCGCAAGCCCACCGGGGAATGCGTCGCGCCCAATTCTCCGGGCCGGGACCCCATCGTCACGCGCATCATGTGGCTGGAAGGTCTGGAACCCCGTAACCGGAACGCTCACTCGCGCCTGATTTATATCCACGGTACGGCGGAGGAACGCACCATCGGCACTCCCGCCTCCTACGGTTGCGTCCGGATGAAGAGCAATGACGTGTATGAAGCCTTCAACCTGCTCCGGACCGGAGACCCGGTCGTGATTGAACGCTGTTCCATTGACGCCTCCCTGAAAGCTCTGGCCCAGGCGGAAAAAATGCAGGATTCTTCCCTGCTGGTCATGGCTTCCGCTCCAGACCGCATGGAGAACGCCAATACGGCCTCCGTCATTTCCCACCGCCGCAGGGCTTCCCGTCCCCCCGCCGTCGCCCTTTCCCGCAGGCAGACGGCATCAGCCGGAAGGAAATCCGTTTCCTCCAGGAGGGCGGTCTCCCGCAAGACAACCGGAAATTCCAGGGTTGCCGTCCGTTCCGCCAGGGGGACCCGCTATACACTCGGGTAAAAACTCATCTTCCCGCCTGTTTTTCCGGTATTCCGTTTTCGCCGCCTCCTGACATGGCCGTTTGAACGCATGGTTGCCTGCCTCCGTCACATTTGGTAACGTAGATTTATGGCCATGATGGAACATGAAGATATCAGCAATGAAAACCTGGCGGGACACCTTCTGATTGCCGCACCCTACCTGGATGGCACCGGATTCCATCATTCCGTCATCTTCCTGAGCAGGGCGGAGAAGGAATTTGTCATCGGCCATATTTTGAATCATCCGGCCGGCATGAATGTGGGGGACGTAGCCCGCCATACGGAAATCCCGGAATCCCTTTACACTGTGCCTATCTTCAAGGGAGGGCCCGTAGAACGCAACCAGCTCATCTTCGCCGCTTTCATCCGCACGGAGGATAAACTGCGCGTCCAGTTTCATCTGCAAGAGGAACAGGCCCTGGAATACCTGGAAGATCCCCGCGCCATCCTGCGCGCCTACGTAGGCCATAGCGGGTGGACGCCGCCCCAGCTGCGCCGGGAACTGAATGACCGCGCCTGGTATGTTTCCCCCATGGTGCCGGACATCTGTCTGGAAACGGATTCTTCCAAGGTCTGGGCCATGGCCATGCGGCGGCTTTCGCCCCTGCACCATATCATGAGCCACGCGCCCGCGCAGCCATCCCTGAACTGAACCACCCATCATGAGTATTCAACAAAATCTGGAACATATTCTCTCCCGCATACGCGCAGCGGAACTCCGCGCCGGACGCCCGGCGGGTTCCGTCCGCCTCGTCGCCGTCAGTAAAACTTTTCCCGCAGGGGATGTGAAAGCGTGCCATGATGCGGGCCAGCGCGTTTTCGGCGAAAACAAGGTCCAAGAGGGACTGGGAAAAATCCCCTCCCTTCCTACGGATACGGAATGGCATCTCATTGGCCCCCTCCAGCGCAACAAGGTGCGCAAGGCCCTGGAATATTTCACGCTGATCCATGCCGTGGACTCCCTGCGCCTGGCCCGGTTCATAGATACCGTGGCCCAGGAAAGGGGAAAACGGCCCCGCATTTTACTGGAAGTGAACGTCGGGGATGAAGACAGCAAATTCGGATTCTCCCCGGAAACCCTGGAAAGGGAATGGCCGGAGCTGTCCGCTCTGAATCACCTTGAAATCGCCGGTCTTATGTGCATTCCTCCCCCGGTGGAAAATCCGGAGGAGGCGCGGCCCTATTTCCGCCGTCTCCGGGAGCTGAAGGAAGCGCTGTCCGGCAGAGGGGGAGCCGCACTGACGGAACTGTCCATGGGCATGAGCCATGACTTTGAAACGGCAATCGAGGAAGGAGCCACGCTCGTCCGCGTAGGGACGGCCATTTTCGGCGGCCGCTCGTACGCTCCCGCTTCGTGATTTTAGTTGGACAGAAGGAAAAGCGGCGTGTAGGTTTGTTCCGCAAAACCGGAACAGCCCGGACGGAGATCTGATTTCATCACCCCATGCTGACAGGAGGAAAAAACGTGATTCCGCATGCGGTGCGGGACGTAGCGGATGCCGCCGCGGCGTTCTCCGCCCGCATTGGCCCCGACCGTCATTTCGGTTCCCAGGAAAAGGTGGAAGAAGCCTTGGCCGAATGCTGCTCTCCGCAGAATGTCACCGTCATCGGCATGACAGGGTCCGGCAAATCCTCTACGCTGGACGCCCTGGCCGGGGAACGGTTCTGTTCCCGCGTGTCCAGTGAAGCCACGCTGGTCCGCTGGCAGTACAGGCCTCATCCCGCTCCCCATACCCATGAATGGGTTCTGGACCTTTTTTACCCGTCGGACGCCCTGCTCAACCTGGAGTTCTGGGACACCATCGGCCTGGAACAGGAGGATGCCCCCAGAAAGCTGAAGCACATCGTTCCCAAATCGGATGCCATCCTCGTGGTTATTTCCGCCAGCGGCGGCAGCCATTCCGCCCTGTGGGACTATCTCCGGACGCTGGAGGAACGGCTTCATTCCCGCATGGTTCTCGTCATCACTCATGCGGAGCTGCTCTCCTTTGAGCAGCTCCAATCCTTGAAAGAGGAACTTCGCGCCACCTCCCGGGAACGCCTGGGAGTGCAGCTGCCCCTGTACCCCGTCACGACCGCCGGAGAGCACGCAGGGGAAGGAGTGGAAGCCCTGACGGCATGCGTTCAGGAAGTGCTGAAACGCAGCCCGCTGACGGACAAGCGCGTGGAACGCCTCCTGCTGGCTACGGACAGCCTTCTGGAAGAACAGGGGAAGGTGCTTGATGAACTGAGCCGCCTTTCCAAGATGGATTCCGGCTTCCTGACGTCTATTGACCGGGAAATCGACCGCATCCAGCTCCAGATGGAGGATGAAATGCCGGCACGCCTCAAGGCATACGCGCAATACGTGCAGGACTGCGTGCCGCGTCTGGGGAAAAAGTCGGCACGCCAGATGGGGCGTTTCCTATCCATCCGGCGCACGATGATCCTGCACAAACTTCCTCCCGTCATTGACGAATGGTTTTATGAGCTGGTCAAATCCGGCATTGAGGAACGGCACGCGTATTACAACAAGGAATTCCTGAACATCTGCCAGACGCACTGGAACCATGTGCGCCCGCGCGTGAAGGAACAATGGGACTGCGACATAGGGGATTTCCCGGCCGCAAAGCTCCAGACGGATCTGGAAGTGTACAAGGAGAGGCTGGGACGTTCCATTTACATGCCCCTGAAGGACTTCGGCATCAAGCCGTGCCTCAGTAAGCTTTTTCTGGATCAGGAGGATGTGATGAGGACGGAAATCAAGCTGATGCTCCTTCTGGTGATTCTGGGAGCCCTGCTGGGCTGTTTCGGAGAGCACGCAGTAGGGTTCGCCTGCGTAGGCGCGGCCCTGGCCGTCTGGGTGGGCGGCAACCTGGGGCTGGCCTGGATGCAGTTCCGCCTGTCCCGCCAGATCGTGGCCGCAGCGGCGGAAATGCACATTGCCGTGGAATGCGGGTTGCGCACCCCCCTGTATGAAGCCATGATCAGCGGACTTTCCGACTACCGAAAACTGTATGCGGACATCCGCGGCCAGGTAGCCGGAGGGGTAGAATACCTCCAGCCCCTGCTCAACGCCCGCTACGACCTGTTTTATAAACTAACCGTGCAGAAACACCGGTTCCGTATCTAGCCTCTTTCCCTTTCTCCGGAAGGGTGTTACTCCCCTCCCGGCGCAATCACCATGTCCACATGCCTGTCATGGGCTTCCATGGGCAGATCGTCCAGAAGCTGGCAGGGGAAGCAGACTCCCGCCAGCGGCACCCCAGCAGCCGGGCCGGCCAGCAGCGTATCATAAAATCCGCCGCCATACCCCAGCCGCTTGCCGTCCCTGGTAAATGCGGCCCCAGGCAACACGATCAAATCCATTTCCCCCGCATGCAGTTCCGGGCATCCCGGACCGGGTTCGCGTATGCCCCAGCTGCCCGCCACCAATTCCCCGTGATGGCATACACGGTGAAAACTCAGCCTTCTCCCCTCATGCACCAGCGGGAAGTACCATTCCCGGTCCGGAAGCAGATCCAGCAGGGAAAGCAAATCCACCTCTCCCGGCCTGGCGGCAAAAACAGCCACGCGCCGGAAATTCTTCTCCCGCACCAGAGCCGACACACGGAGGCAGATGGAACGGGACATGGCTTCCCGGGCGGCGTCATCCAATCCGCCCACCCTTTCACGTATCATGCGGCGCACTTCCCGTTTGGCAGCCGCCGGACCGCTTACGGTTCCGGATTGGGATGCTTTTCCTTCCATTCCAACAAACTTTTTAGAAATACGCTTTCCAGGGAGTTGCGCGGATGCCCATCCTCCAGCCAAACGGCACGGCCGTCTTCCTTCACCATCTCCTTCAGCCGTTCCATCAATTCCGGGGAAGCATGTTTCAGAAGTATTTCCTGCTTGTCGGAATCCCGCGTCAGCTCATTCACAGACCCTTCCGCAATGAGCAGCCCTTTAAAAATGACGCCCACCCGGTCGCAAACCTCCTGCACCTGTTCCAGCAGGTGGGAACACAGGAATACGGTCATCCCCCGCCCTTTCAGGTTTTCGATAATGTTCCGGATATCCCTCGACCCCAGAGGATCCACACCGGCGGTCGGTTCGTCCAGAACCAGCAGGCGGGGGGACTGAACCAGGGCCTGCGCCATGCCGATGCGCTGGAGCATCCCCTTGGAATAGCCGCCCAGCCGCCTGTCCGCCGCATCAGCCAATCCCACCAGCTCCAGCAGTTCCCTGACTTTCTCTTTCAGGGATTTTCCGCTCAGGCCGCACAGTCTGCCGTAAAAGGAAACAGTTTCCGCCCCCGTCAGGAATTTGTAAAAATAGGGATTTTCCGGAAGAAAGCCCACTTCCTCCTTGCTGTCCGGAGCCAGGCTGGACCTGCCGAAAATGGAACAGGAACCTTCCGTAGGCCTCACCAGCCCCAGCAGGGCCTTCATCAGGGTGGACTTGCCGGAGCCGTTCGGGCCAATGAGGCCATATACCTCCCCTTGCCGGATATTCATGTCTATCCCCCGCACGGCATGCACCACGGGTTTGCCAAGACCTGTTTTAAAGGTCTTGTGCAGGTTGACTATTTCAGCGGCTACAGGCTGGTCCATAAAAAAGGTCAATGCTTGATCTGCCCCAGGCGGCGCAGAAGAATCTGGCTCATGTCAATGCCCTTGGAGAACAAATCCACGGGAAAGTTTTCATTGGGGGAATGGATGCGGGCATCCGGAAGGCACATGCCCAGCATCAGGGCATCCGCTCCCAGCACGCGCTTCATTTCCTCAATGATCGGGATGCTGCCTCCTTCCCTTACCAGCACGGGTTTGTGGCCAAAAGCCTCTTCCAGCGCCTGCTGGGCGGCAAGACCGAACTCGGAATTCGGATCGCACACGTAAGCATTCCCGCCATGGCCCCGCCTGAATTCCACCGTGACGCCCTTGGGGGAATGTTTCTTTACATGTTCTTCCAGCAGGGTTTCAATCCTTTCAGGCTGCTGTCCCGGCACCAGGCGGCATGAAATTTTGGCAAAGGCATGGCTGGGGATAATCGTCTTGCTTCCCTCACCCTGGTAACCTCCTCCGATACCGTTGATTTCCAGCGTCGGGCGGGCAAAAATACATTCCGCTCCGGTGAAACCGGCCTCCGTCACCACGGTTTCCACGCCCGTCAGCTGAGCCAGTTCCTCATTGCTCATGCCGGGCACCGTGGCCCACATGCTGCGTTCCCATGTGGCGATAGGTTCCACGCCGTCGTAAAACCCTCTCACGGCCACACGCCCCTCTTCATCATGGAAGGAGGCGATTATTTCCGCAAGAGCGGCGATAGGATTGGCCACCGCTCCTCCGAACACGCCGGAATGAAGATCCGCGGAAGGGCCTTTGACGATAATTTCCGCCCCGGCCAGGCCACGCAGCCCGTAGGAAAACGTAGGGGTGTCCGGAGCGGCCATGCCGGTATCGGAAACCACAATAACGTCGCAGGCCAGATCTTCCCTGTGCTCCTTGATAAACTGGGAAAGACTGCCGCTGCCCACTTCTTCCTCCCCTTCCAGAAGGAAAATCACATTTACGGGAAGGTGGCCTCCGTTCTGGCGGAGCAATTCCTCCACGCCCAGAATATGGGCGAACAGCTGCCCCTTGTTGTCCGTAGCGCCGCGGGCGTAAATCTTCCCGCCCCTCACTTCCGGTTCAAACGGGTCGGATTCCCATAATTCCACAGGATCTACGGGCTGCACGTCGTAATGGCCGTAAATCAGCACGGTAGGCTTTCCTTCCTCCCGCGGGCTGCGGGCCAGCACGATGGGATGGAGGGGCGTTTTACAGGCCTTGGCTTCCAATCCCATGCCGGACAATTTGTCTACCAGCCAGTCCGCGCAATCACTCACGTCCCGGGCGTGTTCCTTCTGTGCGGAAATGCTTGGAAATCTCAACAAGGTGGCTAATTGATCCAGTCTGTTCATGCCTTCATCAGACCATGTCTGGGGCTTCAAATCAACCGGTAAAGTGTGGCATTCCATGCCGGAGCGGGCCTTTTTTCAAAAAATGGAGCCCGCACATGGCGCCGGGAACAATATTTGATTGCTCTCGCGTGTGTTTTGTTTCTTTATATAGGATTATGTTCAGCAAATCCAAAGTGAAGAAAGTGGATTTCGTCACCCTGTCCAAATTTTACGGCAAGTACAAGGAAGCCCTTCAACTGGAACTCATCAACAGCCCCGCCGGCCTCAGCCGCCATATCTGCGAACCCGCCCTCAACCGCCCCGGGCTGGCGATCGCCGGCTTCTACTCCTACTTTGCCAACAAACGTATCCAGGTTTTCGGCTCCGCGGAGCTGGCCTATCTTCAAAAACTGCCGGAAGGCATGCGCAAATCGCGCATTCAGCGCATGTTCCGGTGCGAGGTGCCGGGCATCGTCTTCTCCCGTGACCAGAATCCACCCCGGGAAATCGTGGAGCTGGCGGATGAAGCCGGCGTCTGCGTCTTCCGCACGAGCCTAGTGACCATGAAATTCGTCAACTCCGCCACCATCATTCTGGAAAACGAATTCGCGGAAAGCGTCACCCTGCACGGCTGCATGGTGGACGTGCGCGGAGTGGGCGTCCTCATCCGCGGCAAGAGCGGCGTGGGGAAGAGTGAAACGGCCCTGGGCCTGATTGAACGCGGCGCGGCCCTCGTAGCGGACGACATGGTGTATGTACGCAACGTGGGCGGAGAACTGGTGGCCAGCGCCCCGGAAATGAGCCGCGGCTTTATGGAAGTGCGCGGCCTGGGCATCGTCAACATCACCACCCTTTTCGGCCTGAAATCCATCCGCCACAACAAGCGTCTGGATCTCATCGTCACCCTCATTCCCGCCAAGGACCAGGAAGAGCTGGACAGACTTGGCCTGGAGAGGGAGGGGCTGGACGTCCTGGGGGAAAAAGTGCTCCATGTTCAGCTTTCCGTGGCTCCCGGCAGGGATATTGCCAGGCTGGTGGAAGTAGCCGCCATGGACTATCATCTTAAGGACATGGGCATCGACATGGCCGGGGAGTTCAACCGCCGCCTCATGTCAAACTTCCAATCCTCCGAAAACTAGGACTGACAAAAAACTCTTGGAAAAAAACTTTAATTAGTGTACTTACCGTTGTAGCAACCGTTATCACCCCTTACTTCAAATTCCATGGTCACCAAGGAACTCACCATCATCAATAAACTCGGCATTCACGCACGCCCGGCTGCTCAATTCGTCAAACTGGCCAGCAAATTTGATGCAGACATTGTCGTGGAGAAGGATGGCGAGGAAGTTGACGGCAAGAGCATTCTGGGTTTGATGATGCTGGCGGTAGGCCACGGCTCCAAGATCACCATCACGGCGGAAGGGAAGGACGAACAGGAAGCGCTGAATGCGCTGGAAGACCTGATTTCCCGCAAGTTTGAAGAAGATTGAACACTCCGGCTCACGGCCATATGAGACCGGGCCATTAAGCCCGCAGATGATTCAGGAACCCATTTCAACGGAAGAAACCTGGCTTCAGGGCATTCCCGTTTCCCCCGGCATTGCCCTGGGCAAAATTAAAATTCAAATCAGCGGTTCCAAGGAACCCGTAGCGTACGATATTTCCCCGGAAGAAGTGGATGCTGAGCTGGTGCGCTTCCACCGGGCGCTGCAAACCACTGCGGACCAGATCAGGACGCTGCGGGAACGCATGATCCAGATATCCGGAGAGAAAGATGCCTCCATCTTCGACGCCCACATCCTTCTCCTTCAGGACAAAATTATCCTCCAGCAGGTTCAGACGGAACTGCTCAAGCGCCTCCAGAACGTGGAGCACATCTTTTATGTGGTCATGCAGAACTACATGGAAGTTCTGCGCCGTGTGGACGACCCCTACCTGCGCGCCAAAACGGCGGACATGGAGGATGTCATGCAGCGGGTCATCAACAACCTCCGCAGCACAGAACCTCCTGAAGACGAGGAAGAAACGGAAAAAGACCAGGTTCTGGTGGCCTACGACCTGACTCCTTCCGACACGGCCGCCATGGATGCCAGCCTGATTCACGGCTTTGCCACGGAAATAGGCTCTTCCGTTTCCCACACAGCCATTCTCGCCCGCTCCATGGGCATCCCCGCCGTCGTGGGGCTTGACCAGGCCCTTCTGAGAGTGGAAAGCCACTCACCCGCCATTCTGGACGGCTACAAGGGCGTGCTCATCCTGAAACCCACGAAAGAAACGGAGGAATACTACCACCGCCTCCAAGTGGAAAAGGAAAAGGCCTACAAGGCGCTGGAAGCGCTGCGCGACCTGCCCACCATCACCAGGGACGGACGCAACATCCGCCTGTCCGTCAACGTGGAGTTCCCCCATGAATATTCCGGCATCAAGGAGGTGGGAGCGGAAGGGGTAGGCCTGTTCCGCACGGAATTCTTTCTGCTGAGCAACCCATCCGGCATGCCGGATGAAGAAGAACAAACGCGCTACTACAGAAAGCTGGCGGAAGGTTGCTCCCCCCACGGCGTCATCTTCCGCACCCTGGACTCCGGCGGCGACAAGCTGCCGTGCGAACAGCTCCGCACTCCGGAACCGAACCCCTTCCTTGGCTGGCGAGGCATCCGCGTCTCCCTCAGCCGCCCGGAGCTGTTCAAGCAGCAGCTTCGGGCCATTCTACGTGCCTGCGCGGACACGCCCGGCTGCGGCATCATGTTCCCCATGGTCTCCGGCTATACGGAAGTGGTCACAGCCAAGCACATCCTCCAGGAATGCCGGGAAGAACTGGAAAGGAAGAACATCCCCTATGCGCGGGACTTGAAAGTGGGCATCATGATTGAAGTGCCCAGCGCCGCCATCATGACGGACGTGCTGGCGCGCGAGGTGGATTTCTTCTCCATAGGCACGAATGACCTCACCCAGTACACTATTGCCGTGGACCGGGTCAACAACCGCGTCGCCAACATGTTCCGCCCCACGCATCCTGCCGTGATACGCATCATGGATATGACGATCACCGCCGGAGAACGGGAAAACATTCCCACGGCCATCTGTGGGGAAATGGCGGGGGACATTACCCTGCTTCCCCTGCTGATCGGCCTGGGGGCCACCTCCATGTCCGTGGGCGTCCACCTTGTCCCCATCATCCGGTATGCCATCCGCAATCTGGACTACGGCCAGTGCCGGGACATGGCCCAAAAGGCGCTCCAGGCCCCCAACAGCAGGGCTATCGTGGACTTGAGCACGGCCCTGGCCCGGAAATCCTATCCGGCCCTGTTTGAATAAGGCTCTTCCATCCCGGTACACGCCGCACCGGAAAAACAGGACGTTCCCGAACAAACTGCCGCGGGAATACGAATCCTTGACAGAAACGTCCGTCTCATGCGTTATTATAAGTACCGGTCATTTTTAGTAATGAACATTTCCCGCATCGCAGCCTTTCTCATCCCGTTCCTGCTGGGAAGCGCCTGCTCCGCTTCCGCAGCTTCCGTAAAATCATCCCGCGCGGCAGAACCGAAACGCCCCAACATCATCCTCTTTCTGGTGGACGACATGGGCTGGCAGGATACATCCCTGCCCTTTTGGCGGGAAGAGGACGGCACTCCCAAACCTACTTTCCTGAACAAGCGCTACCGCACGCCCAACATGGAGGCTCTGGGCAAACAGGGCATGGTATTCACGAATGCCTACGCGCAGCCTATCTGTTCCCCCAGCCGGTGCAGCCTCATGTCCGGCATGAACTCCGCCCGCCACCGCGTCACGAACTGGACGCTCCTGCGTGACCAAACCACGGACGCAGGCCATCAAGCGCTCAAGGCTCCCGCAGACTGGAGCGTCAACGGCATCCAGCCGACAGGAACCAGGGCGTCCGGAACCACCCATCTTCCCCTGACGGAAGAAAAAATCCAGTACAGGATGGAAAAACCCTTCACCCAGGTGCTTGGGCTGCCCGCCCTGCTCAAAAAACAGGGTTATACCACCATCCACTGCGGGAAAGCCCATTTCGGCTCCAAAAATACGCCCGGAGCCAATCCCAGGCTCTTCGGCTTTGACTACAATATCGCCGGCACGGAAATAGGCGGCCCGGCGGACTACCGGGGTTCCCGGAAATACGGCACGGGGAATTTCCATGTCCGCGGACTGGATGAAAATAATTACTATGAAAACGACACATTCCTGACGGAAGCCCTGACGCAAGAGGCGCTGAAACGCCTGGACGCCATTCGGAAAAACCCCAGGGAGGCGGACAAGCCTTTCTACCTGTACATGTCCCATTACGCCATCCATGCCCCCTTTGACATGCGCGGCTATGACAAGAGATTTGCGGAAGAGTACTCCAACCCCAATGACGGCCATAAATGGTCCGACAACGAAAAACGCTATTCCGCCCTGATCCAGGGGATGGACAAGAGCCTGGGCGACATCCGGGAATACCTGAAAAAAAACAATCTGGATAAAAATACCGTCATCATCTTCATGGCAGACAACGGGGGCCTTGCCATCAGCGGACGCATGGGCAACAAGGAATCCAATTACCCGCTTAGTTTCGGCAAGGGTTCCAACCGGGAAGGCGGCATCCGGGAACCGATGATCGTCTACTGGCCCGGGGTCACAAAGGCGGAAAGCGTCTGCGCAACTCCCGTCATCATTGAAGACTTTTTCCCCACCATTCTGGAAATAGCGGGAGCAAAAAAAATTCAGGCGCCTCAGGTTGTGGACGGCAAAAGCTTTGTTGCCCTGCTGAAAGGCGGCAGCATGAATCCCAACCGCCCCCTGCTCTTCCACACGCCCAACGTATGGGGGGAAGGGAACGGAAACAACTCCCGTTATTCCCCCAGCACGGCCATGCGCCAGGGGGACTGGAAGCTTATCTACTGGCACCCTGACCAGAAGTTCGAACTCTTCAACCTCAAGGAGGACATCAGCGAGGAGCACAACCTGGCGGAACAGCAGCCGGAACGCGTTAAGGCCATGGCCAGGACCATGACCGCCCTGCTCAAGGAGCGCAAGGCCCAAATGCCCACCTACAAAAAGAATAATCCCGCCGGAGCCCGTGAAGGCGCTCCCGTACCGTGGCCGGACCAGGCGGCGGCCAGGCTGTAAAGGCATCTCCATCCCTCCCTGGAAAGCCGCATTATTCCCTTTTCTTTTAAGAAAACAGGGAGTATGGTGCGGCTTTCCCGTTTTTATTCCCTTTCAAAAACCATGAACAACCTCCTTTCCATCGAACAGCTTACCGGAGACGAAATCCGGGACCTGCTCGCCCTGGGCCACCGGCTTAAGGCGGAACGCGGCCATCACGAACGCCTTCCCCTGAAGGGGCAGACCTGGGCGCTCATCTTTTCCAAATCCTCCACCCGCACCCGCGTTTCCTTTGAAGTGGGCATCAGTGAACTGGGGGGCCGTCCCATGTTCCTTTCCGTCCATGACATCCAGCTCGGGCGTGGAGAGCCCATCAAGGATACGGCCCGCGTGCTGGGACGTATGATCCACGGTGCCGCCATCCGGACTTACGGACAGCAGGAAGTGGAGGAATTCGCCAGCTTTTCCGGCATTCCCACCATCAATGCCCTGACGGACGAGGAGCACCCCTGCCAGATTCTGGCGGACCTGCTTACCATTGAGGAAATCTACGGCCCCGGTTCTTGGAAGGATATGAAAATCGCCTTCGTGGGGGACGGGGACAACAACATGTCCCGCTCCTGGATGTGGGCGGCCAAGAGGCTTTACGCTCGCCATCGGAGCCCCTACCAATTACCTTCCCCTGGAAGACTTCCGCAGGCATCTGGACTGCGAGAACGTCATCTTCACCACGGATCCCGTGGAAGCTGTCAAGGGAGCTTCCGTCATCAACACGGACGTCTGGCTTTCCATGGGCCAGGAATCGGAAGGACTGTCCAAGGAAAAACACTTCTATCCCTACCAGGTGAACAGGGAGCTGCTGGAACATGCCGCCTCCGACCACTCCGTTTTCCACTGCCTGCCCGCCTACCGCGGCAAGGAAATCACGGAAGACGTGCTGGAACATTTTGCTCCCGTTATCTTCCGGGAAGCGGAAAACAGGGTGCATGCCCAGAAAGCCGTGCTCGCCACGCTTGCAGACGCCCGCCGGGGATAACCCGCCCTGCTTATCCTACCCAATCTCCGAGCCATGAACTACGAAGAACGCCTGCAAGACCTGCTGGATGAACTGGATTTGTTCCAGGACTGGACGGAACGCTACGAATACATCATCAGCCTGGGTAAAAAATTGCCCAGGCTGGATGAAGCCTACAAAACGGAGGACTCCCTCATCAAGGGATGCCAATCCCGCGTATGGCTGCACACGGAACCGGACAATGGCGTACTGAAATTGTACGCAGACAGCGATTCCCTCATCACCAAGGGCCTCATTGCCGTCTTCATCCGGCTGCTTTCCGGCCTGCCTCCGGAAGAAATCCTGAAGGCGGACATGTCCAAGCTGGACAAAACCGGCCTGAAAGACCACCTGGCGCCCACCAGGGCGAACGCCCTCAACTCCATGGCGGCCCAGATCAAGCAGGCCGCCATAAAAATGGCGGAACACCATTGATTTTTTCCAAAACAATGACTCACGGCCTTTTCCCGCATCTTCTCCTGCTCTCCGCATTCTGCGGCGCAAGCCTCTCATGCAGCAGCTCTTCCCGGGACATCACCATCCGCAGCATTCCTTCCGGAGCCAGCCTGCGCGTGAACGGAGACTACGCCGGCCAGGCCCCCGTCACGCTCTCCCTGAACAGGCACAAGCCCGTGCACGTTGCGGAAATGACCACGCAAGGAGCCATTTTGTGGGGCCGCAACAACGAGAAGTCCAAGGACTTCAAAACGGACATCCTGACCATCCGCCTGAAAAAGGCGGATTCAGGAGCGCCCCCCTTGCGGGAACTTCCCGCGCAGTGGTAACAGCCTGCCGGACACGTTCCGGCAGGGAAAGCGCCTATTCATCCCGCGCTCGGTACGCAGGCCCGTACCGCACGCCTCTTTCATGGACGGATCCAATAAACCCGCCAGTTTTTTTGAGGCCGCACGCTAATCCTCCCGCCCCAGGCGGCGGGCCATGACGGCGGAACCTACCCTTTTCAGGACCAGGGCCGTACGCGGCAGCAGGTACAGGGAAAGGTTCCCGTCCCCATCCGTAAAATGCGGCATGGAAACATCCTGCCTCCCGAAACCGCCGAAACGGGCGTTGTCCGTATCCAGCACGACCCGCCATTCCCCCTTCTGGGGAACAGGCAGCATGTAATCCATGATAGCCCTGTCTCCGGACCAGTTGAACACAAATACCAGACCGCCGCGGTGGAATGCCATGACATGGTTGGTCTCGTCAATATTAAGCGGGAAAGGCGGCGGATTATTCAGCAGCCGGGCTTCCTGCGCCAGGCGGACCATCGCCTGGTCAAAGGCATTCAGGAACTTGAACCTGAGGGAAGGATTGTCCACCAGGGACCACTGGCGGCGGCAGTATTCGTAAGACCAGCCGTTGCCTTCGCGCGGAAAATCAATCCATTCCGGATGCCCGAATTCGTTGCCCATGAAATTCAGCCAGCCTTCCCCTCCGGTAGCCAGCGTCACCAGGCGGATCATCTTGTGCAGAGCCATGCCGCGGTCAATAATGAGGCTCTGCTGGTCCACGGCCATTTTCCAGTACATTTCCGCATCCATCAGGCGGAACGCCAGAGTTTTGTCCCCCACCAGGGCCTGGTCATGGCTCTCGCAATAGGCCACATGCGGCTCTCCGTAGCGCCTGTTGGTCAGCGTGTACCACATGTCTCCCATGCTCCATTCCTCATCCTTTTTCTCCTTGAGCAGCTTAATCCAGTAATCGGGAATGCCCATGGCCAGACGGTGGGAAAATCCAATCCCCCCTTCGTCCACCGGGCGGCACAACCCCGGCATGCCGGACATGTCCTCCGCAATCGCTATGGCGCCCGGCTTCACCCGCTGAATCAGCGTAGTGGCCAGCTGCAGATAAGCCACGGCATCCAGATCCACGGAAGAACCGAAGTAGGCGCCCAAATCCCCGAACGGCTCATGCCCGCGGTGGAAATACAGCATGGACGTCACGCCGTCAAAACGGAAGCCGTCAAAACGGAACTCTTCCAGCCACCAGCGGACATTGGACAGGAGGAACTCAATCACCTCGTCCCGGCCATAATCAAAACAACAGGAATCCCAGTCCGGATGGCGGCCGCGCTCCCCGGGCAGGAAATACATGCCTCCGGAACCGTCAAAATTGTTCAGCCCTTCCGCCTCGTTCTTCACGGCGTGGGAATGCACCACGTCCAGCAGCACCCGGATGCCCATGGCGTGCGCCTTGTTCACCAGATATTTCAGGTCTTCCGGCTTTCCGAACCATGAGGAAGCGGCGAAGAAACTGCTCACCTGATAGCCGAAGGAGCCGTAATAGGGATGCTCCATAATGGCCATGAGCTGGAGGGTATTGTACCCCGCCTTGTGGATTCTCGGCAGGATGTTGTCGGCAAACTCCCGGTAGGAACCGACCTTGCCCTCCTCCTGCGCCATGCCAATGTGGGCCTCATAGATATACAGCTCGTCCTCGCCGGTAAAGCCCTTGTCCGTCCACGGGAATGCCTTACGGTCATCCACCACCTCGCACTCGAAGGTGATGTTCTGCTTGTTCTGCACCACCCGGCGGGCATACAGGGGGATGTGCTCCGTGCGGGTCAGGTTGGCGTCCACCACAGTCTTGACCTTGCAGCCGTCCCACAGGGCGTCGTCGCCGGGGAGATACAGCTCCCAGTTTCCGTTGCCCAGATTGGTCAGCGGGTGGGAGGTCTGGTTGAATTCGCCCTCCAGATACAGCTGGTAGGCGCTGGGCGCCCACTCCCGGTAGTACCAGCCGCCATCCACGTGATGGAAGCCAAAGTACATGTGAGCGTTGGCAAAATCATTCAGGTTCTGTCCCTCGGACAGAATACGTTTTTTTGCCGACCGGTACAGGTGCATCCGCAAATCAATATCCCCGGCGAAAGGCTCAAGCTGGGGATTCAAATCCAAAATACGATACATAGCGTCTCCTTTTCCGCGAAAGTATTGTCTATCCAATGGAGGGCGGTATCACCCTTCACTCCTATTTTAGAAGAATCGTGCGTCTCTGTCAAGGACTTTTCATTCTTTACAATTCGCTTTGCTTTTTAATTTTGATTTTACATACCGAAGATTTTGGAATTTACAATAGACTAGTAAAATGCGAATCGTAGGATAAATCCCGAGTACATCAAAAATAAAGCCTACAAGGAGAAGTAAGATTATGAAAAAAGTCATTTCCATTGCACTGATTGCCATGCTTGTTGTCGCCATGGCCGGCTGCTCTCAGAGCCAGCCCGCCGCCACAACGGCCGCTCCTGCCGAGACT
>OMDF01000751.1_pt1 | contig 17841 bp, 20 predicted proteins | sample 1673631 | NCBI WGS metagenome assembly OMDF01 (sample SAMEA103958117, study PRJEB25191) | human gut metagenome | biome: human-associated habitat [ENVO:00009003]; feature: intestine environment [ENVO:2100002]; material: feces | place: Germany | collected 2013/2015 | reverse complement strand
TGTAGTTTATGACGGACGGGTATTTTACCCGGAAACGGATGTGAACGCGGACACGCCGCAAGTCGGTCTAAACCTATCATTACACGATCCACGAAACTACAACCTCAAGAAGCATATGGTTCGATTGGCTATCTACGAGCTCACGAAACTCATTGCCCCGAATAATGTCAGTGTTGTCCGTATGCGCGATTACGAGGACAGCATGAAATGGCTTAATGATGCCGCCAAATTGCGACTTAATCCACAAATCCCCCGTAAAGTCGATGACACGAAAAAGCCGGTTACCGATTGGCAACTGGCTACTTTCCAAACAGATTATGACCCGTATCGAAACCCGTGGCTGACCTAAATAACAGTAAATACCGCTACCGGATTTGTTGTCGTAGTCTTTACCATGAACAAGAAACGAAATTACTGCTTGTTTGTTAGTTCCGTTTCCACAAGAGCCCCCCTGAACGGGTGGCAAGTTCCTTGTAATATGCCGCCAAAAGAAGATATAAATTTGGCCTTTTAGAATAATCCAATCTGCTATATTCCTTACTGCCTTTGCGGTATTTAATAATCTCAAGACATTGAATAATTATTTACTTGTTTTTGTGCCCGTTGGATTTAGGTTTGAATAAGGCATGAAGTCTTATCACGCACACCAACAATGTTTCATAATCAACATGAAAGTAGAGGCGTTCATCTTTCAGACTACATTGAAAGTGAATCCGATAGCGGCATGAAACGGTTCTCCCTACAGGACGGGCAGATGAGCAACTGCATGCTCTCTGCCCGTTTTCTATGGTACAAGGCAATTATAATAAAGCCATTTTTATTTTTCCCTGAAAAAAGTGTCGGTTATTTCATTGCAGAACAAAACATTTATGTAATTTTGTATTTGAAGAAGTATTCACTCTAATAAACTGATATGTATGACAATGGATACATTGTAAAATGTCGCTCGATTTTAACAAATGATATTTGTTTGAGCGAAGCTTCGCATAAAGCGGACGTTTTTCTTGTGTGCATTAGTTACCTTACATATTCCCTTAAAAAGTGTATTAATAATTTGGCAGTGTGGAAAATTCGTGTAAACACACACACACACACACACACAATTATCGCGCGTCAATATATAATAAAACATTTAATTTACAATGGATTACCGGAATCAATTATCCGGGGTTATCCTTGTCTTACGACAAAAGTTCCTATAAATACTCATCCTCTGCCATATTGTCTCAAAAAAGGCAGGATATTTTTATGGTCCGACGGTACTGGGGAGCGTTCTCTGCGCCCGAATATCGTCGGTTTTTTGTTTCCACCCATAACAGTCTGAAATCTCTTTTAGTGTTTAAGTATCTATGATTGGAATATATGGAAATAAACAAACCATGCCTGAATCCCAGAAAAAAGAACTTTTTTCCGCAGGTATTACCTATATGGTAAGTGGCGAATATGCCTTTGCCTTCTCCTGTTTCACGCAGGCAGGAAAGTCTGACCTGCCGACACTTTACAACAAGGCGTTATGCTACTACTACCTTTCTCTGTATAATGACTGCCGTTCCCTGCTGTTGGAAGCGGAGAGGCTGCTGCCACCGTTAACGGAACGTCTGCCGGAAAACCTGCCGGAAGCCGTCCTCCGCTGGGAATACGAAAAAAGCCCTGCCGGTTGTCCCATGCCGGAGGATGCTCCCGATAACCTCGCCGCCGTACAACTGTTGAGGCTGAAAGCGAAAGTGTCGGCCAGACTGCACCTGCACACGGAGGTGCGGACTATCCACGCCCGTTTGGGCAATAAATATCAACACATTGAAGAACTGATAAAAAACATACAACCATGAAATACAGTGACATATACAGACTTTATTCGACAAGTCAGCCGAAGGATGCAATTCATCAGGCGCTCCGGGAAGTGCCCGTCGATGACAGCGACGAACAGTACGAAGACCGTTCTCCGTTGCATCTTGCCTGCCAGTATGGAGACACGGAGGGGGTCAAGATACTTCTTGAACGTGATGCCGAACCCAACACGAAGGATGCAAACGGTTCCACCCCGATTCATATCCTCGGCAGAACCAGTGCCGGCTGTGCAGATGAAGACAAACTGAAAGAAATAGCCGTCATGCTCATAGAACAAGGAGCGAATATACCGCGTTCGGCCAAGAATACGACGGCCCTTATCGAGTGCATAAGGAACCGTCATTTCAAGATGGCGGAAGCGATCATAGATTCCGGAGCACGCGTCAACTCAACCGACCTTAACGGCGAGAACGTGCTTTTCGGTTTTTGTGCCGCTTCAGGCGACATCAGAAGGGATATCCGGTTCGCGAAAAAGGAACTGGACGAATCCGTACAATACCGTTACCCCGAAAACAAGATAGAGGAAATCAGGAGCAGGATTGCAAGGCTGGAGGATGATGGCGAAACCGCCTACCGACTTGCCAGAAGGCTTGTTGAAGAAGACAAGGCCGATCCGGAAGACAAGTCAAACAGTGGAAAGACAGCCTGGGATGCCGCCATAGAGAACAAGGCGATGAAGATCGCGGCCTTCCTTTCCGGAAGCGACCCCGATGTTGACGAACTTTCGGCCTTGCACGGCAACATGGACATATTCCAGGCTATGTACATGAAGGATATGGAGGCACTGGATGCCATTCTGCGTTCGGGTGCAGACCTGCAGACGGTGTGTGAGCACAAGGATATGTATGACTTTGAAAGCAAGTCGCCCCTCGCTTGTGCGTTCAGTTGGTTTGACAGCATACAGGATGCTCCGGCCATGATTCTGAACGGCGGAGCGAATCCGAATTACCGTTTCCCGAATGAAGAGACGGCTTTTTCGGTATGGGTGAGTAAGGACTATTTCTGCAAGGATACCGAGGTTTACAAGGGGCTGCTTGACCTGATGAAGGAAAAAGGCTGGAATCCCGAGCTTCCTGTTGATACGGAAGGCAACACGGCACTTGCCCTTTCCTGCCGCCATACCGGCTACAGGTTGGGTAAAACGGCATTCGGTTGGCTGCTCAAGGGAAAGGCCGACCCCAACGCCGCCAATCTTTCCGGCCAAACTCCCATGATGATTCTCTTCGGTGGTCATAAGGCGAACGAAAAATATGTGCCTTACGGCTGGTCAGCCGGTTCTGACGACCCCACGGAAATCCTCGAAAAGCTTCTCGAAGCCGGAGCTGACGTGAACAAGACGGACAACCGGGGAAACACCCTCCTGCATTATGTGGCGGCATGTTGTCGTGACAGCATGGCACAGAAAGCGATTGAACTCCTGCTGGACTTCAAGCTGCCTGACGTAAATGCCGTAAACAATGAAGGCAAAACGGCCATGGACGTGGCGGCAGACTACAACAATGACAATCTCGTAAGACTATTATTGAAATATTCTTAAACAAAGATATATGGACAACAACCAGACATTTCTCAATGCTTGCCGAAACGGGCAGAAAAGCATTGTCCAGATATTCCTGAAAAAGGGAGGAATTGACATCAACAAAAGGGATCAGGAAGGAAACACTGCTCTTTATTATGCCTGTCAGAAAGGTTACAGGGACATAGTGGCTCTGCTTCTTGACAACGATGCCGACGCGTCATGTATCAACAACCGTTCCGAAAGCCCGCTCCACGCGGCGGCACGGAGCGGCAACAAGGAAATCCTCGGGAAGCTGCTCCAGAAGGGGGCCGACATCAACGTGACGGACAATGAAGGACGAACCCCGCTAATATGCCTGCTTGACAACAAGCGTACAGATGCCGCCCTTTTCCTGATGGATCAGGGAGCCGATACGGAGGTCGCCGATGCCTCCGGCCACAAGGCCATCGACTATGCCACAGCCCACGGGCTGCGGGAAGTGGTCGCCCGACTCTCGTGCGGGAATGACCGGGATGCACGTGGCAACACCCCGCTTCATCAGGCCGTGTATAACGGACAGGGTGAAATTGTCCGCACGCTGCTCCTGTCAGACAAGTCCATGCTTGACTCGACGAATGACGGCGGAGAGACTCCGCTGATACTCGCCTGTATGCAGGGGAATCTTGTCATGGTCAACCTTCTTCTCGGGACCGGAGCCGATCCCGGCAAAGCTATGCTGAGCGGCAATGCCCCGATACATTACGCGGCCATTTCAGGTAACCGCTTTATAGGCGAGGCTCTGCTGAAGGCCAAAGCTGCGGTTGACGCACAGAATGACAACGGGGAAACCCCGCTTATTCTTGCAGCCAAGGAGGGCCACAACGATTTTGTGTCCGTCCTGCTTGAATTTCACGCGAATGTTAGCATCTCAGACAACCTCCAGCACACCGCCCTGTACTATGCAGGAGAGCGCGGCTTCAACGAAATCGTGGAAAAACTTCTTGAAAACGGAGCGGAATAAACAGGTAAGATATTCATTAACAAATTTAATATTAGAAAGATATGGCAGAAGAAACCAAGAAGACACCTCAGACACCCGAGGAAATCGCAAGAGAAGCACAGGCTCAGGCCATGAAAGCAGCACTGGAACAGGCGCAAGCCTTGTATGGCAACGTACCCGGATTTGAAGGCACCGACCTGATGAAGATGCATGAAAAGCTGATGCAGGACTCGGCCGAGATGTTCCCGGGAGTTGCGGAGGCACAGGCATACCAGGCAAAGATGATGGCAGAATCCGCCCAGGATCCCGAGGCGATAATGGAGACCTACAGCAAAAACATCGAGTTCGCAGGGAACATGATGCAGCAGGCAATGAATGCCGGATTCATGCCGGAAGGTTTACCGGATTTCTCGGACGGTTTTGACGTATATGCAGGTTGGGAAATCACCCGCAAGGGCGACAACAGCCTGACACCTGAACAGAACAGACTTCTGGCTTATGGGGCACCTCTGTTCCTATACAACGATGACAACGTGGACTCCCTTGAAAGTACAGCAGGCACGGACACCCTTAAGGAAATGCTTGAGGAATGGTGGGAAGTTACTGACAGGAAGAGTGCCCTGGAGACCATCTCATGGCTGCTGAACGAAGGCCAACATGCCGGTGCGGATCCGGCCTTGACTGAAATCCGCCAGCGTGGAATCGAGGCCATCACCGAGGAAGAAAAGGCGGACGAGGACAGCAAGATCGGCGATGCGTTCACGATAGCTGAATTTGTAATGGGAGTAAATGAAACGACGGAAGCGGACCTGCCCGAAACCGTGCTGGCATGGGACCTTGTACGTGCCGTGAACATGGCCCGTTGGGCTTTCATCTGCGGCTACATCAATGAAGACGAAATGTGGGAAGCCATCAGAACCACTGCCGGCATAGCCAAGGAATCCTTCAATTCGTGGGAAGAATACGGCAACAGCTTTGCCGTGGGACGCGGAATATGGAGAGGCGAAACAGATGACTACGAGACTGCGGATGAAGTCGTGGGAGCGCTTCTCAATAAAGAAGATTCCCCTTGGAAGGCAATCGAATGGTAGAATCCGAAAAAAATAGGATCAACAATATCTTAAAAGTTTTACGATTATGGCACTTTTCAAAAATGCAGCAACAGAATGGGAGAAAACCATGACAGAGAATGATCTTGACCAAATGGAAGCACAAGGTCTTGACGTAAGTAAATACAGGGAGAAACTGGCCGCACGGCGTGCAAAGGAGGCCGAAGAAGCCAAGCGAGACAGGGAACTGTACAAGAACCCGACACAGCTTGACAAGATGAAACCGTACATGCAGACGCCACGCAGTTCTGAGACCGAGTTCTTCAAGAAACTTGCAGGAAAGGCACCATGGCTGGGCAAAAGCAAGTGGTTGAGAAAATTCACGGAAGGATATATCGTTTACGCGGGGATTGTCAGTGCCCCGGCAGAGGCGTGGAAAGGCGTGAAGCACAAGGACGACTCTTTCCATGGTATTGGCATATACGCACTGGACAAGGGACACATGAACGATGTGGAATGGCTGAAGAGAGTGATGGAAAAGCTGCGCAACATGTGTGAAGGCAGGCAGCCGGTAGCTCCCGGATGTGAGGGCGTAGTCAGTCTTGCCAAGGAGGAGGACTGCTGGTCAACCGTGAAACTGAGTGGTGAAATCGTGGAAGGCGCCGATGTGGAAGTAAGGAAACTTGTCCTTTATTACAAGGAACTTCCCCAAGGCTATCTTCCTTCAGACGGCATCGTCCCCCACTTCTACTGGGAAGGGACAATCAGAGTCATACCGGCTGAATTGTATGTCTAAATCCATCTGAAAATATGATTATAGCCGTTATATGTATTATCGTGGTACTGCTCATAATTATTTTATGGGCAGTATTCACTAACAACAGCCTTATTGCAAAGAAGAACCGGGTCAAGCAATGCAGAAGCGGTATCTGCGTGGTCCTCAAACAGAGGAATAACCTGATCCCCAATCTTGTCGCATCCGTAAAGGCATACATGGGGCACGAGAATGAGATTCTCACCCGCATTGCCGATTTGCGGTCAAGGGCTTCGAACGCTACAGAGTCCGAGCAGATAAAAAGCGGTACGGAAATGTCCTCGCTTCTGTCAAGACTGAATGTGGCGGTGGAAGACTACCCGGAGCTGAAGGCGAACCAGCAGTTCCTTCATCTTCAGGTCCAGATCGAGGACATGGAGAATGAGCTGCAGGCAATCCGGCGCACCTACAATGCCGCTGCTACCGATTATAACAATTACATTGAAATGTTTCCGTCGTCGATAATCGCATCCTGGCGCAAGCATGAGCAGCAGGAGTTGATAGAGTTCCCGGAAAGTGAGATCAAGGAAGTGAAAGTGGGAGAATTATTCAAGTAAAGCATGGAAGAAAGTCAGAATATAGATTTCAAGGGCATTTCCCTTCACATGAAGAAAGAGATGTCCCGTATCAGGATGCTCCGGATTGTGTTCCGCATCCTGACCTCCATTGTCTATCTGTGTACCGTCGTGTGGTTCGGTTTCTGTATCTTCGGCGGATTCCTCGTGGACCGTACTGACTATGAGACTTCCGTCACCACGGGAAAATACCTCATGATAGGCTTTGCCGTATTTTTTGTACTTCATTTCGCATTCATGAAATGTTTTGCCGCGCTGAACAAGAGGGAAACCTACACGATGGCCCACATCATCTACCTGCTGTTCCCGGGAGCAAGGTACAATCCTTCCGGTTCCATACAGCCGAAAGTCTTTGCGGACAGCCGCCTGTTCGGAACGGCATTGTCATCGGGCAATTCGGTAAGTTCGACCTGTTACGGCCGTCTTGACATTCCCGTCGGAAATGACATGATGACTGTCGTGGATGCCGGTGTGACTTCAGCCAATTCGAAAGATTTCTCGGCCTTCAACTTCCTTGAAGTGCCGTACCAGTATTTTATCCGTCCGATATTCGGAGTCAGGATAGAGAGCACGATGCACAGTTTCAGGGGCATGTTCGGGTGCTGCAAGCTGAACCGCACCTTCAGGGGCTACGTGATGCTGCTGCCCGACCATCTGGAAAACAAAATCGGCTACCTGGCGCAAACAATCCAGGGAATGAAGGAAAAGTACGGGGCAAAATTCGTACATTTGGAAGACCCGGAGTTCGAGAGGCATTTTGCCGTGTACGCGGATGACGAGGTGGAAGCCCGCATGGTGCTCACCCCGGCGATGATGCGGAAGCTGACCGCCCTGCGGAAATCCTTCAGCCGTGACCTGATGCTCTCCTTCAACGGGAACATGTTCTACTACGCATCCGACACTCCGGACGGTTTCTTACGTCCCGGCAGGAAGTCGCTGGATGACGAACATCTGCTGGAACAACTGTACAGGGAGGTGAACTTCTGTCTCACTGTAGAAAATGGAATCAAATAATCAACAATAATCGAAAACGAATAAAAAGAATTACAACATGAGCGAACTTAAAAATCTGTCAGCCATTCTTGAAGGAGGTGCTGTTCCGGCCGGTTATAACGGGAAAGCAATCGGCAAATTGTCTAAGACATACCTCAAACTGGAAAACCGCAAAGTAGTAAACCTCTATCCCATCAGAACCGTGATGCACGAAGACAGCCGCTATTGCCTGTATGCCTGCCCGTTGAAAGGGACTGAAATTGACGAGGCCACCCTTCAGAGCATCAAGGCTGAAGTGGATACGCTGGAAATCGGTGAAATCCGTTATGATTCCGTACAGTCCTGTGGCTATGACTATTACATAGTAGATCCTGATACAGGCCGTCATATACTGACAGGACAACGGGATATGGATTCGGTAATGGAAATAAGCGATCATTATGACGGCGTCATCCTGTTCAGCAAATCGGTATTCTCGCCAAGAAAGGCCAATCAGCTTGATTGTGCCTATGCCTTGATCGGCATTGAAAAACAGCCCAACGAGTTCAAGATAGAGGCTATTCCTAATAGCGCGATAGGCCAAGCACCTACGATACTGGAATTTGAAGCTCCGCAGGAATCGCCTGCTGTCGAAAAATACAGGTCGGCCATGACGGTCCTGTCCATAATCATCACCGCGGCTCTGCTTATCTGGTACTTTTTCATAAAATAATATCACCGAACGAATAACTTCACTAATATCCGAATATGGCTACATTCAATTATTCTTCCAAATCGTCCATCAAGGACAATCTGACTGAAATCCTTGTCGGTGCCGGACTGATAATAGTACCGGTAGTTTATCCTTTCGGTATAAAAGTCGGTACACTTCGCATCCTCGGACCGTTACCAACAGCCATCATCCTTGCCCTTGTCGGACTGTACATGCTGTTCAGAGCCTGGCGGAAGATACATAAGGCCCGCAAGTTGGCTGCCAAAAGCTGTATCATCACGGTTGACGGCGATAAGGTGACATACCCGGTCATCGTGAAAGGAAATGTTGAGATGCGTTCTTTTACATTGTCGGAAATATCCAGTTCAAACTACAATTACGACAATGGTATTCTGACAATCACCCTCGCCAACGGCTCAACGGCCAAATTTGACGTTGATTTCTTTGACGGACTGCCACAGCTTAAAGAATTTGCGGCGCTCTTGAAAAAATAAACCGGTGAGATATGGAATGGTTGGATAAAATAAAGGATTTTCCGAATCTGATACAGCAGGAACCCCGCTACGGCTATCTGGTCGTGGCGGGCCTGCTTCTGATATGGCTTGTCGGTGTCATCTGTGGCTGGAAGTGGACGTATTCCCGTCCGGGTAGTACAGGAGGTAACTTCTGGATGAATCTGCTCGGTCCGAAAACTTTCCGGTTCTGGCTGGGAGTGATTCTTGCCGTCGGGATAGGACTGTCTCTGTACCTGTTCTCTATTTCCGGCAAATAGCTGAGTGCTCTTTCCCGGATGCCACCTGTAAACTTAAAAAGTGATTGAGTATGAAAACAATTCCAATTATAACCTTCTTCCTGTGCACGGTGATGTATGCCCATGCACAGCTTAACATCGTTCCCAAGAACGATGGACTGAAAGAGTACACGGTGACAAATGCCCACCCCTATGACAGCCTGACGAACGTGGAGAAGCGGAGTTTCACTTCCCTTCCGGGACAGACCCTGTACATGCATGGGGTAAAAAATGACAGGAACGGCTACTGGGATGCTTTCTACACGGTCAATTTCCTTACCGGGGATGACCGAACGGTGTACAAGGCGGTCAACATCAGTACCACCCCTTCTAAAGAGGTAGTGGGGAAATATTACGAGGTAGTGAAGGTCTGGACAAAGACAGACTACCTGTCGGCTGGATGCTGCCTGCTGCTCCGTGAAAAAGAAAGCGGTGATGAGATGTATTACAACCCATTCAGGTATCCGCTGAGCATGACCTGTATAGGGTATTATGAGAAACTGAAACGCTTTGTCGGACAGACATTCCTGTCACTTGCCAAGGCCGTCGAGACCGAGGACGGTCAGGTAATCACCCCGGCTGAAGGTGCGGAGTACCGTTGTGTGGACATCGGCCTGAAGATGAACAGTGACGGGGCGTTTCTGCTGATGGAAGGTGCTGACGGTGTCCGTGTGGAAGCATTTCCTATAGGCGGTGACGAGGTGTACGAGTTTGTAAGCACGGCACGTATCGGCCAGCTGGAAAAACGGTACGGCGAGAAATACGGGAAGCTGATTGCCTTCCGCAAGGTCGATACCGGCATGACGAGGGAAATGGTCATCGCCGCGTGGGGCGAACCATACCACAAATCGGAAGTCAAGAAGGAAGGCAGGACTCTGGAGACATTGCGCTTTTCCGACAACCGCTATGTTGAACTGCTTGACGGGGAAGTACAGTATGTGCGCATCTATTGAACGGAGCGCAACCTTTATCTGTAAAGTCACAGGCAGGGCCTGCATTTATCGTATATTAACAGATGAAAGTACCAAGGAATCAGGGTAAAATACCTATCTTGCGCAAGAATCTTCAATAATTGACGACTCAAAAAGAAAGAACTATATGGAAAAGGATAATATCAAAGGATGCTTTGTCTCGTCCGTGTTGCTTTCACAAAATCAATGGGACAAGAAACAGTTCATCCATGACTTCGAGGAAGACTGGGGAATCGTCCTTACCGATGACGACGACAACGGGGACGTACTTGTCGGAATGTTCAGCGGCATGACATTGGCAATAGCCATCATGCCCGGTCCCGTACCCAACGGAGAAGCGGAACACTATGCACAGGGCAACTACCTGTGGAAAGATGCAACAGAAGTGGCACGACAACACGAGGCTCATATCCTCGTATCCGTGACCGGAGACCAATCCAACCTGCTGGAGAGAGCCAAACTGTTCACCAGAGCCACGTCTTCCTGCCTGAAACAGTCCTACGCTACAGCGGTATATACCGACGGTATGGTGTTCCAACCCGAATTTTACAGGGATATGGCCGCACTCCTGCAAGAAGATGAACTGCCCGTCATGGACTGGGTATGGTTCGGCATCTACCGCACACAGAAAGGAATCCCCGGCATCTATACCTACGGACTGAGAAAATTCGGGAAAGAGGAAATCGAAGTGTATGCCCCTGCCGATCTGAGTGACATCCGTGATTTCCTAATGGACATCGTGCATTATATCCTGTCGGATGATGTCACCTTGCAGGACGGGGAAACCATAGGATGCTCCGAAGAACAGAAACTTGCCATCACGCTTAGCGAAGGCATCGCTTTGGACGGCATGACATTGAAACTTGAATATCCGGACGAATGAGAAAGGTAAAGGGAAACATAAGAAAAATGCTTGCGGCCATCGTTCTCACGCTGCTGTGTTGTTCTGCCTTCGCACAGCGGATCGTGGAATCCGGTGACTTGCGAACCACCACGGACGAACAGCATGGAACAGTCGTCCATTATCTGAAGGGCGGAAAACGTCCGCTATCGGGCAAATTCCGTATCTTGCGGGGGCAGGATGAGGAAATAGTGCATTTTTCCAAAGGGGTTATGCAGGGCGAGTACAGGCGTTTCCGCAACGGCAGCCTGCGGGAAAAGGGCAAGTATACCGACGGCAGACGGCATGGTCTGTTCGTTTCCTATCATCAGGACGGAAAGACACCGCAACGGGAAGCACCCATGCAGTACGGGAAGATAGACGGTACGGTAAGGACATGGTTCAGCGACGGGAAGCCGGACATGGTTCAGGAATATAGGCAGGGCAAGCGGAACGGCAAGGAACAACGCTTTGACCCGAAAAGCGGCAAGCAGATCTACGAGGCAAACTATACCGACGACCGGAAAGAGGGAAAACAATGGAAAATCAGCGAGGATACCACCGAGAGATGGGTCAGCAAAACCGTCAGCCACTATAAGAACGGCGAACTGGACGGCCCCTACGAATACACGGCCCACCTACATGGCAAGCTGTACGCCTACAAATCCGGCTCGTACAAGAACGGCTACAAGCACGGTTCGTGGAAAGAAATCGACCGGGACGATATCGCAGTCCAAGGCGAATACACCGAGGGACGCGAGACGGGACACTGGATACGATATGATATCATAAGCGGAGAAATCCTGAACGAGTGGGACCGGTAAAATTTAAAAAACATGGAAATATATACTCCAAAACCCAAAATCAAACTTTCTCCTGTGGTAAGAAACGGGAGAGAATTTGTCGAAGTGACTTTCGGTAATGACAATGACATCCGCTTGTCGCTGTCGAAGGAAGAAAACGTACTGCTTGTCGGTGGCAGAGCTTATCTGCCGGCAGAGAATTTCGTGCTTGCCGAGTTCTTCGACCGCTATGTGAAAATGGCGTTTATAGACTATTCCGCCATCAAGGAAACCGCACCCCGTAAAGAGGAAGACAAACGGCCGCCACTGCCGGAAGGTTATCTGGAAAAACTCCAGCAAGTGCGTTACAGTGACCATACCGTAAGGGTATATACCTCCTATTTCCGCGATTTCCAACAATATTTCGAGGGGCGTAAGATTGAAACGGTTACTCCCGACGAGATAAACGACTACCTGCTGTATCTCATCCATGAGAAAAACATATCCTCCTGCCAGCAAAACCAGCGTATCAACGCCATCAAGTTCTATTACGAGAAAGTTCTCGGTCAGGAACGGCGGTGTTACAAGGTGAACCGTGCCAAACGGGAGAAGACGCTGCCCGACGTGTTGAGCAAGGAGGAAATAAAGAAAATACTCGACGTGACAGTGACAGACCTGCGTTTCTTCTGTATGTTCTCCATACTCTACTCCGCAGGGTTGCGCATCAGCGAACTGCTGGAACTGAAACCCGGCGACATCAACGAACCCCGCTCCCTGATACGGGTGCGTCTGGGAAAGGGCAAGAAGGACCGCTACACCCTGCTGTCAAAACCGTTGATGAAAAAGCTGACGGAATATAACAGACTATACAAACCGAAAGTGTGGCTCTTTGAACACAGACCGGGCGAACCTTTCACCGAGAGTATCGTGTCGAAACGGTTGAAGGCTGCGGCTCGGGAAGCGGGAATCACGAAACGGATTTATCCGCACCTGCTGCGCCATTCGTTCGCCACCCACTTGCTGGAGCAAGGAACCGACATCAAAATTGTGAAAGAGCTTATGGGACATAACAACATCAAGACAACGGAAAGGTATGTCCACATAGCCGACACTTTCAAAAGCAATATCAAAAGCCCGTTGGACGATCTGTTGATGGAGGAAGACGAGGTCTGATACTTAAAGAAAATAACAACCAAATCGGCTGATAGTATAACGTTCAAGACAATAAACAACTAATAATCAAATGATTAGATATTAAAATGGAGTAAAAAAGGATTTGTGTGCGAGCTATGAAAGAAGTGCTAAACGACATATATACAGACGGTTGCAAAGAAAAGAAGTACCGCTTGTCCGATTTCTTCAATCGGTGGTGGGACGAATACGCACAGCACCCGGCGGAGTACATCACCCCCGAACAGTACAAGGCGGTGAACGCTATCCGTGTATGTCGCACAACCACTTTGGGGATAGATACATACGTTTGTCCCGATTGTGGGGAAGTACGGGAAATCAGCCATAGTTGCAAACACCGTTTTTGCCCGTCATGCGGCTGGCGTGACACGCTGAAATGGGCGGCACGCATGAAAGAAAAGATGCTGCGGGTGCCACACCGCCATGTGGTGATGACCTTGCCGCATATCCTGCTGGACTTGGTGAAGCGCAACAGGAAAGAAATGCTGAATATACTGATGCGTACTTCGGCTGAAACGCTGAAAGACTGGATGATGCACAAGTTCGGCTTGAAAACCGGGGTAATTGCCGTACTACATACCTACGGGGAAACGAAACAGCTCCATGTACATACGCACATGATTATGTCATGGGGCGGCATAGATAACGACGGTAAGATAGTCATCCCCGAACATGACTACGTGCATATCCCCTCTATCTGTAAGGTATTCCGCTACAAGTTTGAACACGCCCTGATAGAGTTGTTCGATGCGGGCAGGCTGGAGCATGACTTCCGTGACCGCATGGAGTTTATGGGCTTCATCAAAAAAGTGGCAAACAAAAAGGACTGGATAGTGCATTTGGAACCACCCATACAGATGCCGGAACAGGTGATACAATATGTGGGCAGATATTCCAAACGGGCGTGCCTGAGTGAATACAAGATTACGGCAATGGACGGCGAAAACATTTCATTCCGTTACCGTGATTACAAAAACTCACCCGACAGGAGGAACCCGGTTGAAAAGGAACTGACGCTGCATTACCGGGAGTTCTTCCCCCGGCTGCTGCAACACGTTCCACTGCGCTATTTCCGCATCGTGAGGTACTACGGCTTCTATTCCAATAAAGGCAGCCTGCCGGAAGAATACTTCGGGCAGGATGAAAGCGAGATAGAGGAAGCCGAGTTGCAACAGGCAGAAAGCGGATATGAAAACCCGTATTTCTGCGAGCGTTGCGGACGGACGAGAGTTTACAGCCACACTACGGTAACGGGTGGCGGCATGACATACACGGTAATACTGGAGCATTGCGACATACACCGGAAAAAAGCGGCATGACAGCAACATGGGATAGCTATGTCCTGCCGTGAACAAGAACAGTGAAATCCCATGAAAAGAAAGAAAGGAGAACTGAAAAATGAATGAAATACGGATAAGAGCAGTAATGAAACGAACGGGGTGCGGGCATGAACTTCACACCTCTTTCTGCCGGAAACAGCAGTCAAAAATTGAAGTTCTATATAGTATGTAATAAAGGAAATAAAAATTGTCTCGAACATGAGGATGAACCGCCCTAAACGGTCGGCTATCCTCTAAACATTAGCAATAAATCAATAATAAAATGGAAGATATAAACATAAAAGATTTAGAGGTGCGAAAAGAGATCGCATGCGGAGATATTATCATCAAGCTATACACGCCACCTGTTAAACAAAGGTACAACAGGAACATCACAGGCGAAAATATTGATGGAGAGATTCTTTGGCAGATAGAAGATGTGAGACCAAACGTCGACTCCCCCTTTATGAACATAATACTTTATGATGAGAAAAAGATAGAGGCATATAACTGGGAGGGCGTCTTCTACTATGTCCATATATATACTGGTGAAGTGGAGTCTATTCCAAATCAAAGACCGTGGTGAAACAAAAAACATTGCTAACAAGCACCTGTTCCGCCTAACGGCGGCAAGCTGCAAGCCATTAGTTGCAGTCAAAAACGAAACAAAAATGAATGTAATATCAGAAAAAGAATATTCGTTCTCAAATGCGCTTTTTTGGAACGTAATGTTGCATCATCATATTCAAGCCTTTGATGAAGAAAGGGATGTGAATTTTGATGAAGTATGGGATGAAGAACTTGCACCAGCATTGTTAGATGAAAAGAGGTACAAGGAATATTGGGGCTGGCTATCTCAAATTGAATTGGAAACATCCGAAAATCAAGGTGAAATAGAAAATCCAAGAACTCTAACACTTCCTATCGGCAGTGATGTTACATTGACAATGGAATTTCATCCTTGTAGTACATACTATTTTTTGAATGATTTTGTAATTGGTGAGGTTAGTGGCAACTTTCATTTGAAATATCTCACATATCCAGAATTGATGCGTATTGCAGAGTTAAAATATGGAGATGTGTTATTTCATCTTCTGTTGCCTCTGTGTGCAATCAGAGAACAAGAGAAAGAGGATACACTTAATGAAATAGTCCAAAGGCTGCAACAAATCCCACTATTTCGTGAACATTCTGAGTACATAGGCAAATGTATCTTGTATGGGTTGTCAATACCAGATTCTGATATATTAGATATTCCCGAAATAGGAATTATCTGTTTAAGTAATCATTCTTATAGAAATGCTTTAAGGTACGAAGATGATAAAGAAGATATTAAAGAACTGAATACTCTTTTGTCAAAATTGTAAATATGCAACTAACAAGCGGCTTAACCTCCCCAGATAAGGGTCGGTTAGCCACCGAACATTATCAGTAAAAAGAATATGAAACATTTGAAGAAGAATTGCATCTATTTTATTGTGATTTTTACTATCGCTGTGGCGTGTGGCTTTGCGGGACTTGTAATCAAGGAAGTGAACAAAGGTACATTTTATGATCTGCCTACAGAAGAAGCTCTTAGCTTTTGTGTGCAGCTAGGACTGACAGCATTTACATCTCTGATTCCATACAGTTTGAGCGTTGCAACCTTCCTGGTCTTTTGGGCTATGGATAGAGAAAAGTGGACCGGTTTTTTCCGGACATTGGCAATCGGTCTGATTCTTGTCCTTCCTTTGTCGGCAATGACTTATTATTATGACTGGTTTGTGCGTCCACAGATGATGGTCATATCCGTCGGAAAAATAGTTGATATGAACCACAGCTATCCCCGGTCACTGGCGGACAAGTACGGTATAAGCATAGAACAGATATTGAACAAAAAGCCGATGTCTATGTCTAAAACAAAGCTGATAGCCCAGATTGATTCTCTTGAAACATCTTTTCAGGCTGATATTGACACATGCGGTCTGCTGCTCTCAATACTTCCGGATACCTTAGCATCAAAAGCCTATGACAGCTACCGATTGAGAGAAATCGGAGTTGTGTATCAAGATGCCGTTCATCCTGTTGCCAACGAAGACAGTCTGAGGTTGGTAGCACATACAGAATTGTACCAGCACGCAATCGGTGCATGGGAAACTTCAAACGAACTGCGACGTCATAGACTGGAATATTTTGGCAGGACTCTCAATACCGGGTATATATACATCGCTTATATCTTGTTTGCCTTCTTAGGTTATCTGCTCCGCTTCAAACCGATAAAGAAAATATTGGCTGTCTTTGCAATACTGATTGTAGCCGCCTGGATTTATCATGAAATAAATTCTATTGTTCAGGAATATGCAAAGAAACTAAATACGGAATCCCATCAAATTGTGGACGACACCTATAAAGAGATAGATGCGATAAGGGAAAGCAAACAGAGAGAAATGAAGACAGACACACAATTAGAATAATTGTTTTAACTACAATAAACTAAGAACCATTAGATTAAATAATGAAAAAGATATAATACTGATAACAACGCAGGATAACGGTAAGCCATTCCCTGCTGAACATTCAAAGCTTGAAGGAAAAGATTGAACAAAAAAAATAATGCCATGAAAAAAATCAATATTGGAGATTGGGTTACACAATATAGAACGGGTTATTGGAAAGTGAAAGAGTTGCATCCGAAGTACTCACCATTCGATTGTGACAGGTTGCACAAAGGCGAACCAATTGGTGTTGAAGCTGTGCTACAGAAAGCTTTCAACAATACATTCAAATTTAACATGGAAATGTCCACATGTGATTTGTCGCTGTGCCAACATGTAACCAAAGCTGTTATGAGAAAGATTGAAAAGTATTTCAAGGAACATCCTGATGATGAAATAAAATTTGAGACATCACAACTCCCTGTCCCGCCAAACGTTACTGCCATCCACTTGAATATAGATGATGCCCAACGCGATCACATTTCATCGCTATTAAACATTGAGTTACCTAATCTAACATATCCAAAGGTAAAAGAAATCTTGTCCGATAACGGTTTGACAGAGGTTTTGTGCGGAGCAGAAAACACGTTGCTCTTTCTCTACGGATATTCATGGGAACAGAATGAAAATTTTGACATGATTTATTCCAAATACGATTTTAAGAGAAAGTAAAACTCAATGGCAAAATAGCGAAAGCAATTTCTTAATTTACTTATTAAAGTAGTTATAAGACTGGAAGAACATGAGAATGTATTACGTAATCGGGGTTCTTATTACACTATTTCTTGCAAGCTGCGGAGAACCGCCTATGCCGCCAAGCGATGAGGAAATGATACGCCACTTTGCCACGCACGAGGCGGCGTTCCGTAAGGTGTACGAAATCATGTCAGAGAGTTCAGAAGGTAGTTTTCACTACCCGCCACTTTCTCCTGACGGGATCATTAT
>OMDF01000749.1_pt1 | contig 17874 bp, 13 predicted proteins | sample 1673631 | NCBI WGS metagenome assembly OMDF01 (sample SAMEA103958117, study PRJEB25191) | human gut metagenome | biome: human-associated habitat [ENVO:00009003]; feature: intestine environment [ENVO:2100002]; material: feces | place: Germany | collected 2013/2015 | reverse complement strand
GAGCGCCACCTTGCCAAGGTGGAGGTAGCGAGTTCGAGCCTCGTAATCCGCTCCAGAAAATTCGTCGTGGAAATATTCACGGCGTTTTTGCTTTTTACGGATAATTTTCCGCACAGTGTTTAAGCATAAAAAGAAGCTGTGGTTTCGATTATGAAACCACAGCTTTTGCTATATCCGTTTTAAGCGTTCTGCTTTTTTCTCTTAGCGTCTTCCTTTGCACGAAGATCGTTATCAAGAATCTTCTTTCTGATTCTTATTGTCTTGGGAGTTACCTCGACAAGCTCGTCATCGTTAATAAATTCAAGGCTTTCCTCAAGGCTCATTCTCTTATAGGGGATAAGTCTTAATGCGTCGTCACTGCCGCTGGCTCTTGTATTTGTAAGGTGCTTTTTCTTGCACACGTTAACGTTAATATCGCCTGCCTTCGGAGAAACTCCGACAACCATTCCCTCGTAAACAGGAACGCCTGCGTCTATGAACAGAGTACCTCTTTCCTGTGCGTTAAACAGACCGTAAGCCATCGCCGTACCCGATTCAAACGCAACAAGCGAACCGACCGTTCTGGTGGGGATCTCGCCCATATAAGGACGGTAGCTGTCGAATACTGTATTCAGTACGCCTTCGCCCTTTGTATCTGTCATAAATTCGCTTCTGTAACCGAATAAGCCTCTTGAGGGGATAAGGAACTCTATTCTTGTTCTGTTGCCTATAGGCTGCATATGAACAAGTTCTGCCTTTCTGACACCCATCTTTTCCATAACCGAGCCGACACAGTTGTCCGGTACATCTATAAGCAGACGCTCGATAGGCTCGCATCTTACGCCGTCAATTTCCTTGAAAAGTACACGGGGCGTGCTGACCGAAAGCTCATAGCCTTCACGGCGCATTGTTTCGATAAGTATAGAAAGGTGCATTTCGCCTCTGCCAGCTACGTTATAAGCATCTGAGTTTTCGCTGTCTGTAACTCTCAGCGATACGTCCTTCAAAAGTTCCTTGTAAAGTCGCTCTCTTATCTGACGTGAGGTAACAAACTTGCCCTCTCTGCCTGCAAACGGGCTGTCGTTTACCGAGAATGTCATTTCGACTGTCGGTTCGCTTATTTTTACAAACGGCAGAGGTTCGGGATTATTTACCGCACAGATAGTCTGACCGATAGTGATGCCCTCGATACCCGATAAGCATACAATATCACCGATAGTAGCCTCTGTCACGGGTACCTTGTTCATACCCTCAAATGTATAAAGGCTTACTACCTTTGACTTGAAGGGCTTGTGTGAGCCGTTGTAGTCGCATACCATAACTTCCTGGTTCTGCTTTATCGTACCTCTTTCGATTCTGCCCACCGCAATTCTGCCTACATAATCGTTGTAGTCGATGGAAGAAACGAGCAGCTGTAAATCGCCGTCGGGGTCGCCCTCGGGACAGGGAATGTGTTCTATTATCTTGTCGAACAGCGGCTTGAAGTTTTCGCCCATAACATCGGGTGAATATGATGCTACACCGTTTCTGCCCGAGCAGAAGATAACAGGGCTGTCAAGCTGTTCGTCCGAAGCGTCAAGGTCAAGCAGAAGCTCAAGCACCTCGTCCACAACTTCCTTGTTTCTGGCGTCGGGACGGTCTGTTTTGTTTACTACAACTATTACCTTGAGTCCAAGCTCAAGCGCCTTCTGAAGAACGAATCTCGTCTGGGGCATTGTACCCTCAAAGCTGTCAACAAGGAGCAGTACGCCGTTTACCATCTTCAATATACGCTCAACCTCGCCCGAAAAATCGGCGTGTCCGGGAGTATCTACTATGTTGATTTTAACGCCGTTATAGTGTGCGGCGGCATTCTTCGCAAGGATCGTGATACCACGCTCTCTTTCGAGTGCGTTGCTGTCCATTACTCTGTCTTCAACTTCCTGATTGTCACGGAATACACCGCCCTGCTTCAGCATTTCATCGACCAGTGTCGTCTTGCCATGGTCAACGTGTGCGATAATCGCTATATTCCTTAAATCTTCTCTTTTCAACGTCAAGTCTCCTTCTTTATAATAAAATCTACCTTTATCCTTATAATTATACTCATTTTCCGATTTTTTTACCATATTATATTTAGATAATTTTGCACAATGTATAAAACTCCGTCTTGTTTATTTTTCACAAAAAAATCGGGAGCCCCGATGGAGCTCCCTTTGCTGTATGGTTATCAGCAGCCGCAGCCTCCGCAGTTGTTGCCGCATCCGCATCCGCCGCCGCAGTCGTTGTTTGCACAACCGCCGCCGCAGTTTCCGCATCCGCCGCAGCATACGAATAAGAGGATAAGAATGATCCACCAGCAAGAGTTGTTTGAACAGAACATGATATGTTTCCTCCGTTGTTTTATTTGAGCTAAGCCGTTTGAGCGTTGCTCATAGTACATAATATGCCGTCGGCTGAAATGTGTTACTTTTTGTTTTTGCTGTAACGCTGTGATTTTGTGATTAAACCGGAAATATCCGCCTATAATTGTATATGAGAAAGGCGGTCATAGTATGGAATTCAACGGATTTACAGACAAGGCTAACGATGCGCTTAATTGTGCGCTTACCTGTGCTATGAGCATGGGACACACTTATGTTGGCAGTGAGCATATACTTTACGGCTTGTGCGGCAGTAACGGCGGTGTGGCTTATACGGTACTTCGCCAAAGCGGAGTGACCTGCAATTCTATAGCGTCACGGATAAATGCCCTCATCGGAAAAGGGCTTCCCACACAGCTTACCGTATCCGACTTCACCCCGAGAAGCAGGAGGATACTTGAAAGTGCCGTGATGATAGCAAGAAACGCCGGCAAAACCGCCGCAGGAACAGATCATATACTTCGTGCCATAATGCGTGATAATGAGTGTTATGCTTCGGTATTCCTGCATGAAATGGGCATTTCAGGCGAGGCTGTGCTGGATCAGGGAGCGGGTACGCAGAAAAATACTCCGCAGGGTAAAAGAAACGGCAGCGTACTGCCATCCGCACTTTCGGGATACGGCAGAAATCTTACGATGCTCGCACAGGAAGGGAAAATAGATCCGTGCTTTGGCCGTGAACGTGAAACAAACCGTGTTATAGAGATACTTTTAAGACGCTCGAAAAACAACCCCTGCCTTGTAGGCGAGGCAGGAGTGGGAAAGACCGCCATTGCGGAGGGCCTTGCGATGAGAATTGCAGGCGGTAACGTACCCGATGAACTGAAAACGAAAAAGATATATATGCTTGACATCACATCTATGCTTGCAGGCGCAAAATACAGAGGCGATTTTGAGGAAAGACTCAAGCGTGTGTTTGATGAAATAAGAAACGACGGCAACATTATCGTTTTTATCGACGAAATACACAATATAGTCGGAGCAGGTGCGGCAGAGGGTGCGATAGATGCGGCGAATATTCTCAAGCCGATGCTGGCAAGGGGGGAGATAAGACTTATAGGTGCCACGACAAATGCCGAGTATAAGAAGTATATCGAAAAAGATCCCGCACTTGAAAGAAGACTTCAGCCCGTCACCGTAAACGAGCCTACGGAAGAAGAAACCGTCACCATTCTCAACGGCTTGCGTTGCCGCTACGAAAGCTATCATAAAGTGAAGATAACCGATGAGGCTATTTCCGCCGCTGTCGGTCTGTCAGTAAGGTATATAAACGACCGCTTTCTGCCCGACAAGGCTATCGACCTTATTGACGAAGGCTCGGCAAAAATAAGGCTCAGCCGAAGCGGAGAAGACAGCATCGGCAAAAAGCTGAAGGAACTGTCCGATGAAAAAATACGGGCTATAAACAATAAGGATTTCGCACTTGCGCTGAAACTCAGAGAGCAGGAAAAAACGCTCTGTGCAAATACCGGCGGATATACTGCGACTCTTACAGCAGACGATATAGCAGATGTGGTAACACAGTATACCGGTATCCCCGTAAGGTATAACGGCAATGATACAACGAAGTGGCTTGCCTGCCTTGAAAAAACGCTGTCCGAAAATGTTATAGGTCAGGAAAAAGCCGTCAGAGCAGTAGCAAACGCAGTAAGAAGAGGTCGCTCCGGGCTTTCGGACGAACACCGACCTGTCGGCTCGTTCATATTTTTAGGTACGACAGGAGTAGGCAAGACAAAGTGCTGTAAGGAGCTTGCGAAAGCACTTTTCGGCACAGAAAAAGCACTTATAAGATTTGATATGTCGGAATACAGTGAAAAGCATTCCGTTTCAAAGCTGATAGGCGCACCTGCGGGCTATGTCGGCTATGAGGACGGAGGCAGGCTTACAGACAGAGTGAGAAAATCACCTTACAGCGTTGTTCTGTTCGATGAGATAGAAAAAGCACACCCCGATGTTTTCGACATTCTGCTTCAGGTTCTTGATGACGGCAGACTTACCGATTCCGGCGGAAGAACAGTCGATTTTACGAATACCGTGATAATAATGACCGGCAACATCGGAAGCACCCTTATAGCAAAAGGCAAGAGCAGGCTCGGATTCGGCATACAGCAACGTCAGGAGGAAATTTCGGGACTTGTAAAGGGAGAACTTGAAAAATACTTCCGTCCCGAATTTCTCGGCAGAGTGGACGAGGTGGTCGTATTCAATGAGCTGTCCTGCGCAGAATATAAGCTGATATGCGAAAAAATGCTTTCAGAGCTTTCAAAGCAGTGCGAAAGGCAGGGTATCGCTTTCTCGTGGAGCGAAAGGCTGTCAGAAAAGCTATGCGCCGAAGCAAAGAGCAGAAACGAAGGTGCAAGGCCTATAGCAAAGCTGATAGACAAGAACGTCCGCAACATGATTTCAGACGGTATTATTTCGGGAGAATTCAGCACGGGCGACGGCATTTATGCGGATATTGCGGATGATGACAGCTACAGTGTCAGAAAGATAAAAAGCTGTACCTGCTACCGATAGTGTACTGCTGTCGGAATATTAAAAAGCTCCGGCATTCTACCGGAGCTTTAACTTATTGCATTTTATCTGTTGTCAACATAATCTGTTGCACGGGCGGTTTTCTTTATTTCCTGCTTATCCAGATACATCTGTCTGTCCGCACGGTTGAATACATCGGCATAATCCCTGTCGGTCGCATCGTTCACCGCATATCCTACGGCAATACGGACACCCAGCTCATAATGCTTTGCATTACGGTTGAACAGCTCCTGTTCCTGCTTGAAGCGTTTGACAAGCTGTTCGCACAGATCATTTCCCGGGGAATTTATGATTACCGTAAATTCATCGCCGCCTATGCGGTAAATATTGTAATCACCGAAAACTCTCTTGATTATCGTGCTTGCGTCCGAGATCAGCATATCTCCGAATTCGTGACCGTATTTGTCGTTGTACATCTTGAGATAGTTTATATCCATTACAAAAATGGCATAATCGCCGTTTGCGTGTTGACTCATCTTGTCTATACGCTGTACTGCGTCATGATAGGCGGCCTTGTTTCCGACATCGGTCGCAGCGTCGGTGTAAGCCTGCTTGTTGATTTTGTTGATATACTTCTTGAGCATTTTTACGGTATCGCTGTACCTTGAGGCAAGTACGCCTATTTCGTCTTTTGTCTTACATTCTATCTCAACGTCAAGGTCGCCTGCCGCAATCTTTTTGGAAACTTCGGTAAGATGCTTTATCGGCTTTACTATGATGCTCGTAAACTTGAAGGTAAGCAAAGAGGTAACTATAAGCACAACAGCAACGGCAAATGCGTCCTGTATCATTACCGAGATACGTTTCCTGCCTATCTCCTTATCGGCAACGGAGATTACGACCGCCATACCGTTGGAGAGAAATTTTGCACACAGCTTTCTTTTTTCGCCTTCGCTATTGCGGATATTGATGACATCTCCTGCCTGTTCGCCACTGTAGTTGTCGTCAATGAATGTAAACAAGCTGTTTTTCTTTATTTCCTCAAGCGTCATTCCGCTCGGATAACGGTTGTGGTATACCATATCACCCTTGCTGTCGCAAAGGAAAGCATAGTCTGTATCGTACAGCTTTATTTCGTCTACCATAGCTGTTATACGGCTCATAGCAATATCCATACCTATAATGCCTACCGCTGTTCCGCTATTGTCAAAGAGCGGAATAACGTATGAGATCATTTTTATATCGTTCAGATTCTTATTTATGTACGGATCTATCCAGACCGGTTTTTTGGCTTTGAGCGGCTCGTAATACCACGCAACGTGCTCAGCGTCATCCTTGTCGTATGCTTCTATGGGTGTCGGCTGATGTGCGATTATTTTTTCACTGTCCTTTACCCAGAATACTCCGTCGGAAGATAGCTTCAGCTCCGGATTGTAATGGATATATCCGCTGATGGCGGCATCGGTATTGTTCAGTACATTTTTTATAAGCTGACCGACAGAATCGTTATAACGCTCAAGTGCATCAGGGTCGTTTCTGAACTTCTCTATGCTGTCAAAAAGGCTCACTGCGTAGTCATTGCAGGTATTCATCGCAAGCTCCACTGAGGAAAACAGCTTCTCAAGGCTCTGAGCGCTGGTCGATGCCTGCAGCTTCATTATCGTTTCCGAGTTTTCGTTTGAAATGTTGTCGATGCCGAAAATGCCGATAGCGCTTATAGCAAACGAGCATATCAGAATACAGCCTATCATAATCAGTACGAACTTATTTCTGATTGATTTCAAAGGGCATCCCTCCCTGATATATCATTCTGATTATCTGCTGATATATTGCAAAAATTATAACATTTATCGACATGAAAATCAAGTGCTTTTTGTGCAAAACAGTAAAAACGGTGTTACTAAAAGCAGGAATCCGAAAGATAAGTTGATAATGTCGCTTTTAATTGAAAATATATTCATAAAAAGCAAAAAAACAGTCACAGCAATTGCAAAATTACTTCAGATGTGGTACAATAAATTATATATCGGATGAAAGGAGCGGAACAATGGATATACAGGTCGGAGATATTCTCAGAATGAAAAAGGAACACCCCTGCGGAAGCAAGGAAATGCTTGTTCTTCGTATCGGTGCGGATTTCAAGCTGAAATGCACAGGTTGCGGACGTGAATTCATGACGCCCCGCTCAAAGTGCGAGAAAAAGATAAAATCGGTTATCCGCAATGCCGTTGAAGAGGAGAAATAGTGTTTAATTTACAATGAAGCTATTTTGATTTTTAACGTGAAACGGAGAACAGATAATGACAGAAAAACTTGAAATAACAGAAAAGCGTTTCGATGAAATAAACGAAAAGCTGACGGATATAAACGTGATAAACGATCAGGAGCAGTATAAGAGTCTGATGAAGGAGCTTAAGAACCTGACTCCGATAATCGAAAAGTACAGAATGTACAAGACCGCCCGAAGTGATTTTGAAGAAGCAGAGCAGATGCTGTCTGACGGCGGACTTGACAAGGACTTCAAGGAAATAGTGCAGGAGCAGTACGAGAGCAATAAAAAGCTGATGGACGAGTATACAGACGAGCTTAAGATTCTCCTCTTGCCGAAGGACCCCGATGATGACAGGAACGTTATTATTGAGATAAGAGGCGGTGCAGGCGGAGAAGAAGCAGCACTTTTTGCAAACTCAATGTTCAGGATGTACTCAATGTATGCACAGACTAAAGGCTGGAAAACAGAAGTGATAAGCTCGAACCCCACAGAGCTTGGCGGATATAAGGAGATCAGCTTTTCGGTCGAGGGCGAGGGAGTGTACGCAAAGCTGAAGTACGAGAGCGGCGTTCACCGTGTTCAGCGTGTACCCGAAACTGAGGCGCAGGGCAGAATACAGACATCAACAATAACAGTTGCCGTACTGCCGAAGTTGAAGAAGTTGATGTTGAGATAAATCCCGCTGACCTTGAATTCCAGACCTACCGTTCAAGCGGAGCAGGCGGTCAGCATATCAATAAGACCGAATCCGCCATAAGAATAATCCACCACCCTACAGGAGTAGTTGTAGAGTGTCAGGAGGAGAGAAGCCAGTACAAGAACAAGGATAAGGCTATGAAGATGCTGTACAGCAAGCTGTATGAGGCAAAGCTGAACGAGCAGAACAGCAAGATAGCGGCTGAACGTAAGATACAGGTCGGCACAGGCGACCGCTCCGAGAGAATCAGAACATATAACTATCCTCAGAGCCGTGTTACCGACCACAGAATAGGACTTACGCTGTACAAGCTGGAGCAGTTTATGAACGGCGACTGCGATGAAGTGTTTGACGCACTGGCGATTGCCGACAGAACCGCAAAGCTGGCGGCAGGCGGCAACGATTAACAGAGATAAGGTGACTTTTTTGAAAACAGAGATAAAGAAACCGTCTTACGAGGTATTGTGCGAGGCGGCAGAGCTTATAAAGAAGGGCGAGGTTGTGGCGATACCGACCGAAACGGTATACGGCCTTGCGGCGGACGCATATAACCCTGAGGCGTGTGCAAAGATATTCAAAGCTAAAGGCAGACCGCAGGACAATCCGCTGATTATCCACATCTGCGACCTTGATATGCTGAAAAATTCGGTGAAGGAGATTCCCCCTCTTGCACTTACCCTTGCCGAGCATTTCTGGAGCGGTTCGCTGACGATGATTTTTCCGAAGAAGGATATAGTTCCCGATACGACAAGCGGAGGGCTTGATACAGTTGCGGTCAGAATGCCCGACAACGAGGATACTCTGAATCTTATTAAAATGTGCGGTGTTCCTCTTGCCGCTCCGTCTGCAAATCTGTCGGGAAGCCCCAGTCCGACAACGGCACAGCACGTCTATGCCGATATGAACGGCAGAATACCGCTTATAATAGACGGCGGCGAATGTAAAAACGGTGTCGAAAGCACTGTTATCTGCTTTACAAACGGCGGAACGGGCATAAAGGTACTGCGACCCGGTGTAATAACAGCCGAAATGCTCAGCCGCTTTGCAAAGACAGAAACCGACAAGAACGTATTCGCAAAGCCCGATGAAAACGAAAAAGTAATTTCTCCGGGAGTTAAGTACAAGCATTATTCGCCCAGAGCTGACATAACTATTATTGAAACCGACAGCGATGAGAAGCTGGCTGAATTTTTGAACAGCAAGAATGACGGCGGCACATACGGCGTGATTTTCGGCGGCGAAAAGGGCATAGAAGTACCGACAATATCCTACGGAAGCACAGCGCAGGAGCAGGCGCACAATCTGTTTGCGGTACTGCGCAAGACCGATGAGCTCGGTGCAAAGCGTGCTTATGTCCGTTGCCCCGAAAAAACGGGCGTGGGAACTGCCGTATACAACAGGCTTCTTCGTGCGGCGGCATTCAAGACAATAATACTTTAAACAGGAACAAAATGATAAATAAGAAGATATACGGACTTACCGGTATGTCCGGTGCGGGAAAATCCACAGTATGCGACAGCTTTGAAAATGCAGGTTTTTTAATAATCGATTGCGACAGGCTCGCCCGTGAGGTCGTAAGAAAAGGCAGACCCTGCCTTGATAAACTGCACCGCCTTTTTGGTGACAGCGTTATCACAAAGGACGGAGAACTTGACCGCAGGGCGATGGGCAATATCGTTTTTTCGCACAGCGATAAACTCGCCCTGCTCAATAATACGATATATCCTTACATAACCTACGAGGTTATCTCAATGTGCGGTAATACGGATAAGCACTTTGTACTGCTTGACGCACCGACGCTTTTTGAAAGCGGCATAGATTTTATATGTGACGGAATAATCAGCGTCACCTGCGACAAGGAAAAGTCGATACAGCGTATTATGCTGCGTGACAATATAACAAGAGAAAGTGCTGAAAAACGGCTCGGCTCACAGCACGGTGCGGAATATTACAAAAGCAAAAGCGATTTCTGCATTGAAAATAACGGCGATATTGATACGCTTAAAGCAAAAGCCGATGCCACAGCAAGAAAGATAATAAATGGCAACTAAGAGAAAACGCAAGAATACGGGCGGAAAACCGCTGATAATAACTTTCGTCTGTCTTGTCGCAGTGACACTGGCAGTATTCGGAGTGTTCTTCGGTGCGGATAAATATGAACGTTCCACCCACCCTATGCTTTACAGCGACCTTGTCGATCGCTATTCTTCGCAGTATAAGCTGGATAAGTATGCAGTATACTCGTTTATATGCGTTGAAAGCGGATTCAACGAAAACTCAGAGTCCTATCTCGGCGCAAGAGGGCTTATGCAGATAATGCCCGAAACGTTTGAGTGGATAAGATACAAACTGGACGAGGAAAACGACCCCGATATGACCTTCGATAATATGTACAACGCCGAGGATAACATCCGTTACGGCTGCTTTCTGCTCGGCTATCTTACCGACACCTTCGGGGAACTGGGCGAGGTGGCCGCCGCATATCACGCAGGTGCGGGCAGTGTTTCATCGTGGCTTGAGGACAGCAGATATACAAAAAACGGCATACTGACCGATATTCCGAATCCCGACACGGCGCACTATGTCGACAAGATAACAAATGCCTACGATACTTATTGCAGGCTTTATAAAAAATAAAGGAAGGCAAAGAAAAATGGCTGAAAAGAAATCACAGGCAGAACAGCTCAAGGAAAAACTGTTCTATGTAAAAAAACACGCAACGCTTGTTATGAGCGAGCAGGAAGAAAAAAAGGCAGACAAATACTGCGAGGGCTACAAGAAGTTCCTTGACGCAGGAAAAACCGAGCGTGAGGCTGCCGCAACCGCTGTCGCTATGGCTGAAAAAGCAGGCTTCAAGCCCTTCGACAAGAAGGCCCGGTACAAGGCAGGAGATAAGATATACGTTCTCAACAGAGAAAAGGCGGTCATCTTAGCCGTTATCGGCAAGAGCGATATTTCAAACGGCGTAAATCTCACTGCCGCACATATTGATTCCCCCAGACTTGACTTAAAGCAGAATCCGCTTTATGAAAGCGATGAGCTGGGATACTTCAAGACGCATTATTACGGCGGTATCAAGAAATATCAGTGGCCTACAGTTCCTATGTCACTGCACGGTGTAATAGTAAGAGCCGATGGAAGCAAGGTAATGGTAAGAATAGGCGAGGACGAGGGCGACCCCGTGTTTGTTGTGACCGACCTTCTGCCTCACCTTGCGGAAGAGCAGTACAAGCGCCCCGCAACAAAGCTGATAAAGGGCGAGGAACTTAATATCCTCATTGGCTCAAGACCTTTCAAAGATGATAATATAAGCGAAAAGGTAAAGCTCAATCTGCTGAATATCCTTTTCGAGAAATACGGCATAGTTGAAAAGGATTTCTTAAGTGCGGAGCTTGAATGTGTTCCTGCCTTCAAGGCAAAGGATGTCGGCTTTGACAGAAGTCTTGTCGGCGCATACGGACAGGACGACAGAGTTTGCGCATACACTGCCTTTACCGCAATTATTGATATGAAAGCCGTTCCTGAAAAGACAGCCGTCTGCGTTCTTACCGACAAGGAAGAAACAGGCAGTGACGGCAACACAGGCTTACGCTCGGCATATCTCAAGTTCTTCCTTTACGATTTAGCCGAGAATATGGGCAGTGACGGAAGAACGGTAATTTCCGCCACACGCTGCCTTTCAGCCGATGTAAATGCGGCTTACGATCCCACATTCCCCGACGGCTACGAGCGTAACAACTGCTCATTTGTAAACAAGGGTATCGTTGTCACGAAGTACACCGGCGCAAGAGGAAAGTCGGGTACAAGCGATGCAAGCGCCGAGTATGTCGGACTTATCCACAATATGCTTGACAAGAATGATGTCGTATGGCAGACAGGCGAGCTTGGCAAGGTGGATTTCGGCGGCGGCGGAACTGTTGCGGCTTATATTGCAAACCTTAACATTGATACGATAGATGTCGGCGTTCCCGTGCTTTCTATGCACGCACCGTATGAGCTTACCGCAAAAAATGACGTTTATATGGCGTATAAGGCATTTACGGCATTCTATAAGATGAAGTAATCAATATCATAAAATCCGCCCGCTCAGAATATAGTATTATATTTGAACGGGTGATTTTATGAAAAGAGATTTATCGAAATTCAGACGCAGGCTCGGGCTTAAACTTATCGGTGCGGCTTTTATTCTTTTAGGCTTTGCCGGAATGCTGCAGCTTATGATAAGACCTAATATAATGAACGTGTGCGAATACAATTCGAGAGCGGTAACTGTGAGCCTTATAGATGATGCGATAAACGAACGTCTTACAGAGCTTGGAGAGGATGCCGGATACAGCGCCCTTGTAAAGCTCAGCTATACCGCAGACGGCAGAGTTTCTTCCATCGAAAGCAACACAAAGCTGATAAACCGCATTAAGAACGATATGCTGACCGAGATAAACGACAGACTGATGAAAGGCGAAACCGAAAACGTTGACCTTTCTGTCGGTACGCTCAGCGGAATACCGCTTTTTCACGGCTCAGGGCCTACCGTCAGAATGAAGGTTGAGCCTAAGGGCTATGCCGATGCTGTGTTTATAAGCGAGTTTACCGATGCAGGACTTAACCAGACGCTTCACAGAATGATAATGCGTACAACTGTCAGCGTTACCGCATTCATACCTATGTATTCTGTGAAAACAGATGTCAGCGGAGATTTTCTTATTGCCGAAACGGTCATTGTCGGAAATGTGCCGGAGAGCTTCACTCATGTGGTATCCGAAGATAAAGACATTGTCGATGCAATAAATGACTTTGAGGCAGAGCCGTATGAATAACCGAAAACGGAAGGAATTACAATGGATAAAGAGCAGATAAAAAGTGAATACGAACAGCTTTGCAGAGAGGTCGAACAGCACAATTTCAACTACTATGTTCTTGACGATCCTACTATAGAGGACGATGAGTACGACAGGCTGATGAGAAGAATAAAGGAGATAGAAGCGGAAAATCCCGAAATTGTTTCCGAAAGCTCTCCCACACAGCACGTCGGCGGATATGCCATCAACACATTCGAGAAGGTAACTCACGAGGTGCAGATGGGAAGCCTGCAGGACGTATTCTCAGAAGGCGAGTTGTATGAATTTGACGAGCGTGTGAAAAAAGCCGTAGGCAAGGCTGTATACTGCGTTGAACCCAAGATAGACGGCTTATCTGTTTCACTTGAATACAAGGACGGAATATTCACAAGAGGCTCTACACGAGGCGACGGCTTTGTGGGCGAGGACATCACTAAAAATCTGAAAACCATAAAGTCGATACCTATGGAGCTTTGCGAAAAGATACCCTTTATAGAAGTCAGGGGAGAGGTGTATATGCCAAAAGCCGACTTTGAAAAGCTGGTCAGAAAACAGCTTGAGAACGATGAACAGCCGGCTAAGAATCCCCGTAACGCCGCCGCAGGCTCACTGCGCCAGAAAGACAGCAGGGTGACAGCTTCAAGAGGACTTGATATATTCGTATTCAATCTTCAGCGTATCGAGGGCAGAGAGCTTACCTGCCACAGCGAGAGCCTTGACTATATGAAGTCGCTCGGCTTCAATGTGATAGACGGCTATAAGACCTTTGATAATATCGAAGATGCCGTTTCACGCATTATGGAGATAGGCGAAAACAGACAGAGTTATTCCTATGATATTGACGGTGCGGTCATAAAGGTCGATAATTTTGAACTCAGAAACGAGCTCGGCAGTACCGCAAAGGTGCCGAAGTGGGCGGTAGCGTTCAAATATCCCCCCGAAGAAAAGGAAACGAAACTGCTTGATATAGAGATAAACGTCGGCAGGACGGGCGCACTCACTCCCGTTGCCGTGTTCGAGCCTGTATGGCTTGCAGGTACTACCGTATCAAGAGCGGTGCTTCATAATCAGGACTATATCGACAGCAAGGATATAAGAATAGGCGATATTATCGCTGTCCGCAAGGCAGGGGATATTATCCCCGAGGTTGTAAGAAGCGTAAGCCACGCTGAAAACAGCGAGCCGTTCGTTATACCCCATATCTGCCCCGTTTGTCACGGAAAGGCGGAAAGGGCGGAGGACGAGGCGGTTATCCGCTGTGTGAACATTGATTGCCCCGCACAGCTTCTTAAAAATATCGAGCATTTTGCCTCAAGACCGGCTATGAATATCGACGGGCTGGGAGAAGCGGTAGTAAAACAGCTTGTAGAAAACAAGCTTATAAATACTGTCGCAGACCTTTACACTCTTCAACAGCAGGACCTTGAAATGCTGCCGGGCTTTGCAAAGGTTTCGGCTTCAAAGCTGATTGCAAATATCGAAAACTCAAAAACCAATTCTCCCGACAGGCTTTTATTCGCACTCGGAATAAAGGGTATAGGTCAGAAAAACGCACAGCTTCTGATGAAGCACTTCGGCAGTATAGAAAAGCTGTCGGAAACTTCGCCCGAAGAAATTTCCGCTGTAGAGAATTTCGGTGATATTCTTGCAAATAACATCTTCACTGCACTTCACGAGCCACATATGACAGAGCTTATCGAAAGGCTGAAATCTTACGGCGTGAACACGGTATATCAGTCTGATGTAAAGAGCGACAAGCTGGCAGGTCTGACATTTGTTATAACGGGAACGCTCCCCGATATGACAAGAGATGAGGCAAAAACGCTTATAGAGCAGAACGGCGGCAAGTGTAGCGGCTCGGTTTCCAAGAAAACAAGCTACGTTCTCGCAGGCGAGGAGGCAGGAAGCAAGCTGACAAAAGCACAGCAACTCGGCGTTACGGTCATAAGTCAGCAACAGCTTATTGAAATGATAGGTGAATAATTTGTAAAAAACTATTGACAAATGTGTTTTTCTGAGATATAATAATATCTGTTAATAGGAAAAGACGTTGATCAGGAAAAAAGCCGCACGTTTATTTACAGAGAGTTGCCGCTTGGTGCAAGGCAATATTAAAGGTCGGATATAGCTCGCCTGAGAGTCGCATGACTGAACATTGCAGTAAGTTATGACGGGTTCTCCCGTTACAGAGAAGCACATTGTTAGATGTGGCATAAGCGGACACGGCAGTAAACGCTGTGTCAAAAAGAGTGGTACCACGAGGATTTACCCCGTCTCTTTACAGAGGCGGGGTTTTGTGTATTTACATTGCTTTTTAAATGCCTGCATCGGAAAACCAAATAGGGAAAGGACATAATTTATGAAAGGTACAATGAACACAAACAAATACTCCAGAGGATATTTCATGCCTCCCGTACAGTGTCTTGATTGGACAAAAAAGGAGTACATAGACAAGGCTCCTATATGGTGCAGTGTCGATCTGCGTGACGGAAATCAGGCGCTTATAGTTCCTATGAATCTTGAAGAAAAGCTTGAATTCTTCAAGGTGCTTGTAGCGATAGGCTTCAAGGAGATCGAGATAGGTTTCCCCGCAGCGTCCGAAACGGAATATGAATTCTGCCGTGCATTGATAGAACAGGACCTTATCCCCGATGACGTTACTATTCAGGTACTTACACAGTCAAGAGAACACATCATAAAGAAAACGTTTGAAGCGCTTGCAGGTGCAAAGCACGCAGTTGTACATCTGTATAATTCCACCTCTGTTGCACAAAGAGAACAGGTATTCAGAAAGCCTAAGAACGAGATTATTGACATAGCCGTTGAAGGAGCAAAGCTGCTCAAGGAATACAGAGAAAAGACACCCGGTGACTTCAAGTTTGAGTATTCGCCCGAGAGCTTTACCGGAACAGAGCCTGAATTTGCGCTTGAGATATGCAATGCGGTACTTGACGTATGGCAGCCCACCCCCGATGATAAGGTTATAATCAATCTGCCCGTTACCGTAGAAATGTCGCTTCCGCACGTTTACGCAAGTCAGGTAGAGTATATGTGCAAGAATATGGTGAACAGGGAGAACGTTATCGTTTCGCTTCATCCCCATAATGACAGAGGCTGTGCCGTTGCAGACAGCGAGCTTGGCTTGCTTGCCGGCGCTGACAGAATAGAGGGTACTCTGTTCGGAAACGGTGAGCGTACCGGTAACGTTGACATAGTAACGCTTGCTCTTAATATGTACTCGCACGGCGTAGATCCGAAGCTCGACTTCTCCGACCTGCCCTCGATAACAGAGGTTTACGAGAAGATGACCTGTATGAAGGTCTACGACAGACAGCCATACAGCGGCTCTCTCGTATTTGCGGCATTCTCAGGCTCACATCAGGACGCTATCGCAAAGGGTATGAAGTGGCGTGAGGAAAAAGACCCTGAGCATTGGACAGTTCCTTATCTGCCCATAGACCCTATGGATATAGGCAGACAGTATGACGGTGACGTTATCCGTATCAACAGCCAGAGCGGAAAGGGCGGTATCGGTTATCTTTTACAGCAGAAGTACGGTGTAGACCTGCCTAAGAAGTTCCGTGAAAAAGTCGGCTATACGGTTAAATCCGTTTCCGACCATCAGCATAAGGAGCTTACTCCCGATGAAGTGTACGAAGTATTCCGCAGTAATTTCGTGAATAAGGAAACCGCACTGAAAATCACCGAGGCACACTATAAGCAGGAAAACGGCGGAATCACTGCTACTGTTACAGCAGATTACAAGGGCAGTACGGCAGTGTATACCGGTAGCGGCAACGGCAGACTTGATGCAGTGAGCGACGCTATAAAGAACGGTCTTGGACTTAGCTACAGCTTAGTAACATATAATGAACACGCTATAGAGGTAGGCTCAAAGTCAAAGGCGGCGGCTTATGTTGAGATATGCGACAAGAACGGAAACTCGTTCTGGGGCGCAGGCATCCATACCGACATCATCAACAGCTCCGTCAGCGCACTTGTTTCCGCTATCAATAACAGCGATATGGTAAAGTAAATCAGTAAAATAATACGAGGGCTTTGTTTTTCAAAGCCCTCATATTGTCTTTAAGCGTAAGAAAAGAGAACGGATAAAATTTAAAACTGACTTTTTACAAGCTGTATGATGTTACGTTTTTTGCTTGTTTCCCTTTATTTAAAAACCACATTTTCCCGATGCAGTTATAGTTTTTAGTGATTCCAATAGAACACAAACACTCTATCTGGGTCACAGTTAAAAATCTCATCTTCAGGATATTCTTCCTGAGTCATACCTTCGTGTGCATAGAGTTTTAACAAATCATTACCAGTCGATACTGTTACTTTAAAAGTATTACTATCAGGAAAAACGTGACTGATACAAGAATCAACCGTTAACTTCATATTTTCAATGAAATAATCAATATTTTTTTTCCTATCATAACTTTTGTAAAAAACAAATCTATCTGCACCCGTTGAGCCATACGCCCACACCTTGCCGACAACAGAGTAATCGCCAAATCCACCAAAAGAATCAAGACCGAGTTCATCACTATAGTGTGTTATCTTCCGAGGAAAGTCACAACCATTATAGCCTTTGCTTTTAGCGTACTTTTCTACCGTATCAAAAACGTACCATATATCATCTTCAGTCCACGGTTCTGGTACAGCACCATAATTTGGAGTATCATCGTTTATAGGTTTGCTCTCAGTAGGCGTCTTAGCAGTAGTTGTAGTTGCCTGTACCGTAACCTTGTTGTCGCTCAGATAGTCACCGTGTATAAACGCACCTGTATCAAGTTTAAAATAACCTGTATCGGTCTTCGCAACAACCTTAACCTTGTCATTGACATTATATATCTTAACTGTCTCTGCGCCGAGTACAGCTTTTTTTCTGCTGTAACAATCAGTGTTGACATACTTTGTGGTACTTACCTTTTCCTCAGTCCACTCAGGAGCGGGCTTTGTTGTGGTGGTTACAACAGTTGTAGTCGTTGTAGTAGTTTCAACAGGTTTATTTGTTTCCTGTTTCTTAGTAGTTGTTGTAGTAACTGTAGTCTGTGGAGCAGGCTTTGCCGTTGTAGTAACGGCAGGAGTTGTTTCGGGAATTACTGAAGTTGTCGCAGTAGCGGAATTGTTGCTGTCAGCCGAACAGCCTACCGCAAGAATAATCGCCGACAGAACAACGGCTGTCAGCGTGACGTGTTTTTTGAT
>OMDF01000737.1_pt1 | contig 18081 bp, 10 predicted proteins | sample 1673631 | NCBI WGS metagenome assembly OMDF01 (sample SAMEA103958117, study PRJEB25191) | human gut metagenome | biome: human-associated habitat [ENVO:00009003]; feature: intestine environment [ENVO:2100002]; material: feces | place: Germany | collected 2013/2015 | reverse complement strand
CAAACCGAACAAGAACAGAGGTATCGCACCTGAAGATGCTCCTTATTCATTCAGTCGTGAGTAAAAGATATCTTGCTTATATCTTATTTTGAAAATTGCTTATTTATGAAGACAATATTTAATATCGTGCTTGGGCTGGCGTGTGTTGCAGAAACACTAAATGCTCAGGATGCCAAGGCCATATTTCAGACAGCAGAACCTTGGAAGCAGGAAACAGATATTCGTGCCGATGCCGTAATGGTATATGGCACGGTAGATAAACCGAATATGACCTTTGAACAGCGTATAGAATCATGGCGTAAAAGAGGATATGGCATTCAGTTTATGACGGGAGTAGCCTGGGGAGATTATCAGGACTATTTTTTAGGAAAATGGGATGGAGTGACCGATCATTTGCGCGAAGGACAGCGGGAAAAAAATGGTGCAGACATCTCGCATCTTATGTTGTTCCAACCGAAAGCTTTATCAGATACATGAAAGAAAAGCAGATAAAGCGGGTGATAGATGCAGGCATTACAGATATCTATCTGGAAGAACCTGAGTTTTGGATGAGAGGAGGCTATAGTAATGCATTTAAGGAAGAATGGATGAATTATTATGGAACGCCATGGCAGGATCAGCAAGGCTCACCGGATGTGACTTATCTGTCGAATAAACTGAAATATTGGCTGTATTATCGCGCCTTGGATGAGATATTTTCTTATGCTAAAGAGTATGGTAAGAGCAAGGGATTGGAAGTAAAATGTTATGTCCCTACCCATTCTCTGATAAATTATACTTCATGGCAGATTGTGAGTCCGGAAGCTAGTTTAGCTTCGCTTGATTGTGTTGACGGCTATATCGCTCAAGTATGGACTGGTACATCCCGCGAACCGAATTATTTTAAAGGGGTGCGTAAGGAGAGAGTCTTTGAAAATGCTTTTCTCGAATATGGCTGTATGAAATCGATGACAGCTCCTTTGGGACGGAAGATGTATTTTCTGACTGATCCTATTGAAGACCGTGCGAAAGACTGGACCGATTATAAAATAAATTATCAGGCTACTTTTGCAGCTCAGTTGATGTATTCGGATGTAGATACGTATGAAGTAATGCCATGGCCCGACCGTATATATCAGGGATTGTATGATATAGCAGGAACTGACAAAAAGCAGCGTATTCCCCGCGATTATTCTACACAGATGCAGATCATGATAAATACGCTGAACGACATCAAAGTGTCAGATTGTGCTGTTAGTGGAACTCACGGCATTGGCGTATTGATGGCAAACTCGATGATGTTCCAGCGTTTTCCTAATCATGACGGTTATGATGATCCTTCTTTCTCCAGTTTTTACGGACAGACCTTACCATTGATGAAAGACGGTATTCCGGTAGAAATTGTACATATGGAAAACTTGCCGTTTAAGCAAACATTGGCCGATGTAAAGGTTTTGATTATGTCTTATTCCAATATGAAGCCAATGGAAGAACGTTATCACCAGATGTTGGTCGATTGGGTAAAAAACGGTGGTGCACTGATTTACTGTGGAGAGGATATTGATCCGTATCAGCAGGTTCCTGAATGGTGGAATAAATCTCCTTATGCATATCATTCGCCTTCAGAACATTTGTTTGAATTAGCAGGACTGGACAGAAAACCGGCTGCCGGAAAATATACGGTGGGTAAAGGAAAAATACAGGTTATACGCCGCGATCCGAAATACTTTGCATTGGAACCGGATGGTAACAAAGTGTTTAAAGAGTGTGTATATTCTTTTTATAAGGAGGTGAGTGGTGAAAAAGTTGAACTGAAGAATAATTTTGTTGTCCAGCGTGGTGCATATGTCATTGCGGCCGTCCTGGATGAAAGTATTTCCTCTAAACCTGTACAAATTAAAGGGTTGTATATTGATTTGTTCGATAAAGACCTGCCTGTTATTTCTCAGAAAAAGATTAATCCGGGAGAGCAGGCCTATTTGTATGATTTGCGGAAAATAACAGAGAAGAGTAAAGCGCATGTTTTGTGTGGGGCATCAAGAATCAGTGATGAAAGACTGGGTGAGAAGGAATACTCTTTTATTGCTAAAAGTCCGTTGAACACGACGAATGTTTCCCGAGTTTATTTGCCTTCCGTTCCTAAAGAAGTAATGATAAATGGTGAACATTTTGACTGGAAGAGTAACTGGGACAAGAAATCTTCTACTTTGCTAGTTCGGTTTGAAAATAACCCCGATGGAGTAGAAGTAAACGTTAAGTGGTAAATATTGATATGATAACTCAATAGATTTTTTATAAAGAATGAAACGTATTGTTTTTTTAGATTATGTACGTATTTTCGCATGCTTTCTGGTAATGGTTGTGCATGCTAGCGAGAATTTTTATGGTGCTGCCGGATCTACTGATATGGTAGGTCCACAGTCATACCTTGCATCAGAGACAGACAGGTTGTGGGTATCTGTATACGACGGATTTTCACGTATGTCGGTTCCACTTTTTATGATTGTGTCTGCTTTTCTTCTTGTTCCGATGAAGGAAGGACAGAACATGTGGCAGTTTTATCGTCATCGCTTTATGCGCATATTGCCTCCGTTCTTGATCTTTATGGTTTTATATAGCACGTTGCCGATGTTATGGGGACAAATTGACTCAGCTACCTCGGTGAAAGATTTGTCACGTATATGGCTGAATTTTCCGACTTTGGCAGGACATCTCTGGTTTATGTATCCTTTGATAAGCCTTTATTTGTTTATCCCGATCGTTTCACCGTGGATCAGTAAAGCTAGTGCGAAAGAGGAACGTTTCTTTATTGTGCTTTTTCTGGTGTCGACATGTATGCCTTATCTGAATCGTGTAGCGGGTGAAGTATGGGGACAGTGTTTCTGGAATGAGTACCATATGTTATGGTATTTCTCAGGTTATTTAGGTTATCTTGTGCTGGCACATTATATACGTGTACATCTTACCTGGAGTCGCTCTAAACGTCTTTGGGGCGGTGGACTCCTGATGGTAATAGGTGCATTGTGGACCATTTATTCTTTTTATTGTCAGGCCGTTCCAGGTGAAATACTCTCAACTCCTGTAATCGAAATCGGATGGGCTTTCTGCACCATAAACTGTGTACTTCTTACTGCCGGAACATTCCTGATATTCAGCACCATTAAGGCTCCTTCTGCTCCACGGTGGGTAACTGAAATGTCAAAGTTGAGTTATGGTATGTACCTGATGCATATATTCTGGTTAGGATTGTGGGCTGCCTTGTTTAAGCACAATTTGGCATTGCCTACTGTTATGGCTATTCCTTGTATTGCTGTCTGTACATTCATTTCGAGCCTTATTGCAACGAAGATCATATCGCTTATTCCTGGAAGTAAATGGGTTATAGGATAAAACCATTGGATAATGATTTGTCATGAGATAAGATTGTAAGTTTTATCTTAGGTTGTTTATCATTTGTTGGGCAGTAATGTTAGTAGCAATAGTTGGTCTACTGACGTTACTGCCTTAAAACATAGAAACATATCTGTTACAGATAAGGTAAAACTTCAATTATAGAAAACCGTTAGGACAATTAAAGTATATACGTATATTTAAAGAACTACTTATATTTAATATGAAGACAAACACTGTAATTTGTACATTATTTATTTTACTTCCTTTTATATCGTATGTTTCGATAAAGAAGACGAAAAGTAGTGATGTGCTTCAGCCCGTTTCTTTTAATGAAGTAATTCTCGAAGATAATTTTTGGTTGCCACGTTTACAGATTTAAAAAGAAGTACTTGCTCCCTTTGCTTTGGAAAAAGTACGCCCTGCCATGGACAATTTGCGTAAAACCGGAAATTATTTAAATGGAGTGAAAGATGAGCTTCCATTCCCGCATCGTTTTGTAGCTTCAGACCTTTATAAAGTGATGGAGGGAGCTGCATATCTGTTGACTTTGGAAAAAGATTTAGCATTAGAGCATACGATGGATAGCATTATAGATCTCATCGGAAATGCACAAGAAGAGGATGGATATTTATATGAGGCTCATACAACTGGAGTTTCGGCTTCACATGAACATTGGGGAGGAGCTGGAATGGGAGATAAGCCGTACTCATGGGTAGTCCATAGCCATGAATTATACAATATGGGACATATGTACGAAGGGGCAGTTGCTTATTATCTGGCAACGGGTAAAGATAAATGGCTGAAAATTGCTGAAAAAAATGCACGTCATATAAACCATGTCTTTTTTGAAGGAGATCCTAAACATAATAATGGTAATCCTGTAAATCAGGCTCCTGGTCATCAGGAAATAGAACTTGCATTGGTTAAGCTATATCGTACAACAGGAGATTCACTTTATCTGAAGATGGCTCAAAAGTTTATTGATATTCGTGGTGTCACTTACCAGCCCGAAGGAGAAGGTGTAATGGCACCTAGTTATGCACAGCAGCATTTGCCTGTTCGTGAGCAGACTAAAGCGGTTGGACATGCTGTTCGTGCCACTTATCTTTATGCTGGTATGGCTGATGTATTGGCACAAACAGGTGATAAGAGCTTGCAGCCTGCTCTTGATAGCATTTGGAATAATATTGTAGATATGCGGATGCATATTACAGGGGGATTGGGAGCTATTCATGGTATTGAAGGCTTTGGTCCAGAGTATGTACTACCTAATAAAGATGCTTATAATGAAACTTGTGCCGCCGTAGGAAATGTAATGTTTAACTATCGGATGTTCTTGACAAAAAAAGACGCCAGGTATGTCGATGTGGCTGAGGTAGCATTATATAACAATGTGTTAGCTGGGGTGAATTTGGATGGGAATAAGTTCTTTTATGTAAATCCGTTGGAAGCTGATGCACGTAATGCATTTAATCAAGGCCTGAAAGGACGCTCTCCTTGGTTTGGTACGGCTTGTTGTCCTTCCAATATCGCCCGGTTGATACCTCAGATACCGGGAATGATGTATGCTCATACCGATAATGATATTTATTGTACTTTTTATGCCGGTACTTCTACAGTAGTTCCTTTGTCTGATGGGAAAGTAACGATTAAACAGACAACAAACTATCCTTTTGATGAATCTGTACGTTTTGAAATAAAACCAGAGCAGTCAAAGCAAAAGTTTGCCATGCATTTCCGGATTCCAACGTGGGCAGGCAAACAATTTGTTCCTGGAAAGTTATATCATTATTTAAATGATAAACCGGCTGAGTGGAAAGTTTTATTGAACGGGAAAGAGGTATCTGTGAAACCGCATAAAGGATTTGTTACCATAGAACGTGCCTGGAAAAGTGGAGATCTGGTAGAACTACAGCTTCCTATGCTAGTCCGTTACAATAAGGCTATTTCTCAGGTAGAAGCGGATATAGATCGTGTATGTATTACTCGTGGCCCGTTAGTATATTGTGCAGAGTCTGTAGATAATGTTGCCATGCCGGCAAGTTATGTTGTGAATCCATCTGAGGATATAAGTATTACTAAGGGAGCAGGTGCATTGAAATATATAGATTTTATAACAGTGCCTGCGCACTCTGTTCAAGACAAGGATGTACATTCTCTTACTTTACTTCCTTATTATGCTTGGGATAATCGAGGCGATGACGCTATGATTGTATGGTTGTCAGAAAATGATTCTTTGGCAAATGCATCTATACCTAAAATTTCTGAGTATATTTCGGATATAAAAGCTACACATACATTTGATAGGGATGATGTATATGCAATGTTGACCAATGGGTATCCAGCCAATTCTTTTGACACCTCTATTCCACGTTGGACAAGTTGGCCGCAAAAAGGTGAGGAGCAAATTGTTGAATTTATCCTGAAGCGTCCGATTGCACTGCAAAGTTTTTCTGTATACTGGTATGATGATGGTGGAGGTGTACAGGTTCCGAAATCATGGTCATTGGAGTATAAACAGAATGGAGAATGGAAAACTTTTCCAATTTATGTGACAGATGAATATCGGATGCTGAAAGACCAATACAATATGGTTCATCCGGGTAAAGATATCACCACTGAAGGGCTGCGTCTGAGAATTGTACCTTTGCCTCATGCAGCAGTTGGTATTTTGAGTGTACAAATTGAAGAAGTAAAATAAAAAACTTCCATTTACAGTTCAAGAGAGTAAAGAATCAGCCTTTCGCTTGTTCTGGCTAATTGGAAATTTTATTGCTGTCTGATAAAAACTGCGTAAAAGCAAAAGATTTTTATCAGACAGCAATTATTTTAATTGGAGATATAGTCTTTGGGAAGTACTCCAAATTTGGCTTTAAAGCATTTGGCAAAGTAAGAAGACGATCCGAATCCTGTACGTTCGAATACTTCTGTAACTCTGTAGCCTTCTTTTAGTAACTGTGCAGCTTTATTGAGACGGCAGTTTTTTAAATAGTCGTTAGGTGGCATTCCAGAAAGAGCTTTTAGCTTCCGGTAGAAATTAGAACGGCTCATGTTCATTTCTGAGGCAAGTGTGTCGATTGAGAAACCTTCATCTGCCAGTTGCTGCTCTATAATTTCTTGCATCTTTTTGATGAACTCCTGATCTTGAGGAGTTAACTGAATACCTGTTTCCTCTTCTTCCTTTTCTTCTGGTTTGGCATCAGGAAGGAACGAAGTCATATGTTGCTGGAATGTTGTGCGCAGTTTCAGCAAATTGCGTATTTGCATATGTAGTTGCAAAATCGTAAACGGTTTTTCTACATAGGCGTCTGCACCATACGAAAAGCCTTCAACCTTTGCTTCTGGCAAAACCTTCGCTGTTAGCAAGATGACAGGTATGTGTGAGTATTCGATATTGTTCTTGATTTTGGCACACAGTTCGAGACCGTTCATGAGTGGCATCATGACATCGCTGACTACAATATCTATATCATTGTCTTCGATGACTTGTAAAGCCTCAATACCATTTTTAGCTTTCAGTACATGGTAATATTTTTCCAGACCGGAGTACTCCATTTCCAAAAGATCAGTGTTGTCTTCCACCAGCAGTACACTATATTGAGGAGCATCAGGCGAATCATTGCTGTTATCGTTTGCGGCTGTATATTGTGAGTCTGGTATGATGCCTACTTCTTCTTTTTGTTCATTTTTGCTGTAGATAGGAAGAGTCAGAACGAATGCTGCCCCGCCCAGATGACTGTCTTTTACGCAGAGTGTTCCGTGATGGGTTTCGGCCAGTGCAAGTGAATAAGCAAGTCCGATACCGCTTCCCTGAACAGATTTTTCGTCAGCTATCTGGTAAAAGGTCTGGAATATTTTTTCTTTCTCGTTGTCTGATATGCCAGGGCCGTCATCTTCTACCCAGATAGAAAAATCTGTGTCATTCTTTTCGATACCTATTGAAATTGCCTTATTGGCATATTTCATTGCATTACTTAATAGGTTGACCAGTATTCTGTTGATCTTTTCACCGTCTATCAGTGCTTCAAGCTGAAAATTCTCAGGTATATGGATTGACAGGCTGATATTTCTTAAATCGGTAGATCCGATAAACTGTTGATAAATATCATTAATCAAGTGGCATATATCATGCTGCTGAAGGTGAAGTTTGATTTCTCCTGATTCTATTTTCTGAAAATCAAGCAGTTCATTGGTTATTCCTAGCAGGTAATCCACATTCTTGTTGATAACATTTAAGTACCGTTCCTCCATTTTTCTGTCTATGTTCACATGCATGATGCTTTCCAGAGGAAGTTTAATTAATGTAAGAGGTGTTCTGATTTCGTGAATCAGGTTTATGAAGAAGTTTACTTTACTTTTGTATACTTCTCTGTCTTTTTCAATCTGATATTCTTCTACTCTTTTCCGATATTTTCTTTTTAAATGTTGTTCTCTTTTATGTAATGTATAGACTATACTGCCGATTATGCATAGTGTATAGACAATATATGCCCAGATAGAACGGTACCAGGGAGGAGTGATGATAATCCATAACCGGGCTGTCTCCTCATTCCATTGCTGGTCGTTGTTCGAGCCTTTTACCAGTAAGCAGTATTTTCCTGGCGGAAGGTTGTTGTAAGACGCAAAATTACCCTCTACATTATTGTACCATTCTGTATCGAATCCTTCCAGTTTGAATGAAAAATGATTCTTTTTAGGATTCTGATAGCTTAAAGATGAGAAATAGACTGTAAAGCTATTGTAATGGAAAGGTATTTTTATCTCTTGGGTTAAATAAATGGGTTGCTCAATGTTCAGTAATTTCCGTATATCCAAAGTTGTATCTGTGTGTGTCAGCACAAAACCGGTAATATATACAGGAGGTATGAACGTATTCTTCTGAACCAGCGACGGCTTGAATGAACTGAATCCGTTGACTCCTCCAAATAACAGAATTCCTTCTGATGTCTTGTAAGAAGCACGTTCGCAGAACAGGTTTTCCTGTAGTCCGTCAGATGTAGTGAAGTGCTGGTACTCTTCTTCTTTTTGAGGATTTATTTTGGTCAGACCGATGTTACTGGTAACCCATAGATAACCTGAAAAATCCTGCTCTATAGAGTATACTACAAGTGTAGACAACTGTTTATTGTTGCTGTTGAAAGTAGTGAATGTTTCTGTTTGCGGATTAAATTGGCAAAGACCGTTTCCATTGGTTCCCAGCCATATCTTCTGTTTGGAGTCTTCAAATAAAGTTACGATGGAGTTACTGCTTAGAGATGTGTTTACTCCTTGTTTATGTTCATAGTGTTTCCAGTAATTGTCTTTTCTGTTATTGTAAAATATTCCGTTGTTGGCAGTTGCTATCCAGAGATTGTTGTGCGAGTCTTCGTAAATGTCTGTAATGGAAATCATGGCTCCGACCGATGTTTCTACTCTGAAGTTATCTTCTTCCGAATTATAATAACACAGTCCCCAGTTGGTTCCTATATAAATGGTTCCGTTGTTGCACTTATATATTTTTTGGATGTTGTCACTACATACTGTATTGGGGGTATTATACGAGTGGTGATAACTTTTTATTTTTCCGTCGCTCAGGTTAAGCACTTTCAGACCGTTCGAGAACGTTCCGATCCAGAGTTCGTTTCCGTTCAGGCAAAGAGTTCGTATATCGAAGATTTGTTTTTCTTTTTCTGCCAGGTTATATTCCTGAATTTCTTTACTGTCTATATTGTATTTGAAGAGTCCTTTTTGGGTACCTATCCAGATAATACGGTGAAGATTATCCTCGTAAAACGTGTTTACGATTGGATTATTAGGTATAATATGCTGGTTGAATATCTTATTTTTGGGTATGATATGAACTGCTCCGGCCTGATTGGTTAAAGCCCATATTCCACCTTCCTTATCTTTCATGAAAGAATTAATATTCTGATTTACAACGGCATTGTTGATGTTGTAGGTTTCTGTTAACTCCGATAATACCTGTGTCTTATAGTTGTATAGAAAAACACCGTTGTCTGTACCGATCAGGAATGTTTCCGGATTGAAACTGATCAGACATTGTATAATCTGAAATTTGCTGGATTCTAGTCTGTGATATGTTGTCTGGCCTGACGAAGGATCAATCTCGAATAAATATTTGCTGTCAGTACCTATCCATAGCCGGTTATTTGCCGCTAATATAGAATTAGCTTTCAATGAAGTTGTGTTTGTCTTTTCTGCTTTTGTATGCAGGGGATATGAGTGAAGCAGTTCTTGATTCTTGTTAAAACATAATATCCCCTCTTGCAAAGACGAAACATACAACTTTTCGTTTTTGGCATCCACATACATATCCCATATAAATGATTGACACTGGTTGTTTTGTTCCAGAACCTTGGTCTTCAGGTTATAGAAAAATACTCCCTGTCCTAAAGTGGCTATTGCGATTTGATCATCAGAAAACTGGACTATCTTTCTTACTTCACTGCTGATCGATACTCCGAATTTAGTTGTCTGTGTAAATGCCTTAAAACTGTTTTTTCTGTCGTAAATGTATATACCGCAGTCGGTTCCTATCCATATTTGACGCTGCTTGTCTTCAAATAGGGAAAAGATAAAATTACTGCCCAGCGATTGTGCCTTTTCTTGTGAAGAAGTTCGGTATATTGTATTTTTTTGTCCGTCAAAACAATTTAAACCATTATTGGTTCCTAGCCAGATAAAACCGTAACTGTCTTGCAGAGCACACCATATTGTATTGTGTGACAATCCGTCTTTTACTGTATAAGAGTCGATTACGAATAACGAAGAGGCTTTTATCTGATGATTGAATAAAAGAGCGAATAGTATTAAGAAGTATTTAATTAAGTGGCTTTTCGATAGCATACGTCAGTCTTATATAATGGTTTTTCATGTTTAGGTACAAAGTTATAATATTTATCTGTTTGAAGGGAATAAATCAGATTTATTTGCGCATGAATAGTCGGATTATATTGAGTCTTGCTTGCATTGATATGTATCTTTATATAATTAGAAAAACAGAATCCTGATTTTCACAGAATTCTGTTTTGGAGTATTTGAACGTATAGTCTTAATTTTTTTGCCAGTGAATGGATTGCAGGAACCAGCGGATATCATTTTCGTTTAGTCTCTGCTTTTTCAGCAATTCGGGGAGGCTGTCGTAATTTTTACGGAACTCATTGATGCGGTCGGCAAACGAACTGTTATCATAAGTTACGGCTCGTCCGGTTGTTTCCATATCACCTAGTTCCTCGATATAATCGATGCTGGCGTTTCGGTATCTCATTTCAACAAAACTCTTTTTCATTCGTTTGAATTTGCCATACAATCCGTCGTTTATTTCCGGTTGGTTGCTGTCATAGGTTACCTTAACCGTATATGCACGTTTGCAGTTACTGTCGGGCAGTGAAATGCTGAGCTTCAATTCAGTACCATCGTAGCTGTATGCCGCTTCCTTACCGTTGACGGTAACCCGGACTGCTGGAGCAGAACCTAAAATATCGATACTGTAATTGCGCTTTTTAGGCATGCCTTGATAATTACCTTTGCGTTCACCAATATTTACGGTCAGCGTATTTTCGTCTCGAACAGATGAAACTTGAGTACGTGCATACTGCTTCTGGTAAGTCTGGTCATTACCGTTGTCTTCATAGAACGAGAAAGAACCGTTTCCTCCGGGGAATAATGTAAATCTGACAGTTTCGTCATTTCCGTGCAGATTTTTTACGTCACCGTAGAAAGGAAGTATGGCACCGGCTTTTACATACACAGGATATTCGTCGAGGGTAAAGACACGTTCTACAGTCTGTCCGCCCTTTAACAGTGTACCGGTATGCCATTCGTACCAGTCGTTTCCGGCAGGCAGCCACACCTTTGTTGTAGCGAAGCCATTGACCATAGGCGATGTAACGGGGGCTATGATCATTTCATCTCCAAACATATACTGGTTTTTAAACTGATAAGCTTCTTTGTCTTCCGGATAGTCGTAATACATCGGACGGCAGAGTGAGATACCTTCGTCATATGTCTTGCGTGCCATGGTATAAGTATAAGGAGCTATCTGATAGCGCTGGCGTATCGTGTTGCGCAGTACACCGAGATATTCCTGGTTGAATACCCAGGGCTCTTTGTTCATAGCCGAGCTTTTCATGGAGTGTGTACGCATAATCGGACTGAATGCTCCGAACTGCATCCAGCGCACAAATAGTTCTTTGTCCAGCTCCGATACGCCTTTGGCAAACTGGTGACCTCCCAGATCGTGACTCCAGTAACCGTAAAGCACATTAGATGCGGTAGAGTTGAAGTAGGGGAGAAACTCCAGCGTTTTCCATGTACTGTAGGAATCACCGGAGAAACCTATCTGATAACGGTGATTTCCCAGACCTCCCCAGCGGTGATACAGCAACGGACGGGTTGTACGGTTGCGTTCCATGTCGCTGAACAGTACATAATTAAGCCACCATGTATTGTTCAGTGTCTTTATATGTCTGTCGAACATATCTTGCTGCCAGTCCAGCCACCAGAAATCTACTCCTTCTTTTTCCATCGGGCGCAGAATGGTATTCAGCCATCCACTCATGAACCGTTTGTCTGAACCGCAATAATCTATCCGCTGCTTGCTGCTGGGATCCATTCCCATCCAGTTAGCCATATCTTTGTATCTCTCTTCGTATGGCTCAATGCCGCCGGCAGGGTGCAGGTTGAGTGTAACCTGCAGTTTTTTACCTTTCAGATATTGAAGGAATTGTGCCGGATTTGGGAAAAGAGATCTGTTCCATGTATAACCGGTCCATCCGCCTCTTCCCGGGTTTACGTAATGCCAGTCCATGTCGATGACTAACACATCCAGCGGTATGTCGTATGCATCAAATTTGGCAGTCAGATCCCGAAGTTCGTCATCAGAATAACTCCAGTATCTGGACCACCAGTATCCGAAAGCATATCGTGGAGGTAAAGGTACTTTTCCGGCAAAAGTGGTAAAGTCTTTGAGAGCCGCCTTGTAATTATGTCCGTAGGCCATAAAGTACCAGTCCTGTCCCTCACCGGAAGGGCGTTCGGTTACCCATGCCCATTCCGAATCATCGAACAGCAGTCCTTTAGAGTCGTCTATCAAGGTCCATCCGTCGGTCGACAATATTCCGTCTTCTATCGGCATAGGCTTATGGTCACCATTGTCATTCCCGTTTCCAACGAAAATGTCGCCGTCATATCCGTCTAACGTGCGGAATGTACCTTTCAGATTTCCGGCATTGGTATCACCCGGTTTCCAGTGGAAGGATGGAGTGATATTTTTTGAATCAATAGCCAGGTTGCTTGCAGTAAACTTTCCGCTGTCTTTCTTGTATTTCAGAGTGAATTTGCTGGTTGTAATTTCAATCCACCCATCCGAGTCGTGTACTTGAAATTCGGCCGGTGCATAATTCCTTTCGACGGCTACGAAAGACGGAGAGTTAACAAACTTCCCGTCTTTCTGCCATTCCATACGAATCGTTCCGTCACTGATTATCGTAAAGCGAGTATGTTCGTCCTGATATGCGACATTAGAGGTATTATTGTCTTGTGCCAGCATTTTTATGCCGGAGCAGATGCATAGCAGTAAAATCCAAATTGTTCTCATTGTTTCTACTAAATGAAATTAATTTGCCGGGAAAAGCAGCATTAGTGCCGGTATTCCCGATGCGGAATAACTGTCGATAACTTCATTTCCCGATAACTTCTTTGTGTATTCTCCTCCACAGATGTTGCGGGTTTTGTCACGGTTGCTCCATCCGGTAGCGATTGTTTTTTTCAGGAAGGGGACATATTGCTTCTGTCCGCAGTCGTATACCAGCATTGCAATATACTGTGAGAAAATTGCTGTATAAATTCCTTGCTCTATACCACTTTCGAATGGTAACACTCCATGTTCTGCCGACATGTCTTTCACCGTATAGTCTGTTGCCAGAATAGCATTGTCCAGGTATTTTTTATCTCCGGTAGCTTTGTACAAGAGTACAGAAGCACCGATGAAAGTTGCCTGATTGTACACATGGGTTTTCCAGGCCGGTTCGTGTTGTCCGTGTCTGCTGTCGGCTATTCTTCCTGTTTGCTTGTCGAACAGATTCTCTACACCCCAGTCGTAAATTTCTTTTGCTTTGGCCAGATACTGTTCGCGTGTCTGATACAGAGGAATTTTGTCTGCTGATGGCTTTCTGTTTTTAGGTACACTGTTGTAAAGTGTCATCGCAGCTACGACTGTCGGGAAATTGATACATGCCATTTTTCCGTCACGGTCACTGTCGTTTGGCTTTGGATGCTGTATCGGCTGCCATTGCCAGAACATCCCGCCTTTCTTCGGGTCGTATGAACCGGTATCTCCGACTTTTTCTGAGCCATACCATACACGGCTGAAGCTGGCTTCCGAGAGTTTCAGATATTCATCGTCGCCGAACAACTGGTAAGCACGTGCCAGTGTGATGGTCCACCACTGGATATCGTCGTAAATAAACCAGCCGGTATTTTCATTGTTGTCATGAAAGTTGAATCCGGCATATTGTGCTTTATTTCCTTCAAATATTTTACGGCTTAATTCCTTGAATTCCTTTTTACGCTTTTTATCTCCCTGTTTGCAAGCCAGGCGATAAGCGTTCATCGACATGTCCCAGTACATCGGCTGGCACCAGATTGCAGCAGCTCCTTTCCAGCGGTCTACTGCTTCTGGAAAGGAAGTATCGGTCTTGTAAATGTATTTTTTACTGTCAAGAAAAGTCTTGTTGAAGCCCTCATAAGCACTCCATACGTCCTGATTGGTATATCCGTCATTTACGGCAGATGCGGACAATACCGTACAGCAACCTATTACTGAAATATATTTTCTAAGATTCATGATGGCTTATTATTCTACAACAAATTTAAAGATTGTATGGCTTGTATATTTTTCTCCCGGACGTAATACGCATGAAGGCCATTCAGGCTTGTTGGGCGTATCCGGATATTTCTGAGTCTCCAGACATACAGAAGCGCGGAAGTTGTATTTGGTATTTTTCTTTCCGGTTTGTGTGCCATCCAGGAAGTTTCCGGTGTAAATCTGGATTCCCGGTTCGTCTGTATAAACTTCCAGTTTGATACCGCTCTGTTCCGATTTCAGAGAAGCACATACTTCGTTGATGTTCCCTTTGGTATCGAGTACCCAGTTGTGGTCAATACCGTGACCGTTTTTCAGTTGTTCTGTTTCTTCATTCAGACGTTCTCCAAGTACGGCGGGCTGGCGGAAATCCATCGGAGTTCCTTCTACCGGAAGAATTTCACCAGTTGTCATGAATGTACTGTCTACCGGTGTGAAGTGGCTGGCATTTACCATTAATAAATAATCAGCATTTCCTTTGGCTGGATCTCCGTCCAGATTGAAATAAGAATGGTTGGTCATGTTGATGATAGTCGGTTTGTCTGTTTCCGCTTCGTACTTCAGATCGATGGCATTGTCGTCTGTCAGTCGCATGGTAACCGTACAGTTCACGTTTCCAGGGAAACCTTGTTCCATATCTTTGGCGTAGTAAGACAGTTTCACCTCACTGCTGTCTGTCTGGGTAGCGTCATATACTACATACTGGAATCCCTTAGGACCACCGTGCAGACAATGCCCGTAATTGTTCTGTGGCAATTGATAAGCTGTACCGTCCAGTGTAAAACGTCCGTTTGCAATTCTGTTTGCATACCGGCCGATACTTGCTCCGTAGTCGGAAGGATATTTTATATAATCCTGAATAGAGTCGAATCCTAATACCACATCGCGCATTACTCCGTTACGGTCTGGAGCCATCACCGAAACGATTCGTCCGCCGAAGTTGGTAACACACACTTCCATGTTGTTTTTGTTCTTCAAAACAAATAGACCAGTCTTTTTTCCGTTTATGTCAGTAACGAAGTTCTGAGGGTTCAGACCGGAGTCTGTGAGAACAGCAGAATTATCTTGTTTGTTCCCTACGCATGCAGTTAAGAATAATGTTGATAAGATAGATGCAATTAATGTTTTTTTCATAAGCTTATTAGTTTGTTTATACAAAAGATACCTGTCCCTTAGAACAGACTAAGCAAAGAAAGGCTTTTTACATTAATTTAAACAAAAATCTTTATTCAATGAATAATAATATCTGCTCAAATTACCGTTCATCCCCGTTCCTACCCTTTCTGAGACCTTTTCTCAATGTTTTTTCTCATTGTCAGGAGTATTTTCATACGTCCGCACAGATGCCAGATTGCCAGTATGCCGAACAGGATACCTGCCTGATAATGCAGTATTCCTAAATGAGTGCCGGCATTTTCCCGATGCAATATCAGGATGAGGCCTGTCGCACTTGTCAGTAAATAAACGGCCGACAGACAAACCGTAACCTTGCTGCGTTGCCTGAATCTTTCGGGCAAGCTTTTATACCATCCCCGGTGAGCCCTTATGTGTCCAGTGGGCAGGATGAGAAACAATACTCCCCATACGATATGTGTAACTCTCCAGATTTTTACATTTGACTGTACGATACCATGACCTGCCGCATGGATAATCAGACCGGTAATAAGAGTGAGCAGACATATAGCTGCCAGAACGAGGTCGATGTAGAATGTTCTTTGTTTCTTCATGATTATTATTTGTTAGGGTTAGCCGGTACAGTTCGGGGTATGTCCGGCATACATACTTCGTGTTGTTCCGGATGCAAAGTTAGCCCGATGAAGAAACGGAGGCAATGGATAAGATAGGGGAGTACTTGGACTATTTATGGTTTTTGCGGAAGTCTGTTGGAGATATTCCTGCTGTTTTCGAAAAGAGCCGGGTAAAGTAAGCGTAATCTTCAAATCCGAGTTCCTGAGCTATTTCCTTTACGCTTTTACTGGTATATATCAGGCTCCGTTTGGCTCTTGTCACAATTTCATATTGTATGTTCTGGCTGACACTGAACCCCGTCGTCCCTTTAACCGCTTCGTTGAGATACATGAGCGAGATATTCATCATGCGTGCATAGTAACTGGGACTGTGGCTGTGCTCTACATGCTGTTTGAGCAGGTTTCTGAAGGTGATGGTATGCTCCACATAACGTTGGGGCAGGCTATGAGCCGTTTGCTTGGAGGTGATAGCTTCTCCGATGATGTCGATGATGGCAAGCGACAGGTGCAGTGCCAGTGTCTGTGGATGTTTGCTGGTCTGTGCCAGTTTGCCGGCCAGGATGGTAAACAGCGATGTAAGTTCAGTCTGCTGTTCCGGTGACAGTTCTACCGTCTGTGTGCCAAGTGTATATTGTTCGAAGGATCTTTTGGAATTTTCTTCAATGAATGCGCTGTCAATCATCAGTATATACGCATTCAGTCCGGTAGCCTGTACAAAGCTGTGTACCTGTCCGGGTAATACCAGAGCGGCACAATGCGCCGTCAGCCTGTAGCTGTTGAAGTCTATATGGATGTCACATTCACCCGATTCGATGAAGCCGAACATATAGTAGTCATCCTGATGCGCATAGTCGACAGGGGTATGTTGTATGCCGTCTGCTGAAAATACACGAAGGTGTATGCCAGTATCGGAGATATCGGAAGCTCTGTGTTTGGGCAGTTTTTTCATCGGAATATATAAAAAAGAAAAACCACCGATAATTTAGTTATCGATGGTTTTCTTTTGGTGATCCGCCTGGGGCTCGAACCCAGGACCCCAACATTAAAAGTGTTGTGCTCTACCTGCTGAGCTAGCGAATCAAACCTGTGTTGCATTCATTTTCTGATTGCGAGTGCAAAGGTAGGTGTTTTGAGTGAAACTGCCAAATGTTTTGGCAAGTTTTTTCAAATAAATTTTCCTTTGCGTTTTTATCTTGCTGATTTATAGCGTATTTTGCTTTCGAAAAAATAAGCCTTTGCAAACCGGTTTTCCTGAAATCTTGTAGATTCCCGTTCCTGCCGGAGCTCTTACATTCGGACAGCCTGATTTTTTACATGCCGGCAGCCGCTTTTTATCTCCTTATTTATTCTTGAGTGCCGGTCTGCCGTTCCATTCTGGCCGGCCGGATCTTTACGAATGACTTGCCTGAGCCTTTTTTTCCTCTTCTACCGCTTTCCGGTAACAACATCTGCACAGAGGCTCGTATTCTTCCTTTTCTCCCAGCAACACCCGTTTGTCGTTGGCTACGGTACGGTGTGATACGTAGGCCAGATCTCCGCATTTCACGCAGATGGCATGTACCTTGGTCACCTCGTCGGCGATGGCACACAGGGCAGGCATCGGACCGAAAGGTACACCTTTAAAGTCCATGTCCAGTCCGGCAATGATTACTCTCACCCCTCTGTCGGCAAGTTCGTTGCATACGTTCACCAGTCCGTCGTCGAAGAATTGCGCTTCGTCTATGCCCACTACGTCCGTGTCCGAACCAAGCAGCAGGATACTGGCAGAAGAATCTACGGGGGTGGAGGGAATGGAGTTTCCTTCGTGCGACACCACGTCTTGTTCGGCATAGCGCGTGTCGATGGACGGTTTGAATATTTCTACGCTTTGGCGGGCGAATTCGGCTCGTTTCAATCTTCGGATCAGTTCTTCGGTCTTGCCGGAGAACATGGAACCGCAGATGACTTCAATCCGTCCTCTGCGCATCATTTCCCCGTTTCGTTCGGTTATCGGACTCATGTGCGGATGTTTTTGATTATAATTCTCTGCAAAAATAAGAATTAAGGGTGGATAATAGGATAAAAAAAGAGGCAAATTCGCAAACATCTGTTAAATAT
>OMDF01000736.1_pt1 | contig 18089 bp, 19 predicted proteins | sample 1673631 | NCBI WGS metagenome assembly OMDF01 (sample SAMEA103958117, study PRJEB25191) | human gut metagenome | biome: human-associated habitat [ENVO:00009003]; feature: intestine environment [ENVO:2100002]; material: feces | place: Germany | collected 2013/2015 | reverse complement strand
CTCCCTCTTGCTCCCTCTTTCCTTACCCATACCCACACCCCGTCGGGGTGTGGGCGGAACTCGTAAAACTACCTGAACATTGTATATCTTGTCAATGCAGGGACGCTTAACGCTACACGTCCGCAGGTTAGTACATATATCGCAGGTTAGTGGCGTTTTTTTGAAGAGTCAATGTTAGAGCAGTTGCACTGATACGCTCACGAAATTATTAATGCCTTGTCGGTACGGAAAATGTTTTAAGCGGTGTTGGCAGTGCATTTTATGTTGCGATTTAATGATAAATCGGATTTTGACAAGCTGACCGCTCCTGTTACGGAGCGGTCAATTATCTGCATATTATTCCGATGTTGTGGTACCGGAGGATGCTGCGGAGGAGGTTTCATTATCGGCTTTACTGTCGGCTGAAGAAGCGGAAGCATCGGACGATGTTTTTTCTTCCTTGGTGATGTTCAGCTTTTCGTAATCATATTCGTAATTTACGGCACTGCGCCATTCCTCAAGTATAGCGTTGGTCTTTTCGCTCTGACGTGAGGTTAAAAGCTCTTGCCTTACGGTCTTCCTGTAATCGCTTAAGTCGCTGTCGGTAACCTTTGCATCGCTTACATACTTTACGATATAATATCCGCTGTCGGTGGGGATAAGTCCGCTTATATCGCCCGGCTTTTCAAGGGAGAAAACTGCATCGTAAAGCGCATCGGAAATAAGTCCCTTTGAGTTCAGCACGAGTATCTGTTCGCCTGCGGTAGATTCGGAATATGCACTGCTGTATTCCTTTACCACTGCGTCAAAGTCTGCGCCCTCTGCGGTAGCCTTTTTAAGTGCGGCATCAGCCTTTTCCTTTATCTCAGCGAGCTTTTCGTCACGCTTCTTGTCGATCTCTGCGTCATCTGCGCCGCTCTCGTTTCTTGCGGCATTTATCTCGGCATAATCGGATGATGCAATGCCTACGGCTATATATTTGATATAACGTGCGTCTTTGGGTATCCATACCTTTTTGTACTCGGAGTCGGTGGCATAGCTTGAAGCGCTCTTTTCGTATGCCTGCTTAGCCTCTGCTTTGAGCTTTGTGATATAATCATCGACCTCAGAGTCGGATACGGTAATATCTTTAAGAAGGTAGTCGTTGACTTTTTTCTGTATTGCCGTGTTGGTCTGCCACATCAGGAATGTATCCTCGGTAAGACCGAAGCCTGCGATATATTCATTGAAAAGCTCTTTTTCCTTTTCAAGAATCTTTTCGTCATTGGCGCTGTCCTCTGTGCCGGAGGTATCATCGGTGCTTATGCCGAGTGCGGTCTGCGCCTTTTTTTCAAATGAGGCGTACCAGTCGCTGAGATTCTTTGTATATGCCTTTTCGACCTCAGCCATTTCTTCTTCGGTAAGCTGATCAAGTCCCAGCTCCTTGGCTTTTCTGAGTATCAGCTTTTCGTTGGTCAGCATATCTATTATATTCTTTCTGTACGCCTGAGCGTATGAGGCATAAGCGGAATTTGTTTCGTCAAGGCCGTAATTTGCTATGGTGAAGGAATACTCGGAATAGAAATCCTTGAATTTTACCTGATAATATTCCTTTTCTTCATCCAAAAGTGAGTCTGAGGTGGCCCATGCCACTATGTCGTCGTCTTTTGCCGTCCAGATGTTTTCAACACTTGTTGTGCCGCTGTCAGTACCTGATGTAAGAATGCTGTCGCTGCAGCCGGAGAACATCATTGTACAAGCGAGTATTGCGGCTGTCGCCGCTGTTCTTTTCTTCATTTTTATTAGATCCTTCCTTAAAATGTGCAGTAGGATATTTGTGTAAATTGCATAACGTACTGCTGTGACTATATAAGTATATCACAAATTTTCAAAAAATCAAAACAAATTTTCGAAAAAGAGGGTGAATTTTTTGTGAAAATGTGTTATAATTATATCCGATATTATGAGATAGCTGTAAAATCGGATTTTATTGCTGTCTTTTCTGATTTTTCCGGAGGTAGATTTAAGTTGAAAAAGCTATCAAGATATATAAAAATACTGGCGCTTGCCTTGTCGGCGGTACTGACACTCTGCGCCTGCTCGGGCGACGGTGCAAGCTCGGGTGAAAGCTCATCGGCACCTGACTATTCGCTTGATACATCCGCCAAGGTCGGATATGTATATAATGAAGAAATTTCAAGGGACAACATGACATATATGTTTGAGAAAAGTCGTAAGGATATTGAAACGGCGCTCGGCCTTGAAACCTGTTATGTTGACGGCGTTGCGGTGTCGCAGTTTGAAAATGCAGTAAAAGCGCTCAAAAACGAGGGCTGCAGTATCATAGTATCGGCATCGCACGTTTTTGCAAACTCGGCGCTCAGCTATGCGAAAAAGGATAAGGACGTATATATACTGAGCTACGGCGGCACGGCATCGCTCACGAACCTTACAACGTTCCGTCCGAAGCTGTATCAGCCTGCGTTCGTCTGCGGAACGGTAGCGGCGTGGAATTCTTCATCGCACAAGATAGGAATAGTCGCAGACGATCTTATGTATTGCTCAAACGGCGTTATAAACGCATTTATCCTCGGCATACAGCAGATATACAAGGAACGTGAAACGGATGTCGAAATAATTTATGCGGAAACCAAAGCACAGACGGAAACTGCGGTAAATACGCTTGAGGGCAAGGGCTGTGATGTTATTTTCTCGTATCAGTCGGATGATTACTGTATGTACTACTGCGATTCGATCGGAATGAGGTCGATAGGCTTTACAAACGATATGGCTTATTCGGCTCCGAAATACGGGCTTGTAGGGTATTATCTCAACTGGGCTACGTTTATCACGGACACGGTGAGAACCTGCATAAACGATAACTTTATGGCGGAGGTTTATGTCGGAGGCTTCAGTGAAGCGTTTGTGAAGCTGACACCTTATTCTGCCGCCTGCAAGAAGGAAACGCTCACCATAGCGGATACTCTTTATGACTATGTAAAGAAAGGCAAGGCGAAGATATTCGAGGGCGAAATCCGTGACAAGGACGGCCTTGCAAGAGTGGGTGCGGGAGCAACGCTTGACGATATGCAGGTGCTGGCGATGGATTATCTTGTTTACGGAGTAACGTATATTGATAATATTATCGACCCTGTGCCGAATCCCACGACATCAGACCTTATAGTGAAGAAGGAGTATGTTTCGTAAGGCGGAAGGTTAGAGGGACGCAAAGTTAAATTCAGTTTCATAAGTATATCCGAGATTTTTCTCAAGTGTTGTAATTATATAACGGTTATAGAGCGAAAGCTCCCTTATGCGAAAAAACGCATAAGGGAGCTTTTTTTATGCTTATTCGCCGTTGTAAAGCTCGTAGTAGGTCAGGGCATCTTTCATAAAATGCTCGGTCACGTTGAAGTAATCGGCTAATTGCCAAAGCTCTGTAAGGCCGCTTCTGATCGCTTTTATAAGCGTTCTTCTGGTGAACGTGTGGGTCACAGCCCACGCTGTAGCACGGCGTTCGCATCTGCCACGGGGGATGACGGGGCAGGTTGCGTCATAGAAGGCGCCGGTCATGCAGTGTCCGAGCTCGTGAACGGTTTTTTCTTTTCGGTCGGCTATACTTTTCACTTTATGAGGGTCTATGGCGATAATGCACATACCGTCGGTGCATTGGCTCATAGCGCCCTGTTTGCCCTTCATACGCATATCTACAATAAGTATATCGTTATCCTGTGCGGTTTTTATAAGCTGTTCCAATTATCATTGCCCTCCCTTCAGAGCATTGCATCGGTTTACTTCTTTCCGTCCTTTTCTTTGCTGCGGCGAAGCTCAAGCTGGAGCATAGCAAGACGTTTAACATCGTCGAGTACATCGTCGTCTATTTCGGTTTCACCGAAAAGTGCGAATTTAAGGCGGGGGTCGGATACCCTTGCGGTATCGCCGCTCATAAGAAGTGTGTCTGTGTCTGTACCGAAATATTCGGCTATTTTCAATAACGTGGCGAACGGCGGCTCACGCTTTCCTGTTTCGTAAAGGCTGTATGCCTGCTTGGTTACGCCGAGATATTCGGCTACCTGCGCCTGTGACGCACCTTTTGCTTTACGAAGCTGTTTTATCCTCTCGGAAAATGCGCCTGAAACTGTGCCGGAGTTTTTGCTCATTTAAGGTTCATCCTTTCATATTGACGTTCTGTTGTCTGAAATAATTATAACAACATTGTGTTGAATTGTCAATAAAAGAAACAAAGTGTTGTCAAAGATTGTTGCAGTTCAACGAAAATGATAAATCTGTGCTACAAACAGTTGACAAATGGTCCTGCGTGTGCTATCATTATGACAACGGAAAGTTGCAACAGCTTTCACGGTTATCATTTTTGAAACGCTTGATAATTCCTTTAAAGGCTATTATAGCGTATTTTGTGTACTAAAAAACGTACACGATTGCGAAAATGAAGAAAAAATCAGAAAAACGGAGGGGATATATGTACAGATGCTTGAGATGCGGAGGAACGTATGACAGCAATGAGTTGACACGGACGCTTCAGTACCGTGGAGAATATCAGGGAACGGCTGCATATGAAACCGAGCGGAGCTGTCCTGCCTGCGGGTACGATGTGGAGTATTGCGGAGAGTGGAGCGACGACGGGTACGATTATGACGAACTGTTATAATCAAGGCGAAAACGGTCAGGAAAGGGGTGAATATACACGGAAAGAAGAAGGGGCATAGAAATCACGCAGGAAATTCTTGATAAAATCAGTCACTGTATCGAGCTTGGGTACAGCGATGTGCAGACAGCGGAATTGCTCGGCATACATCGCACAACGCTGAGAAACTGGAAGCTGACGCACGATGAAATAAGGAGACTATATCAAAGTGACGGACAAGACGGTGACGAGGAGAGAAAAAAGCAGGTCGAGGAGGCATTGCTGAAGCGTGCGATAGGATACACGCAGACGGAAATCACAAGGCAGGTCGGAAAGGACGGGAAGCTGGGTGTTGTCAAAACGGTTGAAAAGCAGGTGATGCCAAGCACAACGGCGCAAATCTTCTGGCTGAAGAACAGATGCGGTTATGAGTGGGACGGCGGCGTGGTTGACGATGAGGAAAACGAAGGAGGAGTTGTGGTGATACCCGAGGCGAGAACGGAGAATGAGGGTGAGTTCTGATGAGGGTGGATGGGGGTTTGAGAGGGTTGTGTGGATGGCAGATGTGTGGGGATGGTGGGTAGGTGGGGATGGCGATGGATTTACAGAAAAACGGGAGGTGTTGCTGAGATGAAAGATAATGATGTAAAAGGCGGAAGGAGGGTGGTATGGTCGCCGCAGGAACGGCAGGCGGAGTTTATGCAAAGGGGAGAGTATGAGGCTTTGTACGGGGGTGCCGCCGGCGGAGGTAAGTCTGACGCACTTTTGGCGGAGGCGCTCAGGCAGGCGGATAAGGCTTGCTACAGAGGGATAATTTTCAGGAAAACGTATCCGCAGTTGACGGAGCTTGAGGACAGGTCGCAGACGCTTTATAAAGGTGCATATCCTGCGGCGAGGTACAACAAGACCAAGCACTGCTGGAGCTTTCCGTCCGGGGCTAAAATCTATTTCGGGGCGATGCAGCATAAGAAAGACAGGCTTAACTATCAGGGCAAGCATTATGACTTTGTTGGGTTCGATGAACTGACGCAGTTTTCCTTTGACGAATACAGTTATATGTTTTCGAGAAACAGACCGGGCGGAAAAGGCACGAGGGTGTACATCAGAGCCACGGCGAATCCGGGCGGACCGGGTCATTCGTGGGTAAAGCAAAGGTTTATAACGGCGGGAGAGCCGATGAAACCTATAATAGAAGAACATAAGGTGAAAAAGCCCGACGGGGCGGAGATAATCATAAGAAAATCGAGAGTGTTCATCCCGGCGAGTGTATTTGACAATAAGGAACTGTTGCGAAACGACCCTGAATATCTTGCGAGCCTGTCTATGCTTCCGACCGCCGAGAGAAAGGCGCTTCTGTACGGGGATTGGAACAGCTTTACGGGGCAGGTTTTCACCGAATGGAGAGATGACCCGGAGCATTATTGCGACAGAAGATGGACGCACGTCATAGCGCCGTTTGAGATACCTCGCCACTGGGAGATAGTGAGGGGATTTGATTTCGGGTATACAAGGCCGTTTTCGGTAGGGTGGTATGCGGTGGATACTAAAGGGTGCATCTACAGGATAAGGGAATACTACGGCTGTACGGATAAGGCGAATGAGGGCATAAGGCTTGAGCCGTCGGTAATTGCCGAGAATATCAGAAAAATAGAGCGTGACGATCCGAATATAAGAGGGAGAAATGTGTACGGGGTCGCAGATCCTTCAATATTCGATAAAAGCCGTGGGGAAAGCGTCGCAGACCTTATGGCACGGTCGCCTAACTTTATAATCTGGTCGCCGGGGGATAACGCAAGAATATCGGGTAAGATGCAGTACCATAACAGGCTGGCGTTCAACAGTGACGGGGAGGCGATGTTCTATTGCTTCAACACCTGCAGAGAGTTTATCAGGACTATTCCTGCGCTTATGTATGACGAAAAGAACGTGGAGGATATTGACACAACGATGGAGGATCACATATATGACGAATGCAGGTATGTCCTTATGGAGCATCCTATTGCCGCACCGGTAAAGCGTGGGGAAATCCCTGCAGGTGACGATCCTCTCGAACAGAGAAAGCCCGAAAGGGCGGAATCGTTCTATATGATGTGATTATGAAAGGAGAAATATGAAGAAAATCGGTAAGGAGCAGGTGCGCAAGGCAAGGCAGACGCTTGCAAAGTATAAGGAGGGGAAGGCGGTACTCGACAAGAGAATCGTGTCAAACGAGCAGTGGTGGAAATTAAGGCACTGGGGCGAAATAGGCTATGACAAGGACGATACAAGGCCTATGCCGGCATCGGCGTGGCTGTTCAACTCATTGGCAAATAAGCACGCAGACGCTATGGACAATATACCTGAGCCTGCGGTGCTTCCGAGAGAAAAAAGCGACGAGGAGGTCGCAAAGCAGTTATCGCTGATACTTCCTGCGATACTTGAACGCTGTGGTTACGAAAAGCTGTACAGCGACGGCTGGTGGTACAAACTCAAGAACGGCAGTATGTGTACGGCTGTTGTATGGGACCCTGACGCTGACGGCGGTATGGGGGATATAGCGATAAGAAACGCAGATATTCTGAATCTGTTCTGGGAGCCGGGCATAAAGGATATTGAGGAGAGCGCAAACCTTTTCTATGTGACGCTTGTTGACCGTGAGCGGCTGAATCTGATGTACCCTGAACTTTTGGGGGAAGATACCGAAAGCGTTGCGGGCGGTACCGGAAACGTGGAAAAGTACAAAACGGAGGATAAGACGGACGACAGTGCGAAGGTCGAAGTCGTCGACTGGTACTACAAGAAAACGATAAACGGCAGAAAACAGCTCTGTTACTGTAAATTCTGCGGCGACAGGGTGATATATTCGAGCGAGGACGATGAAAGCTGTGCCGACGGATTCTATAAACACAGCCGTTATCCCTTTGTTATGGATACGCTGTTTGTGCAGGAGGGAACTCCGTGCGGATTCGGCTACATAGATGTTATGCGTGACGCACAGATGTATATAGATAAGCTGTCGCAGGTCGTTCTTGAGCATACGGTGATGATGAGCAGAAAGAGATATTTTATCCGACAGAACAGTGCGGTGAACGAAGCCGAATTTGCCGACTTAAAAAACAGGTTTGTTCACGTTGCGGGAAATCTCGGTGAAGAGGATATAAGGGAAATTAAGGCAGAGCCGCTGGACAGCTCGGTGATGAATGCGCTGAGCTTTAAAATAGACGAACTGAAGGAGACGAGCGGAAACAGGGATTTTTCTCAGGGGTCGGTTTCAAACGGCGTTACGGCGGCAAGCGCCATTGCGGCTTTACAGGAGGCAGGAAGCAAGCTGTCGAGGGATATGATAAAGGGAACGTATTTTGCGTTCCAGCAGGTGTGCTATCTGATAATAGAGTTGATAAGACAGTTCTATGATACGCCGAGAAGCTTCAGGATAACCGGGGGATATGACGCTTTTGACAACTCTGCCATAAAGGAGCAGAGCAGGGAGCTTTTCGGGGTGCAGCTTGGGATGAAGAAGCCTGTCTTTGATATAGTATGTACGGCATCGAAGAAATCGCCGTTTTCCAAAGCTTCGCAGAATGAACTTGCAAAGCAGCTTTTTCAGCTTGGATTTTTCAATCCGGAAACGGCGGTGCAGGCACTGGGCTGTCTTGCGATGATGGACTTTGAGGGAAAAGAAGAAATTGAGCGTGTGATAAGGGATAACGCAGGAATGAACGAGGTGAAGATATGACAAGAGTAAGAATAGACAAGTCGGGTCTTGGCAGGGATATTTATATTACGGGACACTGTGCGAATGAAAACAGCGGATCGGCAGAGGCTACGCTTGTATGTGCGGCAATTACAACGCTTGCGCAGACGATAGCGCAGAATGTTTTTGACAGCGAGGACACGGGGGATACCGATATTATTGACGTTACGCTGAGAAGCGGTCAGGCGGTCATAAGCTATGTGACGGACGACGACGGGCTGAACACGGCGGTTGACGGGATATGCAAGGGGTTTGATATGCTGGAGGAAAACTATCCGGAATATGTATCCTGCTACAGAAGTGAGAGGTAAATATGGAAGCGACAGAGAATGTGCAGGCGGCGGAAAACGGTATGGAAAACGGTGACGCAAGCGAAGAAGTCAAGGAGCAAAAGAGTGAAGAAAGCCTGGGCGAAAACAATAAACCGGGTGAAGCCGAAAAAGAACAAAAAGAGGATAAGGCGGAGCTTTTCAGGCAGGCGGTGCTTAAGTCAAAGCGTGAGAGGGCGGCAAGGGCAGAACGGATATTGAGCCTTGTGGCGCAGTTTTGCGGAGCGGATAAATGCGACTATGACGGAATAGAAAATGCGGTATCCGAGAGGAATTTCGAGCGGTGCAGAAGAAACGATATGGAGTACAGGCTGGAGCGGTGGCAAAAGGAAAGCGAGGAGGTAAAGCAGACATATCCTCAGTTTGACCTTGCAAAAGAAATGAGTGACAGAAGATTCTTTTCGCTGTGCTATAAGGGCGTGGGGCTTGAGGAGGCTTATCTTATCGTGCATAAGGACGAGCTTTTTACCGCCGCAATGGAATATGCGGCATCTGAACTTATGAGAAGCGGTGCGTTCTGCAAAAGCGGCAGAATGAAGGAGGGTGCGCTGTCACCTGCGGGAGAGGTTACGAAAAGCGAGAAAAGCCTGTCTAAAAATGAGCGGAAGGAGCTTATCAGACGGACGGAGAGAGGGGAAAGAGTGGTGCTTTGATGTTTATAAATGATGAAGAAGGGGGTGAGATATGAATATTGCAACGGGAGGGCAGGCGGGAAATTAAAAAAGCCGCAGCCGCACGGGGGAAAGTTTTGCGGCAGGCAGAAACGATAAGAAAAACGATAAGAAAATAGAAAGATGACGGTATCGGCCGTCGGGAAAGGAAATCTATATGAAGATGAGAGAAGTTAAATTAAATCTGTTCGATGTACAGACAACAGGACAGGCAAGTCTGTCCGCCGAGATGAAAACGTTCTATGAGAACACGCTGATAGATATGGCAGAGCCTAAGCTGGTGCATGACCGCTTTGCAGACAAATATCCGATACCCAAGAATAACGGCAAGACGATAGAACTGAGAAAGTACAGCTCGCTTGCAAAGGCGACAACGCCGCTTGTTGAGGGCGTTACACCTGCGGGAAATATGCTGTCGGTAACAGCTAAGACGGCAACGGTGAATCAGTACGGCGACTATATCAAGCTGTCGGATATGCTGGAGCTTACCGCAATAGACAACAATGTAGTGCAGTCAACAAAGCTGCTCGGCAGTCAGTCGGGAAGAACGCTTGACACGATAACAAGAGAGATAGTTAACGCAGGAACGAATGTTATATATGCCTGCGGCAAGGACGGGGGCGAGGTGCTGTCAAGAGATGAACTGAGCAAGGACTGCGTTTTATCGGTGGATACGGTATTCCGTGCCGCCGCACAGCTTGAGAGCATGAATGCAGACGGAATAGACGGGGAGAGCTATGTTGCGATAATACACCCTTATGCCGCATATGACCTTATGAGAAGTGCGGAGTGGGTCGATGTGCATAAGTATGCCGACCCCGAAAGCATATTCAAGGGGGAGATAGGCTCGCTCGGCAATGTGAGATTTGTAAAAAGCACGGAGGCGAAGATATTTGCCGATGAAAGCTGTCCGCAGTTCTATCAGCTGACCTCCGACGCAAATTTTCTTGAGGGAAAGGACTATTATACAAAGTCGGGCGACAGCTATCAGAAGGCAAGCGTTTCGGCAGGCGGTCAGGTCACAGCCTCGACATATTACGAAAAGAAGGCGCTTGCGGTGTTCTCTACTCTGGTTATAGGAGCGCACGCTTATGCGGTGACGGACGTTGCAGGCGGCGGTCTTCAGCACATAGTAAAGCAGCTCGGCTACGGTGACGACCCTCTGAACCAGAGAGCGAGCGTGGGCTGGAAGGCGGTACGCACAGCCGAGATACTTACGGACGAGTATATGGTGAGAATAGAAAGCTGTTCTCCTGTTTATTCGGAAAAGACGAGCGCAAATTAAAGCCGGTAAAGGAAAACCGGAATAAGCGGCACAGGGTCACTGCAAGGCGTGGTGACAGCAACGGCAGTGCGGGAGGGTAAGGGGAATAATATTGTAAAGGAGAAATATATGAAAGAAAATTTAACTGAGCTTGTGGCGGTAAGGCTGTTCAAGGACAACGACAAGTACAACTCGGATGTGTTTGTATCGGTGAACTGCAACAATTATCTTATACGCAGAGGTGAAACGGTGATGGTGCCGTTGTTCATAAAAAAGGAACTGGACAGAGCTGAGCTTCAGAGAAAGAGAGCGGAATACTACCGTGATGAAGGCTGGAAGCAGTCGCTGATAGTGCAGGAGGGCAAGTGATGACGGTAAAGGAAGTCATTGAAACGGTTGACGCACTGCGACCGAACGAGATTGCCGCAGAGGACAAGAGAAGGTGGCTTTATGAGCTTGAAAGCAGGATATATGAGGATCTGTATGTTACGCACGAGCATGAGGGAATCGAGTTTACCGATACGGAAAAGATCACGAGCGACGGTACAACGGAGCTATTTATAAAGGCTCCGCACGATGAGATATACATTCTTTATCTTTGCTCGCTGATAGATTTTTACCATGCGGAGTATGAGAGATATGCAAATGACAACGCTCTGTTTGAGGCTTTGTATGAAAGCTGCTGCCGTTTCTGGAACAGCAGGCATATTTCGTGCGTGAGAACCGAAATCACGGGATAGGAGGAAGAACTTGGCGGTAAGAGAAATAACGGGTGGTACGGAAAGTGCCGTAAAGTTCGGCGGTATCGATCGCTCGAACGGTACGCCGCTTGGATGCTGGCAGGAACTGTACGGTATGGATTTTACCGCTTTTCCTGCGCTTAAAACGGTAAAGCCGTTTTCGTACAAGGCATTGGCTGACGGTATAACGGGGTATATCATAAAAAACGGAGAGATAGTATACACAAAGGCGGACGGTATATATATTTCGGGAGTGAAAACGGCGGTAAATCTCAGTGCAGGGGAAAAACAGCTTGTGTCACTTGGAGCATACATACTGATAATGCCGGACGAGGTGCTTGTAAATACCGCTGATACGCCTGTAAGCGTGCGGTATACGGCGAAGCCGGCGCTTTCAGGTACACTGTTCGAATATAACCAGAACCAGACACGGCCTACGGTTTCTATATACAAGCTGTTGTATCTTGATGTGCCTGAGGAAAGCGTAGCGCTGTCAAGCTACAGCGTTGGCGATATGGTCAGGATAGATTATGAATACGGCGGAAAGAAACAGTACCTGTCTGCATTGATAAGCTCGGTGGGAAAGGAAAGTTACAGCATGAGCGGGTGCGTGTCGATCAACTTCGACACGAGTGCGTACAGCGATACCCGCTATTTCTATACGGAAAAGCGGAAGATGGACAAATTCAGGGTGTCTAATATAAAGAATGCGGTCATAAGCTGTCCGATACCGAAGATGGATTTTATAACAGAGCATAACAACAGGCTGTGGGGCTGTTCGTCGGTTAATCGTGAAATATACTGTTCAAAGCTCGGAAGTGCTACGGAGTGGGGAAGCTATGACGGCATCTCAACTGACGCATGGGCGGCAACGGTAGGGTCTGACGGGGATTTCACCGGAGTATGCGTGTACGGGGGTGGCGTACTGTTCTTTAAGGAAAATGTCGTCCATATTGTCTACGGCACACGAGCGTCAAACTTCACGCTAAGCACCGTAAAGCTGAGAGGCGTTCAGAAGGGCAGTGACGGTTCGCTGTGCATATCGGACGGACTGCTTTATTATAAGGCGCCTGAGGGGATATTCAGCTTTAACGGCTCTGCATCGGTGAGGATTGACGCAAAGCTGGGTGATGATATTACCGATACGGCGGTGATGACGGCAAACGGAAGATATGTCGTTATGTGTGCGGCTGACAAAACGGTGTATTATTATGACAAGCGCTACTCGGCGTGGTACACAAGGCGGCTTGCGGATGTAATCTCGGCGCACGAGATAAACGGCAGGCTGTATGCCGTTACCCGTGACAGCAATAAAAAGATGAGGCTTGTAATGCTTGTCGGAAACGACAGCGGTTATACGGACAGTGACAGGAGTGAATTTTCTGCGGTCAGCGGCGAACTTGGCAGGGAAAGTATATTCAGAATATATAAAAAGCTGAGAATGTCGCTGTATCACAAAAAGCAGGACAATGAAACGCTTGAGCTGTCGGCATATATAAGCGCTGACGGCGGAGAATGGAGGAAGGTATATGAGCTTTGCGATGAAAAGGGTAATGGCGAAGAAATAGCTGTCGCTCCGGTAATACCGCTCAGAAGCAGAAAGATAAAAATAAAGATATGCGGCGAAGTAAGCGGTGACGCTTATGCAACGCTGTATGGCATATATCTTGACAGTGAAAAGGGAAGTGAGATAAGTGGATAATCTGAATATAAGCTTTGCTCCCGATAAATCTGCGGAGGACAAAGGGCGGATAAATGCGGTTGAGGATTATCTGTCGCTACTTACCGAAAGGATAAAATTCTGTCTTAACGGCATAGATGAGAATATTGCGCAGAAATCTGACGGCGAAGAGGAAAAACAGCTTATTTACAGTACGATTGCGGATGAAGTGGGGCAGTTCACCAACACAGATAAAAACTGTGAGGTGTTCAACGACTACGAAAACAATGTTGCATCAGCGTACTATTCTCACGCCGAAGGGTATATGACTACGGCTAACGCTCCGTACAGCCATGCGGAAGGGAGCAACACTGTAGCGTCAAATCCGTCCTGTCATGCCGAAGGGACAGGCTGTGTGGCGTGCGGTCAGAGCTCGCACGCAGAGGGCGAGAATTGCCGTGCATCAGGCAGTTATTCTCATGCTGAGGGTCATAATACGGTTGCGAGCGGTATCAGCTCTCACGCTTCCGGCTGGGGAACGGTGGCAGGAGATGAAACGTTTGCAATAGGGCGGTGGAATAAAACAAGCAAAGGATTGTTTGTTGTAGGTAACGGACATGATTCATATTACGGAGCAAGCAGATCGGATGCACTGGTGCTTGACGTTAACGGCGATCTGTGTATAGCCGGAAAGCTGACGGCACATACAAATCAGTCCGTAAGTGCTTCTTTAGGCATCGAAATACACGGTGCAGCCAGATTAGGATATAACTGGACGAGCGACAGAACGGATATTTTACTTGCGGTCGGCAACGGTGGCGACAGCAATCGTCTGCAGGATGCATTAACGCTTGACAGCGGCGGTAATCTGCATATATCCGGAAAGCTGACGGCTGACGGGGGTGTCGGCTATGTGCTTCCCTCTGCAACCGCCGACACGCTCGGCGGTGTTAAGATAGGCGATAACATTAACGTATCGGGCAACGGTACAATATCGGTGAATCTGTCGGCGTATCTGAAATCAGACGAAATATCGGACTGGGCAAAGGCTGAAAGCAAGCCTGTGTATACGGCAAGCGAGGTCGGAGCGGCAGAGAAGAATCATACACATAATATGTCGGATATTACGGATATGCCCGAATGGACGAAAACCGAGAATAAACCTGCGTACACGGCAAGCGAGGTCGGGGCGGCAACAGCGGCAGATATTACTGCGGCGGTGAACGCTGTCGAGATTGGTGGCAGAAATCTGCTGTATGACAGTACGGGGAACATCAAAAACGGCTGGAGCGGTAACACGGTCGTAAATGTCGGGGGCGGAATATCAGGAAATAGCCTTGCGGTTTCAAGAACCGGGTATTCCGGAAATGCAAGATATTTCGGCATAAGCAAGCGTCACTTTCTGACGGATTTTAACGTCGGCACAAGCTACACGCTTTCGGCGTGGATAAAGGTCAGAAGTGATGTCGGGCTTGACGCAAGCGGGTATGTAATGGCACGGTTTCGCTCGGCAGATGATAAAAAGCTGTATGCCTTGTCGCTGACGGTGAGCAGTCAGACAGAAAAAGACAAGTGGATTTACTACGAAAAGACGTGGACGATAAACGACAGCGACATAGCGAAGCTCGAATGCGTGGCGCTTGCACTTGACAAAAACGGCATGATCGAGGCTTGCAATATCAAGCTTGAAAAAGGCACTAAGGCTACGGACTGGTCGCCTGCGGTCGAAGAGGACACGGAACGTATCGCAAGCCTTGAAGCAAGAGTGGCGGCGCTTGAGGCTGTGGCGGTATCGGGAGGTGAGGTATAATGCTTGATTTTGGAAAGTGGATAGTCGAGGTTGCTGTGAACGGCGTTAAGAGCGGCAGCTTTGACAGGGCTTGGGCGGCAATGCAGCTTGGCAATCATTACAGCCGTGACAGAATAACGGCGGAGGATATTGCGAGGTTTGATGAGGAGATGAATGAGTTTGAGGCAAAGATGAACGAGGCGGATAATACGGAAATTTACGAGGAGGTTATATGAGCGAAAAACAGAAAAACAAGGATAAGGACAGCGCTCCGGTATATAAGAGCAGATACGGCGACGCACTGAAAAACAATCTTGCAAAGGTTATGGCAAAGAAGAATTTCAGATATGACGCAGATAAGGACAAGCTGTTCTCACAGTATAAGAACAGCTATGAAAAATCGGGCAGAACAGCTATGCGTGACACGATGGGGAATGCGGCATCGCTTACGGGCGGATACGGCAACAGCTATGCGGTTACGGCAGGTCAGCAGGCATATAACAGCTATATGTCAAAGCTCAGCGATAAGATCCCCGAACTTGAACAGAGGGCGTATGAACGTTATAAGGATGATGAGGAAAGTGCGTATAAGCGACTCAATACGCTTATAGGACTTGAGAAGTCGGACTACGGAAGATACCGTGACAGCGTTGACGATTATAACACAAACAGAAATTTTGAATATAATAAAAGTAAGGACGCTCTGGCACAGCGTAATTTGCAGGCGCAGTTTGAACGGGATAATTACGAGAACGACAGGGATTATAACCGCAGGGTATATGAAAACAACAGGGATTATAACCGTAGGGTAAACGAAAATGACAGGGATTATAACCGTAGGGTGAGCGAAAATGACAGGGATTATGCTCAGAAGGTGTATGACAGCGACCGCAATTATCAGATAAAACTGAACAACTCGCTGAAAGACGCTGTGGAGAATGAGGAAACCGACAGTACTAAATTTTCGCCGAGTGACGCTTATGATTTTATCAGCAAGTACGGGGATAAAATCTATACGGATGAAGAGTATATCGAGGCACTTTATCAGCTTTACGGTGATAAGGAGGGCTTCTTTGACTGGGTGGAGCAGATGGAGATACCCGGTGACACAAAGGGTACAACGTATCTTGAACTGTTGTATGAGATACATCCGGAGCTTAAGCCGTCAACGTTTAAGAAAATGGGTATGCCGGATGACGAACTTATAAGAAGAACCGCAACAGGCGGCGGAGCTACGCCTCCTCATCCCAGAGCTTCCGGTGGTTAAATCAGGGGATGACCAAAAAGTAAAAAAGTCAAAGCAAAGGAGGGGGAAATATGAGCAGGATACAGATTATCATTGACAGCATAGCAGGTGCTGTCGGGGCAGTGCTGGGATTTATGTACGGCGAGGTAAACGGCTTGTTCCGTGCGCTTATCGCTTTTATGGTCCTGGACTATGTGAGCGGTGTGCTTGTGGCGATAGCGGAGAAGAAGCTGTCAAGTGCGGTAGGCTTCAAGGGAATAGCGAAAAAGCTGCTGATACTTGTGTTCCTGTCGGTAGGTCATATCGCAGACACCTATGTGCTTGGCGGTGTGCCTGTCGCTATGACGGCGGTAATGCTTTTCTATATCGCTAACGAGGGAATCAGCATTGTCGAAAACGCATCGGCACTGGGACTGCCGGTGCCGCAGAAAATAAAGAATGTACTAAGGCAGATAAAAAGTAAAAGCGGGGAGGACGACAGTGAGAACAAAGGGCATTGACATCAGCAGGGCGCAGGAGCAGTTCGATTTTACGGCGGCTGTGTCGGCAGGCGTGAAGTTTGTAATTATCCGTGCCGGCATACGCACGGACGAGGACACTTACTTCAGACGCAATATCGAGCAGTGCAGAAAGCTCGGAATAGATTTCGGCTGTTACTGGTATGTTACGGCGACAGAAAGCGAGGAGCTTGACAGGCAGATAAATGCGTGCGTCAAGGCAATAGGTGACGAAAAACCGTCATATCCCGTGTTCTGCGATATGGAGGAACAGCGTCAGATTGACAACCTCACAAGCAAGGAAAGAACCAATATGGCGCTTGAGTTCTGCGACAGGCTGAATAAGGCAGGGCTTCCCTCCGGAGTGTATGCAAATCCTGCGTGGCTTGAAAGCTACTATCAGAAGGAACGTATTGTAGGAAAGCGTGATATATGGCTTGCACACTGGACCGAAAGCCCGGACTATGCAAGCAGATACGATTACGGGCAGAAAATGTGGCAGTGGGGTATTGACAGTATCGCAGGCAAGGACGTTGACGGGGATATTTGCTTTGTGGATTATCCTACGATAACGGCAAAATGGTATAAGGAAAACTGCGGTGATAAGCCCGAAAAGCCGGAAAAGCCCGATAAGCCTGAGAATCTGTTCAAAAAAGGCGACAGCGTAAGGGTGAAGCGTGGCGCAAGGTTTACAAACGGGGTTGAGCCGTATTCTTATGTATATGACACGGTCTATACCGTTCAGCAGGTGTCGGCAAGCGGCAAGGAAACGCTTATAGGCATCGGCTCGGTGCCTACCGGCTGGCTTTATACAGAGAATCTGTACAAGGCGAAAAAGGCGGAAAGTACGGAAAACAATGACACAACGCAGAAATTCGCTGTAGGCGATAAAGTCAAGGTGAATTACGGTGCAAAGACGTATAACGGTGGTTCGCTTGCGTTATTTGTGTACACGAATGTGTACGAGGTTATGCAGGCAGGCTCGGGTGACAGAGAGGACTATATCGTCATCGGTCAGGGCGGGCAGGTCACTGCGGCGGTAAGAGCGGAGGATCTTACGAAAATATAGCATAAAAATAACGCACAGGCGAACAGCCTGTGCGTTTAGTTTGTAGAAAAAGTCTTATATTTGATGTACTTCTGTTATATCATTCAGCTTAGACTATGACATCAAGTTACGATAGTTCTTTTTGTCTGACAGCACTTCTCGGGTTCGCTATTCGAATTAATACACTTGTCAATATGAAAGAGGGAGACAACCAAAGGGATCAGGTGAGAGTCTGAGCCTCGCTTACGCAAGGCTCGTGCGCTCCGCTAAAGCTTCGCTGGACTGCCGCAGTGAAGCAAAGCGAAACGATTGAGCACTTGCCAAAGGTAAGTGCTCAGCCCTATACCCTGTCCCTTAGGTTTTCTCCCAAATCAGTTATTCCTCTTGAGCGACGTGAGGAGCGGGAGCATTGCTAAAGCAATGCTCAGCGTGGCATCCCTCTTTCCTTACCCACACCCGTACCCCGCTGGGGTGTTGGCTAAACTCGAATAACCACCTGAACATTGTAT
>OMDF01000710.1_pt1 | contig 18506 bp, 13 predicted proteins | sample 1673631 | NCBI WGS metagenome assembly OMDF01 (sample SAMEA103958117, study PRJEB25191) | human gut metagenome | biome: human-associated habitat [ENVO:00009003]; feature: intestine environment [ENVO:2100002]; material: feces | place: Germany | collected 2013/2015 | reverse complement strand
ACGGATGGCTCCCAGCAGCTCGGCGCGCTGGGCAAGATACCGGCGCACGGTGGAATCCTTGGCATCCATCGTGTAGCGGCTGGTGACAAAGGCCACCACGCCGCCCGGACGCACCTGATCCAGTGCTTTGGCGAAAAAGTAGTTGTGAATGCTAAAGTTCAGCTTATCGTAGGCTTTATCCCGGACCTGATACTGACCGAAAGGTACATTGCCGATGGCAAGGTCAAAAAAGTCACGCCTGTCGGTGGTTTCAAACCCGGCCACGGTGATGTCTGCCTTGGGATAGAGCTGTTTTGCAATCCGTCCGCTGATGGAATCCATCTCCACGCCATACAGACGGCTGTTTCGCAATTTCTCCGGCAGCATACCGAAGAAGTTGCCCACACCGCAGGACGGCTCCAGGACGTTGCCGGTCTCAAATCCCATGCGGCCCACAGCCTCGTAAATCGCCTTGATGACCGTAGGGCTGGTGTAGTGCGCGTTGAGGGTGGAACCTCTGGCGGCAGCGTATTCCTCCGGGGTCAGCAGCCCCTTCAGCTGAGCATATTCCACAGCCCATGCGGGTTTGTCGGGGTCAAAGGCATCGGCAAGACCGCCCCAGCCCACATACCGGGATAGGATTTCCTGCTGCTCCGGCGTTGCCTGCCCGGTGGTTTCCTCCAAATATTTCAGCAGCTTGATTGCCGTGATGTTGGCCTGAAACTTGGCTTTCGGGCCGCCTTCGCCCAGGTGATCGTCGGTAATACGGAAATTCTCGGCGGTGCGGCGCAGATTGGCCTTGTATTCCTCATAAGAGGCTTCCTCGGCGGCTCTGGCATTGGGAAAAGTCTGCCACTCGCCGTTTACCTGAATGGAAACGGGGTGTTCGTCCAGCACTTCATCCAGAGTTTTTTCTGGCTCTATGGCAGGCGTGGGCGGCTCTGATTCCTGCTCCAAATGCTGACGGATCACTGAAATCGGCTCCACCCGGAAGATGGGGAATCCCACCGCATTGGCAAAGGTCACATCTTGAAGTTCCACCCGGCCAATATCCGGCTCCAGCTTGCTGACCCGGAAAGTGCGCCCATCCAATGCAAAGGTGGTCTCGCCGGGAATGAGGTTGCGACGGGCATATTCGGCATCAGAAAGTGACAACTCCGGCACAGTATGGGTAAAGCCATCCTGTTCCAGTGCATATAGGGTACGCAGTACGGCAGTGGCTTCTTCCCAGCTCATTCCCAAAGTTGTCTGGACCCTGTCATGGATATTGACTTCCAACCCACCGGTAGAACCGAAATAGTCCGCTGTTTCTCCGGTCTGAAGTTCCATACTTTCTGCTGTTCCGGTAAATGTCCCAGCCAGATAGCTGGCAATTTGGGCGTTGTCCTCACCGTCCCGGAAGCGTTGAGAGAGAGTTCCTTTTTCCTGATCGTCCAGCAGCCCGCCGTTTCCGGTCAACACCTCGCGCAAATCTGCATGAATATGTTTGTATGGAGTGGCTTCAAATTGTTTTGCTTCGGTTTCCGCAGCGGCAATCTGCTCCACATCCGCCATCACGCGCTGAATGAATGGGTCATTGTCCAGCTTTTCTTCGTCCACCAGCTCGCCATTCACAATGCCGCGCTCGGCCAGCGCCTCCCGGATGGCGATGGGGTCGATGTTGTCAAACCGGTCCTGTTCCGCTTCGGTGTAGAACCGATCCTCCTTGATGAGCTGGGCAATCCTGCGCTGCACCTTGGGCCAGGGCAGCTCAATTCCCTCCGGACTTCCGGCGCGGATCACAAACAGGCTCTTGCTGTCACTGCCGCTGTATTCCTGAGCCAGCCATGCGGCGGTATCTTTTTCCCGTCCATGCTTTTCCATGTAGCGGACAACAGCGTGTTTGCTCTGAATATCACCATTCCATGCACGGATGGCATCATCAATATCATCCTGTGAGAGAGGACGCAGCATTTCATGGAGCCGTGGATAGGTCTCGTCAATAATTTCCCGGTGCAGGCGCTGACGGAACACCAGCACATCGGAATAGAGCCGAATCAGCTCCAAATCACTGGAGCCAAGGATGGCACGACGAATCGCGGCATTGCCCTCAATCACAGCATTTTCGCGGTCGCTGTGACCGCAGGCGTTGCGGTATGGTACATCCTCCATAACGGCGGCAAGTACAATGGGCTTGTATTTCTCATGCAGCTCCCGGATCGTAGGGGCTGCTGCTTCGGTCTCCTGGAACACTCTGATTCCGTCTGCGCCAAACTCCGCTTCCTGAGCGTCGATGGCCTGTTCCGCCTCATGGTCGATGGAGGGCATGGAATATTCCTGACGCTCCCTGCCGCCCTCCGGGACAGCGGAAATGGTCACATCATGCTGATCCCGCAGCTGTTCCACAACCTGTTCCAGCCGGTTTGCCGGAAAGCCGCACATTTCCACACGGCCACCGCCGGGGATAGCGCGGGTTGTAAGGTTGAATCCCAGCTCCGCAGCGGCGGTTTTGGCATCCTCGCCATACAACTCAAAGAAATCGCCTATCTGATACAAAACCATATCATCCGGGTGACGCTCCTTGACCCCGTTGTATTCCCATATCTCCGGGGTCGGCTGCTGGGCTTGCAGGGCATCTTCTTCCGCCAGGGCCTTTTCTTCCTGGATTTTGTCGTACTCCGCCTGTTCCTGTTCGGTGAGATAGCGGCCCTTTTGAATCAGATCGGTAATCCGCTTGGCGACTTTCTCCCATGTGAAATGCACATCCGGGCAGCCATCCTTTTTGTAGTGCAGACCTTTTCCATCGTGATCTTCCCAGCTGCCCCCAGCGCCGGACAGGGCGTGAGAGTGGCCGCCAGTGCCGTACTCATTCTTGAGAAAATCCACCTTTTCTTTGTCCGTATGGGGGTTCTGGAAAAAGGTGAAAATCCGGCCTTTACCACTTTCAAATCCGCTGCCTCTGGTCATGGCTGCGTCGATCTCGTCCTCTGTGATGAACTGCTTGACCGCAGGTACTTCCATCAGCTGAGAGGTAAAGGCAGTGCGGGGCAGGGACAGGTCTTTCAGGTTTTCCCAAATCTCTCTCGGTTTGTGGTAGTGGAAGCGCAGCAACTCCCGGTCCTGCTGGTAGGCCGTCCAGAAGGCGGCGTATTCTTCCGCAAGGGTCTGGCGAAACTCCGGGCGGTTCAGCTGTTCGGCAAGCCATGCGGATTCCTCCGGGAAACCACGACCCGGATTACCTGCGAGGCTGGGCAGATACCCGGCTTCTCTGGCTTCCTCGCTGAAATCGTGGTACAGATTCCAGAACTTTTCCGCAAGGAGGGAGCGTTCATAGCCTGCCGCCTCGGTCAGCTCCACATTGGCGGCAAACTGGCCATCCTGCAAAAGCTGGCCGATACGCTCGGCGGCGCTCTCCCAGGAAATGACCTGGGCGGACTTGTCGTAACGGGCTGTTTTGCCGTGGGAAAGATGGATGCCGTCCTCGGCATACCATGCGGTGACGCTGCCGATCCCGTTGCCGCCGTGATACAGATTTTTCAGAATGTCTGCGAATTCGGCGGTGGTTTTCTGCTTTTCAAAGGCTGCAACCACACGCTCCCTCTGGCGGTCCGTGTTGCCGCCCAGCCGCAGCACATGGTCGATGTCAGCCTGTGCAAAAGAAAAAGCAGAGGATGCTTTCACATTCTCTGCTTCGTCTATGATTCGGATTTGTTCGTTTTCGGAGAGGAAGAAACTCAGCTGTGAATAAGCTCCGCCATCAGGATTTCCTCGGCCTGGGCCTTGCAGGTGTTCATCAGACCCACCCACTTCATGGGGTCGCTGGCTTTCAGCTGCTCCGTCGCGCCCGCTGCCGCCGCCAGCTGGGGCATCAGCTGCTCCAGACGGCTCTGTGCGGTCTCGTCGATTTCCAGCAGGTGTGGGTACAGCTTCTCGCTCATCAGCAGCCGGTTGTAAAGGATGGGACGGTGTTCCTTCAGGTATGATTTCCGCGTCCTGCCGTACTTGCCCAGGGGCTTCTCCGGCTGCTCGCTCAGCTTCAGGTCGGGAATCAGGTAATCTCCGTTCTGGATGTAGTTCATGGGATTCTTCATGATGCTTGCTCCTTTCCGCGAGTTGTTCGCGCTCATAATTTCGGATGGTAACGCCAATCTGCCGCAGCACCTGTTGATTGATCTGGCTGACCGCCGTTCCCAGTGCGCCAATGGTAGCCGGGGTGTTGAAGTCAAAAATCGCCATAAAGTCCTCATGGGTAAAATAGCGTTCCGGCTCCAATCCGCAGCGGGACATCAGGGCGTAGGAAATGCTGACAGTAGCGGCTGCCTTAAACTGTGCTTCGATGTTAAATTCATCATATTCCTCTAAAAAGGAATCGTCAACGATATAGAGCAAGTCCTGGCGATGCTCGTTCCAGTATTCGCCTGCCAGCTTGTGAGCCACCGCCTCCAGCTGCTGGGCAAGGTTATCGCCGCCAACCTCGTAAGTGTGCTCCAGCATGGCCGACACAGGCTCCTGATACGCTTCCTCCATCTTCCACAGCCAGGGAGTGCGGGAATGTTCGCGGGTCCCGGTGTCAGAAACGTCAAACACATAGCGCAGCCGGGGCCTGTCACCGGAATCGTCCACCAGGGCGATACCCTTGGAGCCACGGCGCACATAGCGGCCCAATTTTTCATTCCATAAATCATACTCCGCACAGGCGGTCGCGTCGGGGCGCTGGGCATAAATCAGCAGTTGCTCATGGAACGGATACTTGTAAAGACGGGCAGCGGTGGTTAGAAATCCCGCCCATTCCTGCCAGCTGCCGGTGAGCTGGGTCGCCACATGGTCGGCCATCTGACGGTAAAATTCTGTTTTGGATGGCATGGTTGTTGTCCTCCCTTCGTGTTAAATGGAAATGGGGCGGCATTTTGCGCCGCCCCGTTGGGTGTTTATGAAATGCTTATTCATCAAAATCCGGGTACAGTTCCAGCTGGGCAAACTCGGCATCGCTCATAGCCTGGAGCTTCATCAGGGCGCTGTCCGTCAATTCTCGCAGTTCCGTTTCCTCCGGCGAAAGTTCGCCGTGCATCTCGGTCAGAGCCTCCATCAGCCCGGTGCGGCTGCCGGTGTTGTAAATGCACATCAGGTTCATTTCTTCAAAAGTAAAGTTTCCCATATCAAAGCTCCCTTTCCGCGCTCTTTTTAGGCGCTGTCTTTTTGTGTTCCGTCCGGGGCTGGCTTTTCAGCTGCTCCATGACGGACTTTTTCTTGTCCCGTTCCTCCCGGTGGACAGCTTCCGCTAAATCCATGAGGGAAATAGGCTGGCCGCTGCGGGCCTGCTGTTCCAGCTGCGCCACGGTCGGCTCTTTTGGGCCGTTGTTGATGATGCCGTCGATCATGCCGTAGTCATCCTCCAGCATCATTTCCGCATTTTTCAGCGGATTGTCCGGCAGGAATCCGGGAATCTCGGTGAAACCAACGCTGTCGCAGTAATGACAGGATACCTTACCGTCCTGCTTGATGGCAACAATGTCGCTGACGCTCAGGGACGGGCTGTGAAAATCCACCGGCTTTTGCAGGTTGAACTGTTTATACAGCGTTTCCAACTGCTCCATAGTGCTGCCGGAACCGTTCAGCGGGGCAGTGTAGATTAAGTCATAATTATTTCGGTCCACGGCCAGATTGTGCGATTGCAGCCAGTCCAGATTCATAAACCGCACATTCTGCGGATCATCCCGGCTCACCTGATAAATGGCAAAGCAGCTGCCCTCATGGGCAAGAAACGCCTGCTCCCGTTCCAGCTGCCGATCCTGCCGTTCCAACACCTTTTCATGGAACGCCGGACTTTGCTCCCATTCCTCGTGTTCCACGCCGAAAAGTCCGCCATGCTCCATGATTTCCTCGGTGTCAAACACCATGCTTTCCGTGTTATCTTCATGGAGGATATAGACGGTCAACCCGGCAGCGTCCAGTTCCAGCGCCCGTTCTCTGGTGACAGGCAGCATTCCATCGTAAAAGTAGCCGTATTCCTGCATATCCGAAACAGATACTTCGCTGTCGGGCATGGGGTACTCATCCAAAGACTGTTCCTGAGCATCCGGCAGCTGGGTGTCGGCAGTTTCTGCGGTCTGCTGGCTGACCTGTTCCTGCATCTGCTGACAGGCTGCATCCTGCAAGGTCTCAATCATAGACAGCGGGGCATCCTGAACAGACGGATTTTCCAGTTCCAGCCCCTCACAAATCTGCCGGACAGCGGCGGAACGGGACAGTTCCGGGGTATCCAGCTGGCCGCCGTCCAGTTCTTTCATGGTTTCTTTGTCATAGAGGGTATAGTCCCAGCCGGTATCGCACGGCTGAATGTGCAGATAGGTGGCATCGTTCAGAAGAAACAGAGCCTCGGCGGGTTCTGACAGTTCCTGCGGGGAATGTTCCGCATTGGCGGAAATCTCCTGATACTCTGTGTGATAGAGAGACGCAAGCTGTGCGGAAAGATGTTCCGGGTCCACAAAATTGCTGTTATCGGCATCCGGGGCAGCGCCATTGTCCAGAGCCATCTCCATTTCTTCGTCCCGTTCCCATTTTGCCTGTTTCTGTTCCTCCAAAAAGAGGACCATATCCGCGATGTCATGGTGCAGGATTTTATCCGTGTATTGGGTAATTTGCGCCTGAATCTCTGTTTCTGAAAGGGTTTCGACACGAATTGCCTGTGCATACAAGACATATTCGCGGGCAAAGGACTCTGCCTGTTCTCTTGCTGGCGGCAGAACCACCGGAACAGTTTCTTTTTTCGGGGCGTTCAGTTCAATGCCGCGCTCCTTACAGATTTCCTTGTAGTTGCGCTCGATGTCGTTAATTAGCTCACAGGAAGTCTTGTTGATGGTCTCCAGACTGGCTTTTAATTCTTTTAGGTCCTTGTCCTTGCTCCAGGTAGCGATATACCCGAAACTGTTCTCACCGGTCTGGATACCAAAATACTGGCAGACCGCATAGGAAATACTCTCGGCCTCCACTTCCTCGGTATTGCGGTTCCTGGCGGTCTGTTTCACCGCCGAATGATCTTCCTCCACTTCCAGCCGCCATTCAAACTGATTTTCGTCCACATAGCGCCAGCCATCCTCGGCAGCGGCCTGTTCTGCCTCCGCTTCGGTGGCAAAGTCCGGGCGATAATCGTGCTTGATGCCGCCCTCGCTCACCATCACAATCTTCCAGGTCGGCTCTGCCTCGTACTTTTTGGGGTCGTGGAGCTTGCTGTGTGCAACCTCATGGACAGCAGCAGAAACGGTCTGTACCTCGCTCATGCCTTCCCGGATGGCGATGCGCTGGCGGTCGGGTGAAAAATAGCCGTCCATGTTGGCGGCCATCGCCTCAAACTCGATGGGAACCGGGGCAGAGCGCCGCAGGGCTTCCAGAAACGCTTCATAGTGCGGAACCGTCCCGGACAGGGAGGAAGCCAGCTCCGGCAGGGGCTTACCGTCCGTCTGGCTCACATCAAACACCTTGACTGGGCGAAACATGGGGATTTCGATTTCCTTTTCCTCCATAACCGCCTTGCCGTCTGCATCCAGAATGGGGGCATGGGTGTCCGGGTCGCGCTTCATTTCCTCGATTTTCTTTTTATAGGGCGTGGGGGCGATGATGGTGATGCCATGTTCGCCCTTTTTCACATGGCGCGCAAACTGGTTTTTCCACTTGTTGAACCCGGCCACCAGCGTAGCTTCCGGCTTCTGCATATAGATGAGCATGGTGTTGTTGACCGAATAACGGTGGAACTTGGACATGACGGACAGATAGCGCATATACTTTTCGCTCTCGAACAGCTCCTTGATGCCCTGTTCGATACCCGCCGTGATTTCCTGCAACCGTTCCCGGTTGGTGGGCTTATCAGCCATGATGTTCACTCTCCTCTCTAAATTGGCGATTGTTGATTGATGTCCAGCGATCCATAGCTTTTGTTCCTCCGGGCTGTCCTCCAGAAAAGAATCCAGCAGATAGCCGATATAATCCTTTTGCTGCACCGCCTCTAAAAAACGGGGGTGCATGGATTCCACCGGCGTTTTGGGTGTGTAATTGGTTTCCCACTTGCGGAGCAGATGGAAATAGTCCGCCAGAATGCGAAAGGCATGGTCCCTGCTCTCCTTGAATTTCTGCGCCTCAGTTTTCTGGCGAACATAGTTCCTCCGAGGGGGAGCCTGACTGTCATAAATAAGGCCAAAATCCTGCGCCAGCTTCTCGGCGGCTTCCTTGGGGGACAGGTTGTAGAGCCGGGCGGTCAGGCCAATCACATCGCCGGTGGCTCCGCAGCCGAAGCAATAGAAGTAGTCCTTGTTCAGCTTCATGCTGGGATTTTTGTCATCGTGAAAGGGGCAGCAGGCCATGCTGTTCCGTCCGACCTCAATCCCATATCGTTCTGCGGCTTCCCGAATGGTGATAGACTGCTTGACCGTCTCAAATACATTTGCGCTCATCGTCAATCAGCTTTCGGTTTGGGGATGGGCGGCCTGTACCCGGCAGCCTTGGCCCGTTCACTGGCAGCCTTGCGGCGCTCGGCGCTGTATGGCTCCCGGACGGACACACAGCGTTTGGGAACCGTAAAATTGTGCTTATCCTTTTTACAAACCTGTTCCGGGTGCTTTTTGGAAAGGCGGGTCAGCTTCTCCATCAGTTTTCGGTCATGGGTATAAACTTCGGCGGTGTCCTCGGCCTGGTTGTAGAGGAGAATGGTTTCCTGTTCATAAAGGGAGAGCTTCATTTTGTACCGCCTTTCTGCCGGTCAAATTCCAGCTTGAAGCCCACGTACCGCCCATCGTCCTCCAGAACCACCGTGGCGTCATAGGTCTTGCCGGTCTTTTCGGAATAGCAGCCGGTGATCCTTGTACGGCCATCCTTGAGCAGTGCTGTCACCAGTGCCTTGGTAGGCTGCTTTTTCTTGGCTGCCCACCATTTGTTGTTTTTCCAGATGGCAAATTTGCAGGATTCTGTCTGGCAGAAGAACCCTTTTTGCAGTTCCGCCACATCACCGCCGCAGCGGGGGCATTTGCCCACCACTTCGCGGGGCGGCGTGAACAGGTACTCAGTCCCCTTGATGACCTGATAGGTTCTCACCAACTCCCGGAGCATGGCACAGATCCCGCCCATGAAGTCCTCCGGGGACAGCTCGCCGCGCTCGATCTCGCTTAAACGGTGTTCCCATTCAGCGGTCAGCAGGGGCGATTGCAGCTGTTCCGGCAGAACGGTAATCAGGGATACCGCATCTTTGGATGGCATGAGCTGCACAGCTTTCTTACTCTTTTTTCGCTCCAAAAAGCCGGTGGACACCAGCTTTTCCAGAATCCCGGCGCGGGTGGCCGGGGTTCCTAAACCCTGACGCTCCGCATCCTCCGGCATATCGTCTTTCCCGGCAGTTTCCATCGCGGAAAGCAGCGTATCCTCGGTGAAGTGTTTGGGCGGGCTGGTTTTGCCCTCCTTGACGGTAGCGCCGGAAAGGGGCAGCGTCTGACCCTCGGACAGTTCTGGCAGACGGCCTCCGTCCGGCAGGGCCTTGTCCTCGGTTTCCTTGTCCGGCTCCGCATTTTTCAGCGCAGCACGGTAGGCAGCGTCCAGCGCCCGCCAGCCGGGGCGCTTCACCGTTTTGCCCTTGGTGGTAAACTCCGCACCGGCACACTCCACGGTGACAGCAGTTTCTGAGTAAGTATGCGGTTCCGCCACCGCGCACAGCAGGCGCAAGGCTACAAGTTCCAAAATCATCCGTTCACCCACCGGCAGACCGGACAGGTCGGCGTTTTGGAGATTGCGGGTGGGGATCACTGCATGGTGGTCGGTCACTTTTTTGTCGTTGATGACCGCACCGGCATCACAGGAAATGGCAATCCCTTTGCGAAACGGCATGGCGTTGGCAACCAGATTGACCAGCACAGGCAGGCTTTCAGCCATATCGCTCGTCAGATAGCGGCTGTCTGTTCGGGGATAGGTGCAGAGTTTCTTTTCATAGAGGTTTTGCAGGTAGTCCAGGGTTTGCTGGGCGGTAAACCCCAGCAGCCGGTTGGCGTCACGCTGGAGGGTAGTCAGGTCATAGAGGGCGGGCGCTTTCTCGGATTTTTCCTTGCGCTCCACCTTTTTCACTGTCACAGCCGCACCCTGGCAGGCAGTTTTCAGCTGCTCGGCAGCGCCTTTGTCCTTCATGCGTTCCCCAAAAACAGAAAAACCGGGCAGCTCTAGGACTACCGTGTAAAACGGCACCGGCTTGAAGGTGTCGATCTCGGCCTCTCTCTGGACGATGAGAGCCAGCGTCGGGGACATGACACGCCCGATGTTGAGGGTCCGGTGGTACAGCACCGAAAAAAGCCGGGTGGCATTGATACCCACCAGCCAGTCCGCCTTGGCGCGGCAAAGGGCCGCATCCCGCAGACAGTCATAATCGGCACCGGGGCGCAGGTTTGCAAAGCCCTCCCGGATGGCGGAATCCTCCATGCTGGAAATCCAGAGCCGCTGCATGGGCTTTTGACAACCCGCCAGCTCATAGACGCTGCGGAAGATCAGCTCGCCCTCGCGCCCGGCATCGCAGGCGTTCACCACCTCGGTCACATCCGGGGCGTTCATCAGCCGTTTCAGCACATCAAACTGTTTCTTTTTGTCTTTGCCCACTACCATCTGCCAGTGTTCCGGCAGGATGGGCAGATCGTCATAGCGCCACTTGGCGTAGTCCGGGTTATACACATCGGCATCGGCCAGCCCAGCCAGATGTCCCACGCACCAGCTGACCCGCCAGCCGTTTCCCTCCAGATAGCCATCCTTACGGTCAGTCGCGCCGATCACTGCGGACAAGCTCATTGCAACCGAAGGTTTCTCAGCGATTACCAGCTTCATGGTTTTTCATCCTCCTTTCCCGCAGCCATGCGGTCAGCTGCCGGTGGCAGAATCCCACGCAGGGCTGACCGTCACGGTAATTTCCGCAGCCATAACAGGGGTGGCCGGGAGATAAAGAAGGAGGACGGGAAGTTTCCTTCCCGCCCTCCGGCCTGCGTGTCATCATGCGTTCATAGGGGCTGTCGGTAAACCGGGTCATGGGGTCTCATCCTCACTTTCTTCACCGCCGCCCCTGTCAGAGTCCAGCTCGTCCGATTCCTCGTCCGATTCCTCGTCCTCCAGTTCGATGTCTTCCTCGTCCGGCAGTTCCTCGCCGTCCTCATAGTCATAATCGTCTGGATTGCTGCTGTTTTTGTGGTTGGCCTTACCCTTAATGAATTTGAAGTAGGCAAAGGCAGCGCCGCCCATCACAGCCAGCACCAGCAGCAGGACAGCCGGGTTTAGTCCTGCGGATTCTTTTTTCTCAGGCTCCGCAGGTTCCGCCGGTGTTTCCGGCTCCGGTTCCTTGCCGGTACAGCCGGTCATGTCTGTACTGCACACCTCGCATTTGGTGTTGACTTCACCGGCTTCGCATTTTTCCGTGCAGTTGCAGACAGCGGGTGGTTTCTCGGTGGACTGCCCATCCTCCATCAGCGCCATCAGGTCAGCTTCATCCACCTGATTTAAGAAATGGACAGCAGTTTCCTTGTCCTCGTTAGCTCGGTCAATGAGGATATAGAAGTAGTTGCCTGCCTTGGTGGTGACGGTAATCAGCTGCTTGTTGCCGCCGAAATCATCCACCAGGGCGGCATTGCCCTCCGGGGTCAGGGCCGGACTGTCCTCGGTTTCCTCCACCACCACATTGCTGTCGTTGGTGGTATCCTCTGCAGGGGGCTGGTCTGTCCCCTGGGCAAAGGCCGTCACGGAGAAGCTGGCCATCAGCACCAGAGCCGCACACAGGGCCGAAAAGGTTTTGAAAATCCTCTTATTCTTCATGGGCGGTGTCCTCCTGTTCGTCATGGGCAGCCATACCGGGGAGTGTGCCGCCGGACAGCATGGCGCTTAACTGCTCCGGGGTCATACGCAGGGCGCGCACCATCTGGACGATCTCCAGGTTCTCCGCCTCGGTTTTCTGCGCTTCCAGGGCCTTCAGCTTTTCCTGCTGTTCCGCAATTTTCTCGCGGGTTTTGGCGATCTCCTGGTCGATACGCTCGATTTTGTTCTTAGCCATAGTCAAATCACTCCTATTCTTCATAAAAATTTGTCACCAGTTCATCAGGCCGTAGCCCTTGATGCACTCATAGGTCAGGGAATAACTCTTGATCTTGCAGGCATCGCCGGAATTGCCCTCCACGGTGTAGACCCGGCTGCCGTCGGTGCCCACCACAATACCCACATGGTCGGCGCTGCCGTCCAGGTCCCAATCGAAGAAGATGGCGTCGCCGGGGGCGATATTGGCGTAATCCCGCCCGCCCCATTGTCCATGCGACTGGAACCAGGGGATGCCCTGGGACTGGCAGGCCGCAAAGCGCGGCTCGGAAAGGCCCATCTGGCCGTAGCACCAGGACACAAAGCAGGCGCACCACTCCACGCGGGAGGTAAAGCCGTACCAGCTCCAATAGGGCTGGCCGCCCACGTTGCCCACCTGGCTTTTGGCGATGTCCACCACAGCCTGATTGCCGGGCCGGGTGCCGTTCACAAACTCCACACCGGCCAAACTCTCGGAATCGCTGGTGTCGGCGGACCCGCCGCCGAAAATCAGCGGCTTGTTGCCCAGCGTCTGCCGGTACACCTGGTACATCTCCAGCTGATCCGGCGTCAGCAGCTCCGATGCCACGGAAGATATGGGCTTGCTGGTGAGGGTCACATTTAAGATGTAGTAGTTGTAGGGAACCTCGACCGTGTAGCTGTTGCCCTCGCTGTCCGTCCGGGTCTCGGTGCGGTAGCGCACCTCCACTTCCTCGGTCAACGTCAGCTGGTACTGCGCCGCGAAGATACGTTCCAGCTCCGCCTGGGCGCTTGTCCGCGTATAGCCTTGCAGCACAGCGGACAGGTAGGCCGCCAGCTCGTGGGGGTCGTGGCCGATCATGTCCAGGTCATAGCGGTACTCGTCGTATCCGGGGTGGCTGCTCTCGATGTTGTCGATCTCGGCTTGCAGCGCGGCCTCCTTGGCTGCATAGTCCGCCTCCACCGCCACCAGCTCCGGGTCATCCGAAGGGTAGGTGGTGCCGGAGATCGCCGAACCGATGCTCTGCGCCATCATGGAACAGGAGGACATGGTGTTGAGCAGCAGGCAGACCAGCAGGAAAATCGCCAGCACGATGCCGAAGCCCTTTTTGTGGCGCATCACATAGGCCCCGGCCTGCTGGGCCTTCTCCTTGACCGTCTTGGCCGCCTTGCCGGTCTTTTGGGCGGCACCGGCGGCGGTCCCGCCGGACTGCGCGGCCCGTTTGGCGGCGGCGTACTGCTTCTTGATCTGCTGCTTCTGCTGCCACCGGGACAGAGGGTTACTTGCAGCCTGGGGATTGTCCTGCAACGACTTCTGATACAGGACATTGATGTTGGCCTTTTCCAGCTTCTGCTCGGCTAGGGCGGCCTTGCGGTAAGGTTTCAGTTTGTGGCTGCGGTAGCCCTCCCTCGCCAGATGTACGCCGGTCTCCACAGCTTCCTCGGACTTGTGGGCGCTTTCCACGCCCACGTTATCGTCCTCGGTTTTGCGGATTTCCTGATGGAGCTTACCCGCCACCGCGTTGCCCGGCGCGTCCCGCACCGTATGGGACAGTTTGGAGGCTGGCCGGGGCTTATCCTCCAGCACCAGCTTGGTCGTGACCTTGTCGGTCTTGGGGTCCACCTCGGCCCGCTTGACCTGCTTTTTCGGGATTTTTGCCTGCGCCTTGTCCGCTTTGGCGGCGGCCTTCTCCGCCTTGCGGATGGGCTTTTCCAGCGCCGGGTCCGCCCGTTCTTCCTCCGTGAAGCGCAGGCGCGGTTCCTTAATCAAACCATTCCCCCAGCATGAGGGAGGCCGCCATGCTGGAAAGCTCCGCATAGGCCGCCAGCCCCAGCGGACCCACGAAGCGGCACTCGGTCAGGCAGGCATAGAGCTGGGCCACCACGTCGGCCAAAATCTGGACCTCGGTGCCCTCCAGCACGGTCTCACCGGCCTGCCCACGCTGGACCTTGGCGGCGCACAGAATCTCCACCAGCCGCAGCAGTCCGGTCTCGCCGGTCTCGGTCAGTTCAGCGGCCTGGTCCGCCGCCGCGCGGCACTCGGAAACGGCGTCCGCCATCGCCGTCAGGAGCGCGGTGCGCTGGGTTTCCAGCGCCCGGTCCAGAAACATCATGTGGTCGTTATGCAGAATTTCGGGTTTCATCGTCCATCAGCCTCCTTCATTTCCTGGGGTTTGGTCGTCATAATGCGATACAGTTCGGTATTCTTGGGGAAGTGGTCCACAAAGGGCAGGATGGTGGAGCCGTAGAACAGCAGCCCCTCGCCCTCGCCGGAGTGGGTCACATAGGACAGCTGGTGCGGGGAAATGCCCAGCTGCCGGGCCAAAATCTGCCGGTCACCGCCCGCCTGGTTGAGCATATACACGAAGTCGGAGTTTTCAAAGATGTTCTCCACCTCGCGGGAAGAAAGCAGGTCCTTCACGTTCTGGGTGATGCCCGTGGGAATACCGCCCCACTTACGGAACCGCTTCCAAATCTCCACCGTGTAGGCGGCGGTCTGTTCCTCTTTCAAGAGCAGGTGCATCTCGTCGATGTAGTAGCGGGTAGACTTGCGGGCGGCCCGGTTGATGGTGACGCGGTTCCACACCTGGTCCTGGACCACCAGCATCCCGATCTTTTTCAGCTGCTTGCCCAGCTCCTTGATGTCGTAGCAGACAATGCGGTTGTTGATGTCCACGTTGCTGCGGTGGTTGAACACGTTGAGGGAGCCGGTGACGTAGATTTCCAGCGCCGTTGCGATGTACTGCGCCTCTTTCTCATCCTGCGCCCGCAGCAGGTCGTACAAATCCTCCAGAATGGGCATATTCTCCGGGCGCGGATCGTTGAGGTAGTCCTGATACACCAGCCGCACACAGCGGTCAATAATGGTTTTCTGTACCGGCTGCAATCCGTCCTTGCCGCCCACGATCAGCTCGCACAGCGACAAGATGAAGTCGGATTTCAGCGACAGCGGGCTTTCATCGTCCGAATAGTCCAGGTTCAGGTCCATCGGGTTGATATAGTTGGTGGAGGTGGGCGAGATTTTGATGACCTGCCCGTGCAGGCGCTCCACCAGCGGCGCGTACTCGGCCTCCGGGTCGCAGATGATGACATCATCCGAAGTCAGCAGGAAGCAGTTGGCGATCTCGCGCTTGGCGCTGAACGATTTGCCGCTGCCCGGCGTGCCTAAAATCAGGCCGTTGGGGTTTTTCAGCAGCTTGCGGTCCACCATGATGAGGTTGTTGGACAGGGCGTTGATGCCGTAGTACAGCGCCTCTTTGCCATTCTGAAAAAGCTCCTGGGTGGTGAATGGCACGAAGATGGCGGTAGAGCTGGTAGTCAGCCCGCGCTGGATCTCCACCTGGTTCAGCCCCAGCGGCAGAGAGGACATCAAGCCTTCCTCCTGCTGGAAGTCCAGCCGGGTTAACTGGCAGTTGTACTTTTGCGCGATGGAACTGGCCTGGAAGATGTTGTTGCCCAGCTGGCGGGGATTGTCCGCGGTGTTCAGCACCAAAAACGTCACCAGGAACATCCGCTCGTTGCGGCTTTGCAGGTCCTGCAACAGCTTCTTGGCCTCGGCCCCGTAGGTAGCAAGGTCGGAGGGGATGATGTCCATGTCATACCCGGCGCGGACGGCCTTTTTCTGTTCCTCGATCTTGCTGCGGTCCAGGTCGGTGATCTTGCGCTTCACCGTCTTGATGGCCTTCACCTGGTCCACCGACTGGATGTGCAGGTTGACGATGAGGGAACTTTCCATATCGAGAAAATCCGCCAGCATCCGGTCATTCAGCTCCGGGGCCAGAATCTGCACGAAGCTGACGGCCCCGTACTTCTTTCCCATGCGGAACTGCTTGCCGGTGCGGAACTCGAAGCCGGACGGCGCAATAAAGTCTTTGGTGGAAAGACCGCTGGGAGCCAGCCACTCCCACTCGAACTGGAAGGGCGCCTGCTCGTCCATGTGGAAGATGGCGTGGAGCTGGGCCAGCCGAGCTTTGCCGTCCAGGACCTCGGCGGCCACGCCCAGCCGCTTGAAGTTGTTCAGCACATCGGTCTCGATGCGCTCCAGCCGGGGCTTGGCGGAGCGGATGCTGTCGGCCTCGATGGAAAAGGTCAGGTACTTGGTCTTGATGAGGCCGTTGTTGCCCCGCGCCAGCTGGTTTTGCAGCATCTGCGTGTACTCCACCCGGATGGGGTCAAAGTCATCCCCCTGGGCCGGGATGGTAATGCTGTTGGCGAAGGTCTCCTGGGACGCCGCCAGGTTCAAAAAGGACAGCTGGAAACGGATGGAGCTGTCGAAGTAGTTGAGGAAATCACACCAGCCTTCAAAGATGGCGGTCTTGTCCTCGTTCTGGCTGAGCTGGTAGTTGATGTCCTGGAACTGGATGGTCTTGGTGTAGCGGCCATCCGCCACCTTGCAGATGCCGTCCGGCCACATCCGCTCATAGGGGATGCTGTCCTGGGCGGACTGTTCCTTTTTGCCCGTGCGGTTGGCGCGGGCAATCGCTGCCTCGATCTGTTTGCGTTCGGCGCGGGTCAGCTTACGCCGGGGTTTGGTCTGCGGCTCTGCCGGTTCAGCCTGCCGCTTTGTCTTTGCCGCGAACAATGTCATACACCTCCTTGTCGAGATTTGCCTGCCGCTCCAACACGGCATAGAAGTTGTTGGTGCGGTAGGGGCGCTGCTTGGGCCGGATGACGGCCACCTTGAGGATGTTGCCAATGATCTTTTCCAGGGGCTGGCCGTGTTTTTCATACATCGCCAACATGAAGAAAGGCAGCATGACGAGCATCATGCACATGGCCGCCACGCTGTTTCCGGCAGGCCCCCGGAGCAAAAAGAAAAGCGGCACGCCGATGAGCGCCCCGCAGCCGAAGCAGACAAGCTGCCTCTTGGTTAAATTGAACGCGACCTTGGTTTTGACTTTCGTCAAGTCTTTGGGTACGGGTACATAAGCCATTTTGCGTCTCCTCCTTCCTGGCTCAGTGCGCCTGAAAAACTGCTTTCGCGAGGCTGCCGGTTTTGAACAGTGTGAAGCACAGCAGCACGGTATAGCCCACGCAGCTCCAGATCGCCATGATGATGTCCTCCTCGGTGGCGATGTTCTGCACCAGTACGGCGTAAATCGCCACGCAGACGATAATCAAAAACGCCTGGAAGCCCAGCGCCAGCAGGCTGCGCAGGTAGTTCTGGCCCATGCCGCCCCATTCCTTGCCCATCATGGTCGCCATCGGGATGGGGGCCACCGACGTGACAAGGTAAATTTCGATCATACGGCCATAAATGACGATGAAAATGCAGATATACAGCGCCCACATGGTAATGCCGATAAAGAGCGACTGGAACCACAGGCCGAACAACGGCCCCAGGTCCATATCCATCAGCCGGGACTCCATATCGGTCATAACAGCGGAGATGTCGATGGAAGCGTCCGAACCGATGATGCCGGACGCCTGGGCCACCACGCTTTGGGCCATGTCGAACACGGCCATGACGAGGTTCCAGGTGTTGGTGACGAGCAAAATCGCGGCGGCGGATTTGAACACCCATTTGAAGATCATCCAGGTGTCCACGTCATGCAGGTTGTTGCGGTCGGTAATCATCTGGATCAGCTCCAGCGTCATCACGATGGCCAGGATCACGCCAGCAATCGGCACCATGATGGAGTTGGAGAGGTTCTGGATCATGCTGAAAATGCCGCCGTTCCAGCCCTGCGGCGTTTGCCCAACCTGCACGGATATATCTCCGACCTGCTGGTTTACAGAATCGAACATCCCGGACAGGTTGCCCATAATGCCGCCTACCAGCATTTCCTTGAGCCACTCAGTAAGCGCGTCCAGCAGAAAATCCATACAGTGTGACCTCCTTTCAGCCCCTCCCGATTATTACGGGAGGGGCAAGGATTTTTCAGGGACAGTTTAGACGGCAAACAGGCCGGAAAGCAGAGGTACGAGGATCAGGCCGACCACAGCCACACCAGCGCCCGCCATGAGCTGCTTCATACCCTGGCTCTTTGCACCAGGGTTGTCGTTTCCGTAACCTTCCAGCAGGTTGATAACGCCCCATACGCCAAGACCAGCACCAAGGGCAATCACGAGGGTCTGCAACACATTGATCGCTTCATTGAAAAATTCCATAAATAATTGTTAGCCGGAATCGTTTTGATAAAGTTTCAGTCGTTCATAGGCATACAAAAGCCGGACAATCCGCCGCCCGGTTTCCGGGGGCTGATTCCGGCTGTCCTCCTTTTTTTCATTATTTTTTGGTGACTGTCCGCCTTGTACGCCAATGGCCCCAAAAGGGCAGTTGCGGCGAATAGATAAGACCACTCCTTTCATAGCGGAACAGATTTAAGCGCCCTGAGTATCTACTTCATACACGTCGAAGACCTCATTGGGCTTGAGTTTCAGCCGGGTGGACAGGAACGCTTCAATGTCAAAAGTGTTCTTGTCGCTTGCATCGGCTGTGTATTTGAAATTGGGGTGCTTGGTGATGTCGTACTTATCCGAAAGGAAAGGACGCACAC
>OMDF01000705.1_pt1 | contig 18541 bp, 16 predicted proteins | sample 1673631 | NCBI WGS metagenome assembly OMDF01 (sample SAMEA103958117, study PRJEB25191) | human gut metagenome | biome: human-associated habitat [ENVO:00009003]; feature: intestine environment [ENVO:2100002]; material: feces | place: Germany | collected 2013/2015 | reverse complement strand
AGGTGTGATATAATAAGGTAGCGATGGTGGTCTTTCCGTTGGTACCGGTTACGCCTACCAGCTCCAGTTTCGAGGTCGGGTCGCCGTAGAACAGGGTGGCAACCTTGCCGACAGCTTCTTCGCTGTCTTTCACCTGTATGTAAGTGATGCCTTCCTTGCGTTCGTCGGGCAGATCTTCGCACAGGATGGCGACAGCTCCCTTCTCGATGGCGGCCGGAATATAGGCATGCCCGTCGGTCTGTGTGCCGTGCATGGCCATGAACAGGTGTCCGTTGGCTATCTGTCTTGAATCGATGTTTACTCCGTTTATTTCCGTCTCCGTACTTCCGATAATCTGTATCGGTTGTATCGTCTTAAGCAATTCGTTCAGTTTCATGTCTTTTGTTCTGATAACGGATAACGGGTTGTTTCCCGTTAGCTTGTTTATTCTATACCTTATTATATATACTGTCTTTTCTCTTTGTTGTTTCGGTTGTCCAGGCAGTTGGCTTTGCCTGAAGTTCCAGAATGCTTAGTTGTGCATGGTCAGCAGGATGGTCTGACCTTTCACGACACGACTTCCACCTGCAATGGACTGCCGCTTCACTCGTCCCACTCCGCTGATTCTTACCTTCAGCCCCTGTTTCTCCAGCAAGTAGACCGCATCCTTGGCTCCCATTCCGATGACGCTGGGCACGGTATTGTCTGCTATCTCCTGGCTTTGCAGGATAACGGCGCTGGGAGCTGCCTGAGTGTGTCCCCATACGTCGGTGCCTTTCTTTCCGTCGGTTACCTCGCCCTGAACGGGTACATTCAGGCTGTTCAGTACGTACGAGGCTTCACGCAAGTCGCCGGCTTTGACCGGGGGAATCACGTTTGTGGTACTGTCTATTGCGTTACTCAGGTCGAATCGCAGGTTCTTGGCATATACCCTTTCGGCTATCTTGCTGAAAACACTTCCCGCCATCAAACCTCCCGAGGCCGGTAGACCAGACTTCTGTATGGCGACGATGCAGCTATACTTCGGTGCTTCCGAGGGGAAGTATCCGCAGAAACTTACCAGATAGTTGGTGCGTCCGGTCTTGTATCCGGCTGCGCCTTGCGAAATCTGTGCGGTTCCTGTTTTCCCCGATACTGAGAACTGTTTGCTTCCTGCCGGTTTGGCCAGTCCTTCCGAAACGACCTTCCGCAGAATCTCACGAATTTGCGTGAGGGTATGGTCGGAGCAGATTTTCGGATTGATGACTTCGGTTGGGTACTCTTGGACAACTTCTCCGTCCTTTACGGCTGCCTTGACAAACTTGGGGCGTACCATTACGCCGTTATTGGCAATGGCATTGTAAAACGTTAGGGTATTGAGCGGTGGAAGCTGTGTTTCGTAACCGATACTCATCCAAGGCAGGGTAGTCTTGGCAAAGTAGCGTTCTTTGGGACCTTTTATGTTTGGCTTTCCCTCGCCGGGTATCTGCAGATGCAGGGGTTGGTCGAGGCTCATACGCTTCAGACCGTCCACATACTTCTGAGGGTCGTCCTTGTAGTACTTGTCTATCAGGTACGATACACCTACGTTGGACGATACTTCCAGTATGCGTGTAACGTTGATCTTTCCATATCCTCCGCGATGCCAGTTGTGGTCTTTCATTTTGCTGCCGTACATGTTCATAACACCATTGCCGGTATCTACTTCGGTGTCGGGCGTAATTTTTCCGTCTTCAAGGGCCACCATAATGGAGGCTGTCTTGAAGGTAGAGCCCGGTTCGAGCATGTCGCTGATGGCGTTGTTGCGCATTTCGTAGTAATTGCCGTCTCCGGCTTTCATCATGTTGACGATGGCTTTTACTTCGCCCGTCTGCACTTCCATCAGTACGGCTACACCTACACTGGCGTTGAGTTCCTTCAGTTTATCAACCAGTGCTTTCTCGCAAATATCCTGCATATCGACATCGATGGTCGAGATAATGTCGCATCCGTCTACCGGTGGCAGGTCGACGATGTTCAGGTACTTGTTCATCACTTTCTGGCGGTGTGTGATACCGTTGCGTCCTTTCAGCAGGGTATCGAAAGCCAGCTCGATTCCGTTCTTTGCTCCCTGAGCCGTGTCGGCGTAAAGGTCGCCCAAAGTCCGGGCTGCCAGCGAGCCGAAAGGTTTCTTGCGCTGGTTGAATATCTGTTCGTGGAAACCTCCCTTGTATTTGTTCATCTTGAATACAGGCAACCTTTTGGCTTCCTTGTACTGGATGTACGAAATACGGCGGCTTCGGCTAGGCAGGATGTTGTAGTTGCGGCTTTTCATCTTGCGCCCTTTCTTCAGATGGGCTTTAAACGTGGCGACAGAGTACTCCGGGAATATTTTGTTCAGCCCGATGCAGATAGAATCGAGGTTGGCATTCCAGACAGAGTCTTTGCGGTGTTGTTCTTTCTTTCTGCGCTTCTCGTCGCGTTCGCCCGTCATGAAGTCCATGAAGATCTTGTACTCGGGAAGCGAGCTGGCCATCAGTTTGCCGTCGGCGGAGAGAATGTTTCCGCGGTTGGGCTTGATGGTGACGTTCTCTTTGACGAAGCGGTCGGCCACATCCTGCCAGTACTGCCTTTCGGCGAACATGATGATGGCGCCTTTGGCAATAATAAATACTCCTATCACACCCATGATGAGCATGACGAAGAAGTAACGGGTCATTATGTTTCGTTTATTGACAGCCAATGTTGTTTAGTTTTTATCGTTCAAATGGAATATGTTTATTTGTTCTTTATCAGGTATGGCGGATTGGTCGAAGTCTGCAGGTCGCTTTCTTTGGTGGCGATGTATTCTTCGATTTTCGACTGCCGGCTTCTTTCCAACAACTCAGAACTGCGTGTCAATGCATCGTATTTGATGTCGATCAGTTCTTTCTTCAGCCGGTCAATTTCTATCAGCTGTTGTTGAGCGGCGTATCGGTTGTGGATATAGAAGATGACAAGAACCATGATGAGCACAATCAGCTTGCTCTGGCGGCGGAAGAAGTCAGCAGCCAGAATGTCGCCTCCGATGATGTTCTTCCATGCAGTGCGTCTTCGTATCTTTTCGTTCTTCTTTTCTTCTGTATGTTCGTTGTTGCCCATAATTGCTCCTTTCTATTTGTTATCGGCATTATCGGTCTTTTCTGCAATTCGCAGCTTGGCGCTTCTTGAGCGCGGGTTGCGTTCTATTTCGTCATCGTCGGGGACAATCACTTTGTTGTTGACCAGGCGGAACGGAGTCTTCACGTTACCAAAGAAGTCTTTCTCGGCTTTGCCTTCGACGTTGCCGGTCTTCATGATGTTTTTCACCATGCGGTCTTCCAGCGAGTGATAGGTGATGACTACGAGCCTTCCTCCGGGGCGCAGGGCTTCGGTAGCTGCGTAGAGCATCTCTTTCAGTGCTTCCATTTCCTGATTGACTTCGATGCGTAGTGCCTGAAAGACTTTAGCCAGTTCTTTCTTCTCGCGTTCCCGTCCGAAGAGAGGCTTGACAATGTCGAGAAACTCGCCGATGGTCGAGACAGCCTGTGTGCTTCGTGCCTTGACGAGGACCGATGCCAGTTTGCGGCTGTTCTTCAGTTCGCCATACAGGTAGAAGATGTTGGCCAGGCGTTCTTCGTCGTAGGTGTTGACAATGTCGGCGGCGGTTAGTCCGGCCCGTTTGTTCATGCGCATATCCAGAGCCCCGTCGAAGCGGAAGGAAAAGCCCCGCTCGCTGTCGTCAAAGTGGTGGGAGGATACGCCCAAGTCGGCCAATATCGCATCCACTTGCTCAATGCCATGATAGCGCAGAAAATTGTGCAGATAACGGAAGTTGCTACGCACGAACGTGAAGTGCGGATTGTCCACAATGTTGCGCTCGGCGTCTTCGTCCTGGTCGAAACTCAGCAGACGGCCGCCCTCGCCCAGTCGCGAAAGTATTTCGCGCGAGTGTCCGCCTCCGCCGAATGTAACGTCGACATACGTTCCGTCGGGGCGTATGTTCATTCCGTCTACGCTGGGTTTCAGCAGTACCGGTATGTGATATGTCTGTTCTTCATTTGCCATTTCTTTTTCTCCTTTGCTTTGGGTTGGTGTGCTTTCAGGGCATTGGGTTCTGGTATTGGCTTTCGATTGCGTCTTCCGGCAGGCAGGTTTCGTCGCCCAGTACTTCCTGCAAGGCCTGGCTGAACTCTTCGGGCGACATGAATGGCTGTTCGGCCCGTTCCTTAGCCCAGATTTCAATGGTGTTATCCATGCCAATGAAACGCACGTCGCTTTGTATGCCTGCCATTTGCAGGTAGCGCTTGGGGATCAGGATGCGTCCGTTTCCGTCGGGCACTACGATTTCGGCATCGCTGACGAACTGACGGAAGATGGTCTGTTGTCGTGCGTTCCACTTGTTCAGCCGTTGGCGGAGCTGGTTCTGGGTACTGAACCACACGCTTTCGGGGTAGAGCACTAGGCAGTCCTGATAGACGTCTTTGCGCAACACGAGCCGTTCTTCGGAAGCGGCCTGAAGCTGCTTCCTGAAACCAGCAGGGATAAAGACTCTTCCTTTAACGTCTGCTTTAGCCTCGATGTTGCCTAAGAAACGTATCATATCTACCTTATTATAATATGCGACTGTAAAAGTACACAATTCCCCACAATTCCCCACAATGTTTTAACCAAAATCTTTATAAGAAGTTTTCAACACCCTGTTGATGACTTATCCGTTTGAGAATGAAGAATATGCTGTATCCCTTTACTGGTGGGCAATCTGTGGGTTAGGGGGAGTGCGGATGGCTGTTGGGGAGTGGCGTAAAGTGGGGGAAAAAAGAAAGAAGAGCTTAAGTGGAGTATGTTCCGCTTAGCTCTTCTTGTCGACACAACTAAAATTTACGATGGTTATTTCATTTGCAGGCTGTGCCTGGCGTTGGCTGTTGCTAAATGTGTTGTTTGGCCAGTCGGCCCGCCCGGTTTGTTGCCATGGGCGAGCCGGCCAAACTTGAATATGTATGGAGAAAGATTGGGAAATCAGACAAAGTCCTTGAGGTCCTGCTGAAGCTTTTTGCGGGTGAAGAAGATACGGCTCTTCACTGTGCCAAGCGGCAGGTTCAGTTTTTCGGCTATCTCGCGGTACTTGAACCCTGCTACATGCATGGAGAAGGGGAGCTTGTACTCGCGTGGCAGCGTGTTGACGATGCGGTGCATTTCCTTCAGGTCGTAGGCGGCTTCGGTGCTTTCGAAGGCTGTGTCGCGCGGCAGGTTGAGGTGGTAGAGCTGGTCGGTCTGATCCACGAATGTCTGGTCGCGCACCACTTTGCGGTAGTTGTTGATGAAGATGTTCCGCATTATCGTATATATCCAACCCTTAAAATTAGTGTCGGGCATGTATTTGTCCTTATTGTCGAGTGCTTTGAGCGATGTCTCCTGCAGCAAGTCGTTTGCCTCCTCGCGGTCGGCAGTCAGTTTGTATGCAAAGCGCAAGAGCTCGTCTTGTATTCCTACTAAGTCGTTTTGAAATGCGATGCTGTTCATAAAATGTGCTTTGTTTTGGTTTTTACTTGTTCTTTCTGGTGATTTCTTGTGCAAGTTTACGAAACTTCTTTGGCTTGGGCCGACCGAAAACAGACATTATTAGGGGGAAAAACTATCAATTGATAGGTTTTATGTGAGTTTTGATAGATTTTGGGTGCAGTTTTCGGTTAAATGTTTGCAATTAATAAAAAAGATGAATTAATTTTGCGCACTCATTTCATTGTAAAGAAGAATGGCTGATGACTCTTTGTTTTTGATTGACATTGACAGAATTCTTCGGGAGAAAGCTCCGAAGCAGTCGAAGTATATACCTAAGTTTGTCGTCTCTTATCTGAAACACATTGTTCACCAGGATGAACTGAATGTCTTTTTGCGAGAGTCGAAAGACAAGGTTGGTGTGGATTTCCTGAAAGCCAGTCTCGACTTCCTCGATGCCACGATTGTGGTAGAAGGGAAAGAGAATCTGCCGAAAGACGGGCTTTGCACTTTTGTCTGCAATCACCCGCTGGGCGGACAGGACGGACTGGCGCTGGGCTACGTGCTAGGCTCGTTCTACGACGGCAAGGTGAAGTATATGGTCAACGACCTGCTGATGAATCTCCGCGGACTGGCTCCCCTTTGCATCCCTATCAACAAGACCGGACGTCAGGCGAAAGATTTCCCGAAGCTGGTGGAGGCCGGCTTTGCATCCGACAATCATCTGATAATGTTTCCCGCCGGGCTTTGCTCGCGGCGTCGTAACGGCGTGATCCGCGACCTGGACTGGAAGAAGACATTCATTGTAAAGAGTGTACAGTCGCACCGCGACATCGTGCCCATTCACTTCGAAGGAAGAAACTCCGATTTCTTTTACAATCTGGCCAACTTCTGCAAGGCTATCGGCCTGAAGTTCAACATTGCGATGTTGTATCTGGCTGACGAAATGCTGAAGAACCGCCACAAGACTTTCACCATCACCATAGGCAAGCCGATTCCCTGGCAGACGTTTGACAAGTCGAAGACGCCGACCCAATGGGCGCAGTATGTGAAAGACATCGTTTATAAACTGAAAATAGAGAATTAACAATAGAGTTAGGTAAAGAGAGATATGGAAGATATTATTGAACCTATCAGTAAGGAACTGCTGAAAGCGGAGTTGACCGAAGATAAGCGCCTGCGAATGACCAACAAGAGCAACAACCAGATTTATATCATCACGGCGCAAGACTCTCCCAACACCATGAAGGAGATTGGCCGTCTGCGCGAGATCGCATTCCGTGCGGCAGGCGGAGGAACCGGCATGTCGATGGACATTGACGAGTTCGACACCATGGAGCATCCTTACAAGCAGCTGATTGTATGGAATCCCGAAGCAGAGGAAATTCTGGGAGGTTACCGGTATATTTTGGGCACCGATGTGCGCTTCGACGAGCACGGAGCTCCTATTCTGGCTACTTCGCACATGTTCCACTTCTCGGAGAAGTTTTTGAAAGAGTATCTTCCTACCACGATCGAGCTGGGACGTTCGTTTGTGACGCTGGAGTACCAGTCTACACGTGCAGGAAGCAAAGGTCTGTTTGCTTTGGACAACTTGTGGGACGGGTTGGGCGCGCTGACCGTAGTAATGCCCAATGTGAAGTATTTCTTCGGCAAGGTGACCATGTACCCCAGCTACAACCGCAAGGGACGCGACATGATTCTGTACTTCCTGCGCAAGCATTTCGGCGATAAGGAGGGACTGATTGTTCCCATGGAGCCGTTGCAGCTGGAGTCGGACGAGAAGGAACTTGCCGCACTGTTCTGCAAAGACACGTTCAAGGAAGATTATAAGATTCTAAACGGCGAAATCCGTAAGCTGGGCTACAACATTCCGCCGCTGGTGAACGCTTACATGAGCCTGAGCCCCACAATGCGTATGTTCGGCACCGCCATCAACTACGGCTTTGGCGACGTGGAAGAGACCGGCATCCTGATTGCCGTCGACGAGATTCTGGCCGAGAAGCGTATGCGTCACATCCAGTCGTTCATCGAGAGCGAACCGGATGCGTGCCACCTGACTTCGGGGGTGAATAAACTGTTCTACCCCAGCAAGTAATAATGTAAGTAGAGGGGGTACTGACAGGCATTCCTTTGGTTTCGGTACACCCTTCTTCGCTTGTATTTAAGAAATAGTAGGCAGACTGTTGCCGTTTATCTTACGGTAGAGGTCGAGCGCAAAGACGTCGGTCATGCCCGAAATATAATCCAATACCGCCTGTATTCTTTCGTGGAATACAGGCGAATTTATTTTATACTGGCTTGACACGCGGTTGATGAGCAACTGGGAGTAAGCCTTCTCCGGGGCACACACGGCGTCGGTCATCAGCTGGAGCAGGGTGCCGATGATGCGGAAACCGGCCAGCTCGATGTCGAGTACGTCGCGCGAGCGGTAGATGCGTTCGAATGACACGTCGGCGCAGTGTTCGTAGGCCGAGGCGGGCAGGGAGTCGATGTGGCGGATGAGTGGTCCCTCGAATGTACCGGCCAGGATGGCCTGCTGATTCTCCAAGAAAACGCGGGTACACTCGCGTATCAGTAGCCCGATGACGCACGAACGCAGGTAGGCTATCTGTTCGTTGGTGTCGCTCACTATCTGCAGGGTCTTCTGCATGCGTGCTTTCCGCTCGTCGGTGAAGAACGACAGCATCAGTGCCTGCGTCTCGGCCGTGGTCATGATCTTCAGCTTGTGGGCGTCCTCCAGGTCCATCATCTGGTAGCAGATGTCGTCGGCGGCTTCGACGAGGTAGACCAGCGGGTGGCGGGCATACTTCAGCGGAGCGTCGTTCAGCTTCTCCATGCCCAGCTCTTCGGCAATGCGGCGGAAGCTGTCTTCCTCGGTGGTGAAGAAGCCGAACTTCGACTTTTTGCCGGCCAGACTCGACGAGTAGGGGTACTTCACGATGCTGGCCAGCGTGGAGTAGGTCAGTACGAAACCGCCGCGGCGGCGTCCCTCGAACTGGTGGGTGAGCAGACGGAAGGCGTTGGCGTTGCCTTCGAAGTGCGTCAGGTCGCTCCACTCGGCGTCGGTCAGACGATCGCGCAGAGCCAGTCCGCCGCCTTCGGAAAAGAAGGTGGAGATGGCACGTTCGCCCGAGTGCCCGAAGGGCGGATTGCCCAGGTCGTGCGCCAGGCAGGCGGCAGAGACGATGGAACCGATTTCGGCCAGGAAGGTTTCGTGCAGTTCGGGCTGGCTGGCCAGCAGGGCGCGTGCCACGTCGTTGCCCAGCGAGCGTCCTACGCACGACACTTCGAGGCTGTGCGTCAGTCGGTTGTGTACGAAGATGCTGCCCGGCAGGGGGAATACCTGCGTCTTGTTCTGCAACCGCCGGAAGGGGGCGGAGAAGATGAGTCGGTCGTAGTCGCGCTGAAATTCCGAGCGGTTCTCGGGATGCTCGGAGTGATATTCTTCCAGTCCGAAGCGCTTGGCGGAGAGGAGTTGGTTCCAGTTCATCATGTTGCGTTCCTTATGTTTTACCGTCTGCAAATGTATCACTATTTTCCGACAGAAAAAATGCTTCCTTTCATTTTGACACTTTGTCGCGCCGGTCGCCTCAGAATCGCTTTTTTCGTCCGGAGGTGCGGCGCACCGGCTGTTTTCGAAGCGAGAAGTGCTTATCTGCCTGTCGGATAGTTTGGTAGCGAAATGCTTACAAATATTTTGGAGGCGAAAGATGCTTCTTGCCTTCGTTCAGTGCCCTCTTCGCATCCGTCGTCTGCTTTCTTCCCGAGCCGCACAAGCAATCCGGTTGAGCCACACAAGCATTTCAGCCGAGCCAGACAAGCGTTGCTCTCCTTCCGCACAAGCATTCCGGCGCAGTGTAGCATCGTTTCCCGCGCATAGGTATGCACAATCCGGCTCTTTTTCGTGTATATTCATGCCCTTTTCTGCATATCGGCTGCTTCCGGTTTCCCTGCTTTGCAGGTTTTGTCGGAAGGTGTTGTTGTTGAAACGGGTACTTTTCTGTCTTTTTGCTTGCTTTTGGCCTGGATTCCCGTCAGATTGATTTCTGGAACTCAGCCTTTGCCCGCGGCTTCGAACGTGTTTCTCATTATTTAACTGCAAAATTGTGTCCGTTTGCTTCAAAATCTGTATTTTTGCCCGTTAAAACGAGGCCTGCTTTTCGTCGTCATCCGTCGGTAGGGCAGGCACCAAATACCGAACAAGAATATGCTGAACGTACAGATTATCAATAAATCGAAGCATCCGCTTCCGGCTTATGCCACTTCGCTCTCGGCGGGAATGGACATCCGCGCCAATCTGACAGAACCCATCACGCTGGCTCCCATGCAGCGCTGCCTGGTACCCACGGGGCTTTACATCGCCTTGCCTGCGGGCTTCGAGGCGCAAATTCGCCCGCGTAGCGGACTGGCCTTGAAGAAGGGCATCACTGTGCTCAACTCGCCCGGCACCATCGATGCCGACTATCGCGGCGAGGTCTGCATCATCCTTGTTAACCTGTCGGCCGAGCCTTTCGTCATCGAAGACGGCGAACGCATCGCCCAGATGGTGATAGCCCGCCACGAGCAGGCCGTGTGGCAGGAAGTGGAAGTGTTGGACGAAACAGAACGTGGAGCCGGAGGTTTCGGCCACACGGGCAAAAACTAACGAACAAACGTAGCATGAAACTCGGAATAAAAATATTGCTCGCGCTCTGGATGAGCGCCCTGTGTATGACTTCCTATGCCGCCATCGTAGGCGGACTGCCCGGCGGACTGGCGGCATCGGCTGCCATCGCAGGTGCTCACACCGCCGCCAACAAGAAGAAGCCCGACGCCAAAAAGCCGAAGAAGAAGCGCAACAAGCAGAAGCGTCAGGCCGAAGCCGCTCCCGTGCCCCAACTCACCGAGGAACAGCAGCGCAAGTTCGACTACTACTTCCTCGAAGCCATCCGCCTGAAGCAGGCGGGCGACTACGATGCTGCCTTTGACCTGTTGCAACACAGTCTTGCCATCAATCCGCACGACGCTTCGGCTCTGTACGAGCTGGCTCAGTATTACCTCTACCTGAAGCAACCCGCCCGTGCCACGACCACCATCGAACAGGCCGTAGCTGCCGACCCCGACAATTACTGGTACGCCCAGGCCCTGTCGCAGCTCTACCTGCAGCAGAACGAGGCCGAAAAGGCAACCGTCCTGCTCGAAGATATGGTGCAGCGCTTTTCCACCCGTATCGACCCTCTGTACAGCCTGCTCGAAATCTACAACCAGCAGGAAGACTACGACCGGGTGCTCGACGTGCTGAACCTGCTCGAACAGCGCATGGGCAAGAACGAACAGCTCAGCCTTGAGAAGTTCCGCATCTATCTGCGCAAGGGCGATAACAAGCGCGCTTTCGGCGAGATGGAGAACCTCGTGGCCGAATATCCCCAAGACCTGCGCTACCGCGTTGTGCTGGGCGACGTCTACTTGCAGAACGGCAAGAAAGAAGAAGCCTACGACATCTACCAGCAGGTGCTTGCCGAAGAACCCGACAACGCCATGGCCATGTACTCGCTGGCAAGCTATTACGAAGAAACGGGGCAGGATTCCCTCTACCAGCAGCAACTCGACTCCCTGCTGCTCAACCGCAAGGTGACAACCGACGTCAAGTCCAACGTCATGCGCCAGCTCATCATCCGCAACGAGCAGGCCGGTGGCGACAGCTTGCGCATCATCACCCTCTTCGACCGCATCATGCAGCAAGACCCCGACGAGCCCGATCTGCCTATGCTCTATGCACAGTACCTCCTGTCGAAAGGCATGAACCAACAGTCGCTCCCCGTGCTCAGGCGCGTACTCGACATCGATCCCACCAACACGGCCGCCCGTATGACGCTTTTGGGCGAAGCCGTACGGCAAAAGGACTATAAAGGCATTGTCAATCTGTGCGAAGCAGGCATCGAGTCCAACCCCGACATGCTCGAGTTCTACTACTACTTGGCCTTTGGCTACATCCAGGAAGACAATCGCACCGACGACGTCCTGTCCACCTGCCAGAAGGCACTGGCACACGTTACGCCCGAGAGTAAGAAAGAAGTCGTGTCCGAGTTCTACGCCATCATGGGCGATAGCTATCACACCAAAGGCATGACCGAACAGGCTTTCGCCGCCTACGACTCGGCGCTGGTTTACAACCCCGACAACATCGTTGTGCTCAACAACTACGCCTATTACCTCTCGCTCGAACGCCGCGACCTCGACCGTGCCGAAGAAATGAGCTATCGTACCGTCAAGGCCGAGCCGGGCAATGCCACCTACCTCGACACGTACGCCTGGGTACTCTTCGAAAAGGGCAACTACGCCGAGGCACGCCTCTACATCGACGACGCCATGAAGAACGGCGGTGGAGAGAGTTCGGGCGTGGCCGAGCATTGCGGCGACATCTACTACATGACAGGCGACGTGGACGGTGCCCTGAAGTACTGGAAGCAAGCCTGGGACATGGGCATCCGAACCGATGTGCTGAAAGAGAAAATCGAGAAGAAGAAGTACATTCCTGCCGACTGACACCATTGGCCGGCATCGGTCTGCTTCTTCCCGCCGATAATGAAACCATATATATCAACCGATAATATCCGAAACAATGACCGATAACACTTCTATTCTGCGTTCCGCTGCCGTGCGGACACCGTTCTTCACCGCCCGCCTCTGCCTGCGGCTGATGCTTCTTGTGTTGCTGACCGTAAGTCTGGCCGGATGTAAGACCTCGCGCAAGGCCGAAAGTCATGGCGCACAGTCCCTCTGCCTGTCGTCGAAAGTCCGTCTGACCATCCCTCACAAGGATGCCACGTTCACCGTAAGCGGCACCATGAAACTGAAGAGTGGCGAGCGTATGCAGCTTTCCTTCCTCATGCCTATTCTGCGCACCGAGGTAGCACGAATGGATATTACGCCCGATGAGGTGTTGCTCGTCGACCGTATGGGGAAACGCTACGTGCGCGTCACCCGTGGCGAACTTCGCGGCATGCTGCCCCGCAAGGCCAACTTCGAGAATCTGGAGAAGATGCTCTTCAAGGCTTCGCGTCCAGGTGCCAAGAACTGGATCGACGGTAAGGAGCTGGGGCTGAAAGACCTCGAAAAGTGCCGTATCGAGCTGACCGAGTTCTCCAACAAACCCATCAATCTGACGCCCACCGAAGTTTCTTCCCGCTATCGCGAAGTGACGTTGGAAGAGTTGCTCGAAATGCTGCTCGACCTTTCCGCCTGAGCCCAAGGCGGTCGCTGGAGTACTGAACAACGTTGAATTTATAAGTCCCTAACCGTTTCCGAAATGTCCCGAATACTGATTCTTCTCTTCCTCTTGTGCACCTGTGCATCGCCGCTTCTGGCTCAATCGAACAAACTGATCAAGGAGCTGGAAAACAAGCGTGGCGACTTGCAGAAACAGATTGCCGAGACCGAAACCCTGTTGAAGTCTACCAAGAAAACCGTGGGCAGCCAGCTGAACGGCCTTGCCGCACTGACCGGACAGATAGAAGAACGGAAACGCTACATCCTCAGCATCAACCGCGACATGGAAGCCATCGAGCAGGAACTCTCCTCGCTCAATCGCCAGCTCACTACGCTGCGCCGTCAGCTTAAGGAGAAGCGCCAGAAGTATGCCGCTTCCGTGCGTTACCTGTACAAGAACCGTTCGGTTGAAGAAAAGCTGATGTTCATCTTCTCTGCCGAAAACCTGGCACAAACCTACCGCCGTCTGCGCTACGTGCGCGAGTATGCCACCTACCAGCGTCTGCAAGGCGAAGAAATTCAGAAAAAGCAGCAACAGATTGCTGCCAAGCAGGCCGAGCTGAAACAGGTGAAGCAGGCCAAGGAAAGTCTGCTGAAGGAGCGTGAAGCCGAAAAGGGAAAACTGGAGGCGCAGGAGAAAGAAACGCACCCTCATTGCCAATCTGCAAAAGAAGCAGCGCGGACTGCAGAACGAAATATCGCGCAAACGCCGCGAGGCCAACCAACTGAATGCCCGTATCGATCGCCTGATAGCCGAAGAGATAGAGAAAGCACGCAAGCGGGCCGAGGAAGAAGCCCGTCGCGAAGCTGCTGCACGCCGTAAGTCAGAGGGAACTAAAAGCGGCTCGTCGGGCACCAAGTCGAAGGCAGCTCCGTTGGAGCGGTTCAACATGAGCAAGGCCGACCGCGAACTGTCGGGCACCTTTGTCAGCAACCGCGGCAAGCTGCCCATGCCCATCACGGGTCCTTACCTCATCACCAGCCACTACGGGCAATACAGCGTTGAGGGGCTTCGCGGGGTGAAGCTCGACAACAAGGGTATCGACATCCAGGGCAAGCCCGGCGCACAGGCACGTGCCATCTTCGACGGTAAGGTAGCTGCCGTCTTCAAGCTAAACGGCCTGTTCAACATCCTTGTCCGCCACGGCGCCTACATCTCCGTCTATTGCAACCTTTCTTCAGCCTCCGTCAAGACGGGCGACACGGTGAAGACCCGTCAGTCGCTCGGTACCGTCTTCTCCGATGCTTCCGACGGCGGTCGCACCGTTCTCCACTTCCAGCTCCGCAAGGAGAAGGAAAAGCTGAATCCGGAGGGGTGGCTGGAGCGTTGATACTGTTTAGGGGTAACAGGTTTACAGCTGTGCTCCGTCCAGCAACTCCAGATACAGTCCGATAGCCTCTTCTATTTCTTTTACGAAAATGAATTCGTCGGCCGTGTGCGAGCGGGCGCTTTTGCCGGGACCCATCTTCATCGAGGGACACGACAGCAGGGCCTGGTCGGAGAGGGTGGGCGAGCCGAAAGGTGTGCGACCCAGGGCGACGGCGCGTTGCACCAGCGGATGCTTGGGCGATACGTGTGATGAACTCAGTCGGAAGGAGCGGGCCTTGGCCTGACAATGGATGTGGCGGGTGATTTCGTCGAACAATGCCTGATTGGTGTAACACTCGTTGCTGCGGATGTCCACCACGAACGTACAGCGGTCGGGGATGACGTTGTGCTGGGTGCCGGCATTGACCATGGTTACGCTCATCTTGACAGGACCCAGCAGGGGCGATACTTGCTCGAAGCGGTAGTCGCGAAACCAGGCGATGTCGTCCAGCACCTTGTAGATGGCGTTGTCGCCTTCTTCGCGGGCAGCGTGTCCCGAGCGGCCTGTGGCAGTGACGTCGAGCACCATCAGACCCTTTTCGGCAATGGCGGGTTGCATTTCGGTAGGTTCGCCCACGAGGGCAAACGCCAGGGGCGGCAGTTCGGGAAGCACGCATTCGATGCCTCCGGCGCCGGAAACTTCTTCCTCGCACGAAGCCAGGTAGATCAGGTTGTAGTGCTGGCGTGTGCGGCACAGCTGGAGGAACACTTGCAGCAGACTGACAAGGCTGGCACCGGCATCGTTGCTGCCCAGTCCGTAGAGCTTGCCGTTAGGTTCCAGTTGCGGGGTAAACGGATCTTTCCGCCAGCCGTTGACGGGCTTCACGGTGTCGATGTGCGAATTGAGCAGCAGGGTCGGTTTGTTCAGGTCGAACATGGGGCTGAGGCACCACACGTTGTTGCCTTTCCGTCCGGTATCCATTCCTTGCATTTCGATGTAGCGTTGCAGGAAGTCGGCCGCCTGTTGTTCGTCGCGGCTTACGGAGGGGATGGCTATCAGCGACTTCAGCAGGCCGATGGCGTCCGAAGCCAGGGTAGGTATGTCGTAGGTCATAAGCAGAAGTTTGATTTTACTGTTGCAAACTTACGGATAAAATGTGAAAGACGATGCACGCCGCCGTCGAAAAAACTTGTCGCCCGCAAGGCATTTCCGGGACACAAGTGTGGCTCGCGAGCCGTGCAAGTGTCTCTCGCGAGCCATGCAAGTGCCGCTCGGAGCATTCGGAAACAATTATTTTCGCAGGCTTCTTTGGTGTGACTTTGTATTATGTACAATCGTCAGTATATCAGTATAATAGGTTCGCACGAACAGCCTCTCTATCCTGATTTGTCTGTTTAGAACTTTCTTTTATGGAGGGAGCTGGTGAATAATTCGTACTGTGAATGCAGATAGTTTCAAATGAAACCACTACCTTTGTGACATATTAACCAATTATACTACAGACATGGCTTATCATCATTTGTCCGTCATGGTACACCGCCAGGCGGAGAAGTATGGAGATAAAGTAGCCCTGAAATACAGGGACTATGAAAAAGCACAGTGGAACGCTGTCTCCTGGAACGAATTCTCGCAGACAGTGCGCCAAGTGTCCAATGCCCTGCTGACGCTGGGTGTGGAAGTTCAGGAAAACATCGGCGTCTTCTCGCAGAACAAACCCGAATGTCTTTACGTGGACTTCGGCGCCTATGCCGACCGTGCTGTCACCATCCCGCTTTATGCCACCAGTTCGCCTGCACAGGCGCAGTATATCATCAACGATGCCGGCATCCGTTACCTCTTCGTTGGCGAACAGTTTCAATACGATGCCGCCATCCGTGTGTTCGGCATGTGTCCGTCGCTCAAGCAAGTTATCATCTTCGACCGCAAGGTGCAGAAAGACGCCCGCGACCAGTCGATGTCCATCTACTTCGACGAGTTCCTTGCACTGGGCAAGGGGCTGCCGCACGAAGCCGAAGTAGAGAAACGCACTGCCGAAGTGGCCGACAGCGACATTGCCAACATTCTGTACACTTCGGGCACGACAGGCGAACCAAAAGGCGTCATGCTGATGCACTACAACTACATGGAAGCCTTCCGTACGCACGAAATCCGTATCCCTTCGCTGACGGACAAAGACGTTTCGATGAACTTCCTGCCGTTGACGCACGTCTTCGAACGCGGCTGGACCTATGTCTGCCTGCAACGCGGCACTCAGGTCTGCATTAATCTCCGTCCGCAGGACATCCAGATGACCATCAAGGAGATCCGCCCCACGGTGATGTGCAGTGTTCCCCGTTTTTGGGAGAAAGTTTACCAGGGCGTGCAGGAGCGTATCAGTCAGGAGACTGGCCTGAAGCGTGCCATGATGCTCGATGCCCTTAAGGTAGGGCGGGCACACAATCTGGACTATCTTCGTCAGGGCAAGACACCGCCCTTGATGCTTCACCTGAAATACAAGTTCTACGAAAAGACCATCTATGCCATCCTGAAGAAGACTATCGGTATCGAGAACGGCACCTTCTTCCCCACGGCAGGAGCCGCCGTTTCCAACGAAGTGTGCGAGTTTGTTCATTCGGTAGGCATCAACATGGTAGTGGGTTACGGACTGACCGAGTCGACGGCCACCGTGTCCTGCTTCCCGCCTGTAGGTTTCGAGCTGGGTTCGGTAGGCGAGATAATGCCCGACCTGGAAGTGAAGATAGGCGAGAACAACGAAATCCTGTTGCGTGGCAAGACCATCACGCCCGGCTACTATCGCAAACCGGTGTCCACCGCCGCCGCCATCGATAAGGATGGATGGTTCCATACGGGCGACGCCGGACGTCTGGAAGGCCGTGTGCTCTACCTGACCGACCGCATCAAGGACTTGTTCAAGACTTCGAACGGCAAATACATCTGTCCGCAGGCTTTGGAGACGAAGTTCATCATCGACCGCTACATCGACCAGGTGGCCATCATTGCCGACGAGCGTAAGTTCGTTTCTGCCCTCATCGTTCCCGTCTACGGGCTGGTGGAAGCCTATGCCAAGGAGAAAGGCATCGCCTACAGCAGCATGGAAGAACTGTTGCAGCACCCAAAGATACAGGCATTGTATCGTGCCCGCATCGACACCCTTCAGCAGCAGTTTGCCCACTACGAGCAGGTGAAACGCTTTACGCTGCTGCCCAAACCCTTCAGCATGGAGCGTGGCGAACTGACAAACACACTGAAGCTGAAACGCCCCATCGTGGCGCAGAACTACAAGGAAATCATCGACCACATGTACGAAGAGTAAGCTCGTCGCACACGGAGCGTCAACATAGGTTGATTGTTGGGTTGGATTGTTGGAGAAGTGAAGGGAAATTCATTTCTTTGCAATCCAATCCAAATCATCAACGTTATGAAGCGAACTTTTTCCCGTCTGACCCTATACCTGATGCTGCTCGTGCTGTGCAGCTGCAACAGCGACGTATTTGTTGACAATTTCTTGCCTTCGGCAAAAAAGGTGCATGTGCCTGCCGACGGTTCCGAAGCTATTCTCCGTTTCGGTGCGTCCAACTGGCGCACTCTGGGCTTGTGGCTCCGTATCGACTTTACCCAGTCGGTTAACGGGGGAACTTACGATCCGGTCGTGGGCGACATTTACAGCCTCGACGGCACGCTGATGGCGCGGGACACGGAGCTTTATTGCCAGGATGAGGAGCCCTTCCGCTTTGTGGCTCATTCCTCGACCTTCAAACTGACCATAGAGCGCACTTCGGGGAAAGAACTCCGTTTCCTGGATGCGGAGAACCTGGGTACCGGCTCGTTACAGCTGCAACTGAATGTGGGCAATGATTACAATTACGAACAGATAGACCTGTACATCGACCCTTCGCCCCGTTATCAGTTGGACAGCCTTGTCTATAAGTTAAATTCCTGGACCGAAATGGACAGTGCCATGTACACGACGTATGTGGTTGGCCCTACCAATGCCACCGAAACGCCTTGGAAGTATGCGCTCCATCCCTACGAATACTTCCAGCGGACGTTCACCTTTCAGGGAGGAGATCAGTGGCACGAGCCCATTGATGAGGTAGCCTTCCAGCTCTTCGGCAAAGAAAAGCCTGTTGTGGATGTGCCCGAGCTTGACAAGTTCCAGTCCCCGGCGTTGTTGGGTGAGAAGCTTGCATTTGCGCCCGGCAAGACCCACTTCCCCCTGTCAGACGATCTGCTGTCGGTAGTCGACACCATTGACGTTCCGCCCCTCACACAGATAGAGTGTACCATTAAGTGCTGGTACCGCTTCACCGGTGTCTCCTACACTTTGTATGCCAGTAATCCGCAAACCGGCCACCGCTGCGTGTACGAAGGCCGTGCCGACCTTTACACCCCACAAGCTTATTCGCTGACGAAGAAGGAAGTGCCGGTGCATATCGGGAAGTGAGGCACAACTCCCCCATTTGTACAACACTTGCACGGCTCGCGAGCCACACTTGCATTCCATTTGTGGGACACTTGCATGGCTC
>OMDF01000694.1_pt1 | contig 18650 bp, 8 predicted proteins | sample 1673631 | NCBI WGS metagenome assembly OMDF01 (sample SAMEA103958117, study PRJEB25191) | human gut metagenome | biome: human-associated habitat [ENVO:00009003]; feature: intestine environment [ENVO:2100002]; material: feces | place: Germany | collected 2013/2015 | reverse complement strand
AGCAATTTATTACAGTATAAACCCGACCACGGAAACACATCGTTATAAATATTTTGCCTGGGATAAGGAAGATGTAACCAAAAACAATCGCTACTATCCTCCCTTGCTTAAATATTTCGATCCCCTGCGTCTATCTGTCAATGATGGTCAAGGCGGCCGCGAATGGGTAAAAATGCGCTTGGCCGAAACGTATCTGATTGCAGCGGAAGCTTCCGGCCGCAACGGTGATTACCAAACAGCAGCCGATTACATTAATGTTGTCCGCAAACGTGCCGCATGGCAGGATGGTGAAACCAAAATGTCTCAATACTGGCGCGAAGAAGGAGGAAAAATAGGAGATACCAATAGTACCTTTGCAGATATTCAAGTCACGGCTGCAGATATCCAAAGCAATTTTATCGACTTTATGTTAGATGAACGTGGACGCGAACTGTTAGGTGAAACTTGCCGTTGGAATGACCTGGTACGATGTGAAAAGCTGGAAGAATACGTCAAGAAATGGAATTCAGAAGGAGCTGTCACCTTCAAATCACATCACAAACTTCGTCCGATTCCTCAAAAGCACATAGACCGCTTGAATCCAAAAGGAACGGATGCTGAAGAACAAAATCCCGGTTATTTCTAATTACACAATATTTATCTGAAGCTGCCCTGTTGAGAGCGGGCAGCTTCTCATTTATAAATGATATGAAAACAAAGTATTTTATTCCCATTATATTTCTGTTGCTTTTCACCCGATGTTCGACAAATTCCAACGCAGATTTAAAGAACTTTCCTGAAGGTTATACACCGGAAGAAGTTGGGACACGGATAAGCAAACGCTTTATTTCCGGTAAACATATGCTTCATAAGAAAAACGGAAAAGATGGTATTCACTATGCAGAAGTCTGTACATGGTATGGAGCCTTAAAATATGCTGTTGCCGTTGGTGACAATGCATTGATCAAGCAACTTCAGAACAAGTTTGAACCACTCTTTACCACCGAGGCAAATTATCAACCGCTTATGAATCACGTAGATTTGAATATGTTCGGTTGTTTACCGTTTGAGTTTTATCAGATCACAAAAGATCAACGTTACTATGATATGGGGCTTCCTTATGCAGACACGCAATGGCAGGTACCGGACACAGCAACAACGGAAGAAAAGAACTGGGCCCGAAAAGGTTTCTCCTGGCAAACCCGTTTATGGATCGATGATATGTTTATGATCACCATTATCCAATCCCAAGCATACAAAGCCACCGGAAAACGAGAATACATTGACCGTGCAGCCCGTGAAATGGTGATGTATCTGGATGAACTCCAACACCCTAACGGTTTATTCTACCATGCCCCAGATGTTCCTTTTTATTGGGGACGCGGCAATGGCTGGATGGCTGCCGGAATGTCCCGTCTGCTTTCCGTACTTCCGAAGGATAATCCGAACCGTCCGGTTATTATGGAAGCCTATAAAAAAATGATGGCTACTTTACTCGAAAATCAGGATCCCGATGGAATGTGGCACCAGTTGATTGATGAACCCGCTTCGTATAAAGAGACTTCCGGCACGGCAATGTTCACCTATGCCATGCTGGTGGGTGTGAAACACGGTTGGCTCGATAAGAAAACCTATGCTCCTGCCGCCACAAAAGGATGGTTGGCATTGGTCTCATATATCAATGATGAAGACGAGGTAACAAACGTATGCGAGGGAACCAATATCAAGAATGACAAGAACCATTACATGAACCGAAAACAAATCACCGGTGACCTGCACGCTCATGCTCCATTGTTATGGTGCGCTACGGAGTTGTTGACGAAATAAGCCTATCACATTTTTTTGACCTATGAGAAAACATATTCTTTTGCTGATAACCTTGTTAGCAACCTTGGAAGTAACCGCGCAGAATAATGAGAACTTCTATTTCTCGAACCTGAATCTGAAAGATGGTTTGTCTCAGATCTCTGTGCTTAAAATATTCCAGGATACCAAAGGTTTCATCTGGTTTGGTACGCGCAACGGATTGAATCGTTATGATGGCAGTGAGTTCGTGATCTATAAACATGATCCGAAGGACTCTCTGACACTGAGTGATAATCATATCTGGAGTTTGGCCGAAGATAACGACCGCAATTTGTGGATTGGTACGGCACGCGGATTGAATAAACTCGACCTGAAAACCAACCGTATCAAACCGTTTGTTGACGAACGATACGGTGCTTTTGCCAAAAGTGAAGTACGCTGCCTGACGGTAGACTCCCGTAATCGCCTTTGGATAGGAACTACCAAGGGGCTGTACCTGTATGTGCCTGCAATGGATGTATTTCAGCGTATAGACCTGAACGGGAAGATCAAAGATGAATTCATCTCTGTAGTCTACGAAACGAAGCAGCATCAGATTCTGATAGGCACTTCTACGAAAGGCCTGTTTGTCTGCGATATGAACATGAAAGTGCAACGGCAGCTGACTACCCGGACACCGGGACTTCATCTGCTTGGCAATAGTATCTCTACTATCTATGAAGATTCAAACGGAACGTTATGGGTGGGAAGCGGACTGAGCGGATTGTATCGCATAAACTTTGAGAAAGAGGAAATGGTGACCTACCATAAGGGTAACAGTATTCTAACGAGCAATAGCGTCAGAGCCATATCAGAGTTGCGCGGAATGTTGCTTATCGGTACGTTCGACGGGCTATATACCATCGATCTTTCTACTAATTCTTTCTGGAAACATACGGATGCTTCCCTTGAAAAGGGGAATCTGAGTCACTTTTCCATTTATTCATTGTTTGTAGACAGGAGCCAGACGGTATGGGTGGGGACGTATGCCGGTGGAGTGAGCTTCTCCAGCCGCTTTAACAACCGCTTTGATTTCCATGATCCTGCTACGGTGTTTGACGCATTGTTTGGGATATACGGTTGTATGGTTTCCACTCCCGGAGGTTCTTTATATATGGCAACGGAGGGCAGGGGGCTGCTCGATTATAATCTGGAAAACAGACAGTATGCGTATTATCCGATAGATAAGGCTTCAAAGTTGCAGTATAGTCAGAATATTATAAAAGGGCTTCTGTTGGAAGATGATATACTTTGGTGCGGAACGAATAAGGGATCTATCTATCAATTCAATACCCGTACTAAGAAATATACGTTCTATTATCAGTTACCGGGGGAAATGTCCATTTACTCCATGCTTCGTGATAAGGATGATAGTCTGTGGATTATAACTTCCGATTCACGTATGGGAGTGATGCGCTTGTCGGATAAAAAGGAACTTCAGAAACACTTTCCTATTAATGGTGGAAAGGACAGTTGTCTGTTTGCCAGTTCGCGCTGCATACTGAAGTTGCGTGATGGGGTAATGCTGATTGGCAGCCGTAATGATGGTCTGATAAAGTACGATGTAAATAGGGAAGAGGTGGTTTACTATGATACGGATGAGAAAGAGCCTCGTCGGTTGCTTAGTAATTACGTGACGGGTATTGTGCGTGATAGTTCCGGTCGTATCTGGATTGGTACGTTCGGCGGCGGTATTGCTTTGTACGAGGAAGAAAAAGGAATTGTAAAGACCGTAACGAAGGAACAGGGATTGATAGAGAATGATATTTGCTCCATTGTGGAAGATAGCGATAATAACCTATGGATCAGTGCGAGCAATGGTATTTCGAAATACAATCTGAAGACAGAGGAGTTTACCAATTACAATTCTCTGAATGGAATCGGAGTCTATGAGTTTACTCCCCATAGTGGTTTATTACTGCCCAATGGAGAAATCTGCTTTAGCGGTAACAATGGCTTTGTGACATTTAGTCCGCAGGAGTTGCAATTAAATTCTTTTGTACCGCCATTGGTATTCACGAAATTGGTAGTGAATAACCAAGTGATTGAACCGGAAGATGAAACCAGAATATTGGACACCGTGCTGGATGGTATGGAAGAAATAGAGCTGAGTTATAATCAGAATAATATCTCTATCGGTTACTGCGCACTGAACTTTGTTTTTGCCCGGCAGAATCAGTATGCCACTTTCCTGAAAGGCTACGATAAAGACTGGAATTATATAGGCAATCGTCGGGAAGCCTACTATACGAACTTAAGTCCGGGAACCTATGTATTTGAAGTGAAGGCTTCTAATAATGATGGAGTCTGGAGTCAACAGACACGTAAGATACGCATCATTGTGCATCCACCCTTGTGGAAAACCTGGTATGCTTACTTGTTTTATGCCATTGCTTTTGTCTTTATAATGACACTCATCATGTATTATATATCGAAGAAGCAAAAGCTGGAGCGTGAATTGCAATTCAAACAGAAGGAGAAACTGCAACTGGAAGAGTTCCATCAGGCGAAGATACGTATGTTTACCAATTTCTCCCATGAACTCCGCACTCCGCTTACATTGATTATTGCACCTTTACAGGATCTGGTGTCTATGCCGGAATTCTCTTCCAGTGTGAAGAATAAGCTGAGCCTGATATTCAGTAATGCCCAACGCCTATTGCTGCTCGTGAATCAGTTGATGGATCTGCGCAAGAACCAGGAGGGTAAATTGAAATTGCATATTGCCAAAACGGATATGAATCTGTTCCTGCAAGAGATTTACTATGCCTTTAACCATCTTGCAGCAAAGAAATCCATAGAATTTACTTTTGAGAAGAGTGAGGAGAGAATGTCGGCATGGTTTGATAAGTCTATCGTGGAAAAGGTGGTCTTTAATCTCTTGTCCAATGCGATGAAGTTTACTCCGAATAATGGTAAAGTTGTGTTTTCATTGTCCCGGTGTACCTTTGCCGAACTTCCGTCGGAACAGCAGGCGGAATTGAATAAGATGTCTGCCGATACCCGGTTTGCCTGTCTCTCGGTTACCGATTCCGGGAAGGGTATTACAGAGGAAGATATGAAGAATATATTTGCACCTTTTTATCAGGGTGAAGATGACAATAAAGAGAATGTGGGTACGGGTATCGGTCTGAGTCTGACACGCTCTATCGTACTTCTGCATAAAGGCACTATTTCCGTATCCCATAATCAGCCTACGGGTACGATCTTCAAGGTTTATATTCCGATCAGCAATTCTGTCTACGACAAGGAGCAATTGGTGGAGGATGATGAAGAGCAGGTAGTGGAGGACGTTATCCCGTCAGCCAAGGAAATGCACTTTGAGATAGAGAAGAAGTGGACTGTACTTCTGGCGGAAGATAATGATGAAGTAAGAGCTTACGTCAAAGAATGTCTGGATCCTTATTTCTATGTGCTGGATGTAAACAATGGTAAGGATGCACTGGAACTGAGTCTGGAGAAATATCCGGATTTGATACTGAGTGATATTATGATGCCGCAGATGGACGGATTGGAACTGTGCTCACGTGTGAAGCAGGATTTACAGCTTGGGCATATTCCGGTAGTACTGATGACGGCCAAGTCCATGGTGGTTCATATCAAGGAAGGCTTTTCGGTGGGCGCTGATGACTATATCGTGAAACCTTTCAGCATGGATGTGCTGATTTGCCGTATCAACAGTTTGCTGGAATCCCGTGAGAAACTGAAGAAACTATATGGAAAGAAGTTCTCTCCGGAAGCGATGGGTATCGAGATTGTTTCGGGGGATGATCGGTTCACGCAGAGTTTCTTTGAGATTATAGAGAAGAATATCTCTAATCCGGAGCTTGGGGTAGACTTGTTGAGCCAGGAGTTAGGGCTGAGCCGTGCCAACCTGTACCGGAAACTGAAAGCGGTAACGGAGCTTTCTCCAACAGAGTTGATACGTAATAAACGTTTGGAGATAGCAGCCAAACTCTTGTTGGAATCCAGTTATACGGTTTCTGAAATATCGGTCTACACAGGCTTCAATAGTCATGCTTATTTCACCAACTGCTTTAAGTCATTTTATGGCTATTCACCTTCAGAGTGGGTACAAAGGCATAATGATAAGGGAGAAACTCCCAAATAGCTCCTGTTTTACATATCGTTTGGAATAGAATCTCAAATGAATAAGACAATATTGAAAGTTGCGCTAAGATAAATCGCCTATCTTAGCGCAATCTTTTTATGGAGAATTTAATCTTTAAATCAATATCAACATTAGTAAGAATAACTATTATGAAATTTAAAACAGGATTAGTATCATTATTGGTCGTATGTGGAGCATGCAGCCAAGCGACAAAAGAAGCGGATGTCGTAAAAGACAGTTTTGATTTTGCCGGACAGCAGTTGAAATATGCATTTACGCAAATAGATTCTGCTAAAGCAAGCATGCCGGAGGAACAACTGAAAAGGAAACCGGTTTCTCCCCGTACGATAGAAGATAACGGTGCCTTGCGCCTGGTAGCATCAAGAGACTGGACCAGTGGTTTCTTTCCCGGTGAATTGTGGTATATGTATGAGTATACACAAGATGATTTCTGGAAGAAGCAGGCACAGGCATTTACCGCTAATATAGAAGACCAGAAAACGAATGGCGGAACGCATGACATGGGATTCAAAATGTATTGTAGTTTTGGTAACGGTTATCGCCTGACCAATGATGCAAACTACAAAGATATCCTGTTGGAATCTGCAGCCACATTGATTACCCGCTATAAGCCAACAATTGGTTGTATCCGTTCCTGGGATCACAGCCGTGACAAGTGGCAGTGTCCGGTTATTATCGATAATATGATGAACCTTGAATTGCTGTACTGGGCATTTAAGGAAACGGGTGACTCTGTGTATTATAACATTGCAAATACACATGCACGCACTACAATGAAAAATCATTTCCGCGATAATTATAGCTCTTATCATGTAATCGATTATGATACAATCACCGGAGACGTGCTTCATAAGCATACGCACCAGGGATACAATCACGAATCTGCCTGGTCAAGAGGTCAGGCATGGGGTTTGTATGGCTATACCATGTGTTATCGCGAAACGAAACTTCCGGAATTCTTGTCGCAAGCTGAGAATATAGCCAATTACATCTTTACCAATCCTACCATGCCGGAAGATATGGTTGCATATTGGGACTTTGATGCTCCGGGTATTCCGAACGAACCGAAAGATGCTTCTGCTGCCGCAGTGATGGCTTGTGCCATGTACGAATTGTCCATGTACAATCCGGAGAAAGCAGCATTATACAAGAAATGGGCGGATACGATTGTTGAGAGCTTAAGCAAGAACTATCGTGCGCAATTAGATGGTGACCGTGGATTCTTACTGCTGCACAGTACAGGTGCGCATAACTTTGAGAGAGACGTGCCTTTGGTTTATGCAGACTATTACTTCCTGGAAGCTTTGCTTAAGAAAGCTAAATTAGAGAAAGAAGGTACGGCTATTCTGTAAATGTGGAGAATCAATAGGTATGAGACGTATAATTGCATTGTTAGTGATGAGTTGCTTTATTGCAGGTACCTTTGCGAAGGTACCTGTGATGGGCAATAAGATCCGGTTAACGGATAACTGGGAGTTTCTCCGTCAGGATGTGGGCAATATCTGGGAACTGGTACGCCCTATAAAGAAAGGCCAGCCGGAAGAACAACCTATATGGACAAAAGTTACTTTGCCCCACTGCTTTAATGCGGAGGATGCTGTCGATCCGGATTTGAATTACTATCAGGGACCGGGGTGGTATAAAACACGCCTGAAGCTGGATAATCCGTATCCTGACGGACGGATGGTATTGGAGTTCGAAGGAGCGGGACAGAAGACGGATGTATATGTTTATATGACCAAAGTGGGTAGTCATGTCGGTGGATATGATAGTTGGAATGTAGATATAACAGATGCCGTGCGAGCTTTTCTGGCAAGCAAAGATGCTGAACGTTTTGGAGGTGAAATTCCATTGAGTATTCGTTGTGATAATACCCGGGATGCTGAAATGATACCTTCGGATTTATCGGACTTCAATTTGTATGGCGGTATTTACCGTTATCTGAATCTGGTGTATCTTCCGGAAGTCTCCGTGGCTTCTCTCCGGATAGAACCGGCATTGGACGCTAAATTGAAAAAAGGCACGTTGAAGGTATCCGGTACATTCTATAATCCTGCAGATGTGCGTGAAGCACTGGTGGAAGTTACTGTGAAGAATGCTAAAGGTGAAGTGGTATCTACCTGCACTCTGGATAAAATAACTCCGTTGGGAGATTTGGATATGCTGGATATTCAGATTGATAAACCACAACTCTGGGATGTAGATCATCCGGTATTATATACTTGCGAGGTTACTGTAACTGCCAATGGGCAGAAAATGACAGCGAGTGAACGTTTCGGTTTCCGTTCTTTTGAATTTATAGATAAGGGGCCTTTCATGCTGAATGGAAAGCGCCTCTTGTTGCGGGGAACACATCGGCACGAGGATCATGCAGAAGTAGCTGCCGCCATGACCGAGGAGCAGATGATACAGGAAATGAAAATGATGAAAGAGATGGGGGTGAATTTCATCCGTCTGGGACATTATCAGCAATCTGAAATCATTTTGAATCTTTGTGATGAACTGGGTATTCTGGTTTGGGAAGAAATTCCCTGGTGCCGTGGTGGTGTGGGGAATGAAACTTATCGCGGACAAGCGAAACGTATGTTGACGAATATGATAACCCAGCACTATAACCACCCTTCAGTGATAATCTGGGGATTGGGTAATGAGAATGACTGGCCGAATGACTTTCCTGAATTTGAACAACGCGAGATACGGAGCCTGATGAGTGAGTTGAATACACTGGCACATCATCTTGATGCCGAACGCAAGACGGCAATTCGCCGTTGTGCATTCTGTAGCGATATTGTAGATGTATATTCTCCTTCTATCTGGGCCGGTTGGTATCGTGGGGTTTATACAGATTATCAGCAAATGTCCAAAGAAGAAATGGAGAAGGTGAAACATTTTCTGCATGTAGAGTGGGGTGGTGATAGCCATGCCGGACGTCATGCGGAGGCTACTGCTCCTATACGAAAAGAAGGTGAAAGTGATGGCGATGCAGCTCTGAACGGTTCGGCTCTGGTGTTGAAGAAAGGAGACTGGTCGGAAAGTTATATCGTTAAGCTGATAGATTGGCATTTGAAGGAACAGGAGAATATGCCTTGGCTGACCGGTGCTGCTTATTGGCCGTTTAAGGACTTTTCCACACCGGTGCGTCCGGATAATCCGGTGCCATATATGAATCAGAAAGGAGTGGTGGAACGTGACTTTACGAAAAAGGAAAGTTATTACGTATTCCAATCCTATTGGACAGAAAAGCCTATGGTTCATATCTATGGGCATGGTTGGCCTGTGAGATGGGGAGATGCCGATGAAGAAAAAGAGGTCTTGGTTTACTCTAACTGTCCATCGGTGGAACTGTTTGTGAACGGACAAAGCCAAGGGATACGCAAGCGTAATAGTCAGGATTTTCCCGCAGCGGGTTTGCGCTGGAATGTGAAGCTTGCTAAGGGGCAGAATACATTGCGTGCTGTGGCTGTTGGAAAAGAAGTTCTTGCTGATGAATTGAACATTGAATATCAGACCGAAAAGTGGGGGAAAGAACATGCATTCCGGGTAACTTCTACTCCTAAAGAAGATGGAATTGTTGAAGTTGAAGCCCAGTTGGTAGATAGTAATGGTATCAGGTGTCTTGATTCCAGAGTTTTTGTTTCTTTCGATATTGCCGGTGACGGAGAACTGATACAGAATCAGGGCACGGCAACCGGTTCCCGCAAAGTACAGGCACGTAACGGGCGGGCACAAATACGGGTTCGTACGCAAGGCGGTACTTCCTGTGTAGCTGTAAAAGCTGATAAAGTCCAAACATCATTTATAACGGTGCAGTAAGATTATGAAAAAGGTAGGTATGTTATTTTTAGGGATCTGTTCTTTTCTGGCTATTTCGTGTACATCGGATAAAGACGGTAAAGATTTTGTGAAGTGTGTTTTAAAGCAGGGTATACTGGAACGTGCCGCTATGAATATAAAGGAGGAACCGGTAACGGTTACCGCCTTTATAGCGGAACGCAGTGCAGGGGATATACATGATTTTTATTCGGAGGGTGATTATTGGTGGCCGGATACTTTGAACCCTGACGGACCTTATGTGCGTCGGGATGGTGAGACCAATCCGGATAATTTTGTAGCTCATCGTCATGCTATGATACGTTTTAGTTCAATCGTAGGTAATCTGACCTCTGCTTATTTATTGACTCAGGATAAAGAATATGTAGATGCGATACTGGCGCATGTGCGTGCCTGGTTTGTGAATGAGTCTACGAAAATGAATCCTAACTTGCAGTATGCGCAAGCTATTAAGGGAATTGCTACAGGACGTGGTATTGGCATCATTGATACGGTACATCTTATGGAAGTAGCCCAATCGTTATGGCAGTTAGAAAAGCTTGGAGTATTGTCTAAGGATGATATAAAGTCTACTAAACAGTGGTTTGCTGATTATTTGAAATGGATGTTCACACATCAGTATGGCATAGACGAGATGAATGCTAAAAATAATCATGGAACTTGCTGGGTGATGCAGGCTGCTGTATTTGCCCGTTATGCCGGTGATAAGGATATGATGGATTTTTGTAAGCGGCGTTATAAAGAAGTACTTTTACCTAAGCAGATGGCAGAAGACGGTAGTTTTCCGTTGGAGACAGCGCGTACGAAACCTTATGGTTATTCTTTATTTAATCTGGATGCCATGGCAACAATATGCCAGACGCTTTCGGATAAAAATGATAATTTATGGACTTATACGGCAGAGGGAGGTAAGAATATGGAGAAGGGTATTAATTTTATCTATCCCTATGTCGTTGATAAAGAAGGCTGGATTTATACGAAAGATGTAATGTATTGGGATGAATGGCCGGTAGCACATCCTTTTCTGATATTCGGTGCGCTACAGATTCATAATAAAAACTGGCAGTCAACGTGGGAGAAGTTAGAACATTTTCCTGTAACCGACGAAGTGGTGCGTAATCTGCCTGTACGTAACCCGTTGATTTGGATTTAATCAATAATGGCTATGATAATAACACGGAAAATAATAGTAGGAGTTTGTATCGTATGTGCGGTCAGTACAAGTCATTCTTCTATGGCTCAAAATCGGGTAGTAACTCAACATACAGCCGGTACGGTAGTGGAAGGAGAGGTTACTATGCTGGTTACTCAGGAGACTACTACCCGCTATCGGCGAACTACTTCCCAGGGAGTGCCGGAAGCTAAACTGGGATATACACCCGGAGTAACTCCGGAGTATTTAGCTATACCTTTGTCGGAAACAGTGATGACGAGATATCCGGATTATCGGATGGCTTACTGGAAAGATTATACATATGTGCAGGGATACATGTTTGAGGCTATGGACCGTTTGGGACAATTAACAGGTGATAGCAGGTATCTGGAATATATAAAGAAATATATGGATCATTTCGTTGATGAAGCGGGTAATTACAAAGGAGGCGGATTAACGAATCTCGATAATTTTATGACAGGTTCGGCCTTTTGTACATTATACGGACGTACGGGGGATGAGAAATACAAGAAAGCTGCCTTGCAAATATTGAAAGCTGTGGATCAGTATCCCAGTTCCGATGGACAGTTTTGGCATGGAAACCGGAGTCCTAATATGTGGATAGATGGTGTTTTTATGATGCAGATGTTCCTTATACGTTGTGCACAATATGTGGGGGAAGCTGATTATTGCTATGATGTGGCATGTAGGAATATTATTACTGCTGCCCGTCATTTGCAACGACCGGATGGACTTATCCTTCATGCATGGACTACAGAACCTGAAAAGGCTGTGTGGGCGGATAAAACTACCGGATTGTCACCGGAGGTATGGAGTGAAGGCATGGGCTGGTACACTTTGGTGGTACCTGAACTACTGGCTTTACTACCAACAACACATCCGAATTATCAGCAGGTCCTTGATATTTATCTGAAAATGTGTAAAGGGCTGAAAGAAGTGCAGGATAAGAAGACCGGCGGTTGGTTTATGGTTGTGGATAAAGGAGATAATCCTTTAAATTTTGTAGATCCATCCGGAACTGCTATGTTTGTATACTCTATTCAGCGTGGTGTAGAGTTAGGGCTCTTAAAAGCAAAGGAATATACTCCGGTTGCATATAGGGGATATCAAAGTCTCTTGCCTTTTATACAGGTGAATGACAGAGGCTTACTGGATGTGATAGGAGCATGTGATGGAGTTGTGATTAGAAAGAATTTTGTAGAATATGTTACTGTTCCCAAAATATTGAATGCCAAAGAGGCTGTTGCCGGCGTATTGTGGGCGGCTGTTATAATGGAAACAGAACAACTGAAAAAATAAACAGGAATGAGAATTTTGCGTAATCTGATTATAATTAGTGTATTACTTGTATCTGTTACTGTACAGGCAAGTGGTGTGGATGAGTTGGTGCGTATCAAGCAAAATTATGCCCGAATGTTGGTTCCTTCCGGTAAAGATCCGTTTGGTTTATTGTCCATCCTTTCGTCTATTCAACCGGAAACAGAGATTTCGGATCAGGTTGTGGTAGAGTTGCATCAGCGATATCCTTTTGATTTAAAGAAAGTAGAAACTTATCTGTCTTCTTTCACGGAAGCCGGAACATGGCCGGATATTAATTATGATGACAAAAAGCGTTCTGGCTGGGAGCCTAAAATTCATGCGGAACGTATTCTGGAGCTGGTAAAGCTCTATAACTCCGATCAGACTTCCTACTATCGTTCTTCGGAGGTGGAAGCGGTTATTCATAAAGCTTTGAATTATTGGTTTACTGCTAAACCTGTATGTTTGAACTGGTGGTATAATCAAATAGGTATTCCTAAAACACTGGGTACGGTTTTTATCTTGTTTGAGAAGCAATTGACCCCTGTGGAGAAACAGAACGCTATAACTGTAATGGAGAATGCTAAGTTTGGGATGACCGGACAGAATAAGGTATGGCTTGCCGGAAATGTGATGATGCGTGCATTATTACAGAATGATTATGAGTTGGTAAAGATGGCGCGTGATACCATTGCATCTGAAATAGTCACGGGTGGAGCAGAAGGTATAAAAGACGATTGGTGTTTTCACCAACATGGTGCTCAGCAGCAGTTTGGTAATTATGGGCTTTCGTTCGTATCCGGAATGAGTTTCTTCTCTGGGTTATTTTCAGGGACGTCGTTAGCATTTGATGATAAACAGTTGAGTATTCTGAGTACGCTGATTGATGAGGGATATCGTTGGGTAACCTGGAAAGGAATGATGGATGTGAATGCTTTGGGACGTCAACTGTTTCATCATGCTCCCGTACATAAAGCACTGAGTCTTGCATTTGCAGCCTCGGAGTTAGGTGGAGGTGAATCAGATGAGTGCGTGGCTGTGGCAACAGCTCTGCTTTGTGATAATTATCCTGCGCCTGCGGTGAATGTACTTACAGGACATAAGCATTTCTGGCAGTCGGATTATACAATTCATCGCCGTCCATCCTGGATGGCGTCTATAAAAATGGCTTCTGACCGTATTATCGGTACGGAAATGATGAATGGCGATAATATGAAAGGGTATTATATGGCAGATGGAGCTACTTATATTTATAAAGATGGTAAGGAGTATCTGGATATTTTTCCTCTTTGGGACTGGCGGAAGTTACCGGGAGTAACAGCTTTTGAAGATAATGCACCTATGCCTCTGATTAAAAGTTATCAGCCTCGTAATAAAGGAACTTTTGTAGGAGCTGTTTCGGATGAAAAACAAGGTATGACTGTTATGGAGTTGGATCGTGCCGGAGTGAAGGCTCATAAGGCATGGGTTTGTACGGATGACTTTATTCTTTGTTTGGGAGCTGGTATACAAGCAGATAGTAATCTTGTTGTTACCACTTCTATAGAGCAATGCCATAAAAATGGGGAACTGCTTTCCTGGGAAAATGCACGATGGAATGTTGTGAATACAAAGCAATCTGCTAAGGGAAAGGAACAACGCTATTTTCATAATAATACGGGATATATTGTATGGGGCAATACTCATGAAGTTGTAGCTGAAACAGCAGAACGTACGGGATCATGGTATGATGTGATGCAAATGTATCACCCGGAAGAAACACATGGAGAGGTGACTGCCATCTATTTGACGCATGGTGTTGCACCTAAACAAGGTACATATCAATATTTGATACTACCCGGAATGGACAAGGAAAATGTGGCTGCTTTTAATTTATCAGATATACAAATACTCCGTAATGATGCTACTGCTCAAGCTGTCTATAGTGAAGGAAATACTACTTGTTGGGTGGCCGCTTATCAGCCGGTACAATTAACTGTAAGTACGGATTTGATATTGAATATTCAAACTCCCGGAATCTATATGATACGGAAAAGTGAATCCGGTCGGTACATAATAAACTATGCCGATCCGACTCAACAGAGAAACGTTGCAGAACTTGAGTTGAATCATAAAAAGGTACGTCTTTCTCTTCCCGAAGGAAAAGAGAAAGGGAAAACAACTTCTATAGTGGGTTAATTCGTTAAAAAACGCATTTTGAACCATTTCTCCAAACGATTGAAATAATATTGCAAGCCTTGTTGGTAAGATACGTCTATTTTTGTTTTTAGATAAATGATTATAGACTATGAATACACACAAGGCTTTTATTTTGGGCGTAGCATTACTGAGCACTATTGGGGTGAAAGCTCAGTTTGCCATTGATGACTATAAAGCTGTCTTTACCTCATCCCCACAGCATGTTCCCACTACCAAAACTCCGGATGCTCCTTTAGCCGGTAATGGAGATATCGGTATCACAATGGGAGGTACTCCTGATAAACTCTGTTTTTATATTGGTAAAAATGATTTTTGGAGGGCTTATCCTGTTTATCCGGGAGGAATTGCGCTTCCGGGCGGACTGGATATTGAGATAAAAGAACTGCAAGGAGCTACTTACTATGCGGAACAATTGCCCGGAACTGCTGAAATCAGAACTAAATTCACAACTCCTCATTGTCAGTTGAATTTGTCTGCATGGGTTGCTGCAACGGATAATAAGATTATCATAGAAATGCAATCGGACAAAGCCGTTACTGCCCATTTGCGTTTATGGGCTGCGGAAGGTAATACTTCGACTACTGCGGGAGGCAAAGATAAAGTAGTGTGGGTAAGTCGTTCATTTGAAAATACGGAATTGCTGCGTTGGCCTACTCATGTGGCATTGGCTTTAAACTCAAATTCTGATGAGTTCTCCTTGATTCCAGGTAAGAAAGTACAATTGGTTATATCTGTTTATACGAATCATGATACACCGGATTGGAAAAACAAAGCAATAACAGAAGCAGAGAAAGTAACGGAAGCGGGTGTTGAGCAATTACGGAAAGAACATCATTCCTGGTGGAATCATTTTTGGAAACAGTCTCATATTAATATAGGTGATAGTTATTTTGAAAAGTATTACTATCAGTCGCAATATTTGTTTGCTTGTTCTTCCCGTGAGGGTAAGTTTGCGCCAGGTATTTGGGGACCATTTGTTACGCGTGACAAAGCGGCATGGGGAGGTGATTATCATCTGAATTATAATTATCAGGCACCTTACTGGGCGTCATTTTCTTCCAATCATATTAGTCTGACGGATAATTTTGATCAGCCTCTATTAGATTATATGGAGTCTGGACGGAAGCATGCGCAGGAATTGCTGAATTGCAAAGGTATCTATTATCCGGTGGGCATCGGTCCTAAAGGTTTATGTACAGCTATGTGGCCGTTAACTCCTGAAGAAATGCAGGAAAAGTATTCGACCCGTGAAAATACAATTGATGGTGGTTATAAGTTTCTGGGACAGAAAATCAATGCAGTGTTTAGTGTTGGAAATATGTTGATGCGATATTACAGTACGTATGATGAGGCGTATGCCCGTAAAGTATATCCGTATCTTCTGGCCTGTGCGGATTTTTGGGAAGATTATCTCTCTTTAGAGAATGGACGTTATGTCATTCGTATGGATCATTTCAATGAGGTGATGCCCAATAAACGTAATGGAGGTGTCTGGCGTAATCGGTTAGGTGATTTTAATTCAACTCTTTCGTTGGGTTTGGTTCGTATGCTGTTTCAGGGTGTGATGGATATGAGTGATTTCCTTTCCATTGATAAGATACGGCAATCCCGTTGGCAGGATATTTTGGAGAAACTGAGTGAATACCCATTAGGAATTGCAGAAGACGGACGTCAAAGTTTGAAGAATATGGAGAAGGGACCTCAGGATAAAGAAGTACGTCCATCGGGGCTGAACAGGGTCTCTATTCATGGTTTGATTCTCCCTGCTGGTGTTGTGGGACCCATGACAGATGCGGCTTTCAATACTATCTTGCTGGAAGATGTGGCACATTGGTCGGAAAAGCAACGTGACCCGAATGATTGGGGAAATACATCTAATAATGGAATTGAAACCTGTTATCCCGGAGCTGTACGTGTGGGGTATCCCTCGGATAAGATTCTATCTTATTTGAAGAAACGGATTGAGATGGATGTATATCCCAATTCCTGGATTGTGCAAGGTGGGGGAGGTATCGAAACTTTAGCCGCTGTTCCTCTTACTATTAATGAGATGCTGCTACAAAGTTATGAGGGTGTTATTCGTGTTTTCCCCAATTGGAATCATAAGAAGGATGCATCTTTTGAAAATCTGAGAGCTTATGGTGCGTTTTTGGTTACTTCTACTTTGAAAGAAGGACTAATTCAGAGAGTAACTCTGGTTAGTGAGAAAGGACGTGTCTGTAAAATAGAGAACCCATGGAAAGGACATCCTGTGCAAGTTATCCGGGAAAATGGAAAAGCAGACATTCTCTATGGAGAATATCTGCAAATATCGACTGTGGCGGGTGAGAAGGTTGAACTGAATTTATATACAAACTAATAATTGAGAATAGAATGAATCGTGTAAAGAAACTTGTGGGAGGTATATTGGCGATAACACTTTGTGTGAGTGTATCTGCCCAGACCAAATTACCTCCGGGCTGGCAATCCAGCTATGTGAAAATTACTCCGAAAGGGGAGTTAGCTTATTATCCCGATAAACAGGGAAATACAATACCGGATTTTAGTCGGGTTGGTTATCATCATGGTGATAAATCAATCCCTAAGTATCCGGTAACAAAAACTGTATATCCTGTGGAAAAAGGGGATAGTCGTCAGAGAATTCAGGATGCAATAGATGAAGTGTCTCGTATGCAACCGGATAAAGACGGACACCGTGGAACGGTTCTGCTAAAACGGGGAGTATATCATGTTCATGGAACGATTCATATAAATGCAAGTGGAGTTATTTTGACCGGAGAAGGAGATAATGTGAATGAAACCCGTCTATTGGCTATCGGTAAGCAGCGTTTTTCATTGATAGAAGTATCTGGTAATGGTAGAATGGAGGAAGTATCCGGAACAAGGGTGAAGATTATGGATGCTTTTGTACCAGTGGGAACACACACTTTCCAGGTTTCTTCTGCTGCAAATTTTAAAGTGGGTGATCGTATCATTGTTTATCGTCCGGGAACAGAGAATTGGATACATGATATTAAGATGGATCAAATCGTTGAACGCCAGGGAACCCGCCAATGGACTGCACGGGAATATAACCTTTCTTTCGAACGTGAAATTGTAAAAGTAGAAGGTAACCGTATTTATATTGATAATCCGGTAGTAATGCAAATGGAAGAGAAATATGGTGGTGGTGAAGTATTCAAGTATACATTTGACGGTCGTATCAGTGAAGTCGGAGTGACTAATATGTGTTTGGAATCTGAATTTGAACATTATGAGGATAACGAGCATGGTTGGATTGGCGTTCAATTCGATAAAGTGGAAAACTGCTGGGCGCGTAATCTGACTTGTCGCTATTTCGGGTATTCAGCGGTAAGTTGTGAACGCAATGCGAAGAATGTAACTGTGACGGATTGCCGTTGCCTGGAAACAAAATCTCTGATAACCGGTGGACTGCGATATTCTTTTAATAATTGGGGACAGCAAAATCTGTTTATGAACTGTCAGAGTACAGAGGGGCGTCATGATTATGTGACGGGTGCACGTGTATGTGGCCCCAATGTGTTTTATAATTGTACAGCTTCGCAAACTTATGCAGATATAGGTCCTCACCATCGCTGGGCAGTTGGTACTCTTTATGATAATGTGATTACCGATGGAGAAATCAATGTGCAGGATCGTGGTAAAATGGGAAGTGGACATGGCTGGGCTGGAGTAACTCAGGTGCTTTGGAACTGTCGTGTGAAACGTGCTGCTGTACAGAGTCCTTGGACATCAGGATATAATTATAGTTTTGGTATGAAGGGTGAGAAATATCCGGGAGTTTTTACCGATCGTCCGGATGGTGTTTGGGAAGGACAGAATGAGAAGAATGTCTTCCCCCGTTCACTTTATATAGCACAACTGATGGCTCGTCATAAGAATATGGATTTGCGAATACTGACTAAATAAGCCGGAATTAGCTTGTAATTTGGTGTTGTAAAATTGTAGTGCTTGGTAATGCGTTGTATAATAGGATATTATCCAATTTTGCCGTTTACAGTCTATAACACTTTGAGATATAATTGATAGTATTTGATACAATCTTTAAATCTCGTTTGGGAAAATTGTTGTTTGTTTGCGATATGGAAAACAACAATGTATAACTTTAAAAATGATGTATTGATATTATGTAAAACAATCTATTATGAACAACTCAAAAAGAATCCTAGG
>OMDF01000675.1_pt1 | contig 18941 bp, 17 predicted proteins | sample 1673631 | NCBI WGS metagenome assembly OMDF01 (sample SAMEA103958117, study PRJEB25191) | human gut metagenome | biome: human-associated habitat [ENVO:00009003]; feature: intestine environment [ENVO:2100002]; material: feces | place: Germany | collected 2013/2015 | reverse complement strand
ACTATTATACGAATAAGGAATGGGGCGTTGCATCCACCTACAACTTTTCGATAGATGTCTCTGTCTTGGGGATAGACGAGACGGTTGCGTTCATGAAGAATTTTGTGGAACGGAAAATGGACAAGCGTCCGCCGCATTTCGGATAATTATTATATCTTTGCCTCCGACTTATCATAGGGGTGCCTTACTATACAGGCTGAGATTATACCCATTGAACCTGCCGGATAACGCCGTGAAGGGAAAAGGTAGAATTACTAAATAAAGGGGAGCGTTACCTCTATGTGCTTCCTGATGTTTAAACTCTAATTATTATTTTGTAATGGAACAGATTGTTTCAACAGGAATTATCGACTCTTACTTTGCGAAGTTAAAGAGCAATTTGTCTATTGATGTCGCTATTGTCGGTGGTGGTCCTTCTGGTATCGTTGCCGCTTATTATCTGGCTAAGGCCGGAAAGAAGGTGGCACATTATATTGTTCAGAAACGCGAAAAAAGAGATGGATTGGGTCCGGAATGAGGAGAAGAGTATTACGCTCAATAAACGGTAGGTTTTCGTTTGACACCAGTTCCGTTTCTTAGTATAATAATTAAGTCATTGTACAGGGTGCTGTGACGCAACCGCTCGTAACCGGCCCAGTAAATGCTTTGTTATGAAGCTGCCGTATACGGCGAGTATAGTATGAAGGAGGTGCACACGTGTACGCAATCATAAAAACAGGTGGAAAGCAGTACTGCGTTGAGGAAGGCAAAATTATTACTGTTGAGAAACTGGATGTAGCTGCAGGTGATGAAGTAACTTTTGAAGAAGTTCTTCTTATATCCGGTGATGCGGTTAAGATTGGACAACCAACTGTTGCAGGGGCTAAAGTTACTGCTAAGGTTCTTGCACAGGGCAAAGAAAAGAAAATCCGTATTTTTAAGTACAAAGCAAAATCCAATTATCGTCGTCGCCAGGGACATCGCCAGCCATTTACGAAAGTACAGATTGAAAAAATTGAAGGCTGATGATTACCGTTACTATGTATCTGAGTGCCGGAGAATTCTGTAAGGGATTTACAATTAAAGGTCATGCCGACAGCTATGTCGGAGATAGCCAGTATGATCTTGTCTGTGCGGCTGTATCCGCAGTCACACTGACATGTGCATTGGGACTTCGTGATATCCTTGGAAAACAGGGCACTTATGATTCTGAGAATGGATTTATGAATGTAAACATTGCAGATAAGGCTGATGAGCAATCAGAACTTCTTGTAAAGACAATGTTGCAGGGACTCAAAATGATTCAGGGAAAATATCCTGATACTATTAAATTGATAAATGTAAAGGGGTGAATTACATGTTACTGTTTGACCTTCAGTTATTCGCTCATAAAAAAGGCGTTTCCAGTACAAAAAACGGTCGTGATTCTAATGCACAGCGTTTGGGAACCAAAATGCATGACGGTATGATTGCAAGACCTGGCAATATTATAGTTCGTCAGAGAGGTACCCACATCCATCCAGGTTTGAATGTAAGGTTGGGAAAAGATGATACACTTTTTGCCGTTGCAGAAGGGAAAATTCATTTTGAACGCCTTGGCCGTGATAGAAGACAAGTTAGTGTATATCCAGTAGAAAAATAGTTACAAAAAGCATCGGTAAAATATCCGATGTTTTTTCTATATTGAAATGAGAGTTTCAAATTTTGTGTAAATACTAGGATTAAGGTTTTATCAATGGTTGCGTCAATAATTTTTCGTGAATTCAGAAATACCTTCAGTAATATCAAATCAACCGATACTTTTCCGTTCTTGAATCCACTCCTTTTTCGCTTCAAACAGGTGCTGCAAGTTAAGGTAATGTTTGTCTTTCCATTCTGATCCGGCAACATGATAAAGTCTGGCCTAAACGAATATTAGGAAACTTCACTTATATGGAAAAGGTACAGATTAGTCGTCTCATGATTGACCTGTTTAATGGATCGTTGGTTTAAGATAAAAGCCTGATAACAGATTAAAATGATTGTATCTGTTATCAGGCTTTTGCATGATTAATTAATGGGTGATAATTTGTGAAGCATTTTTTTCCGAATCATTGGATATAGTATCTTTCTTTAGGAGTCCGTTTTTCCCTTTTACTGCAGATTCTTTTTTAGACTTTTCTTCAGCAGCTTTCTTTTTTTGTTCCTCTTCAAATCTTCTGTATTTTTCTGCAGCAGTCAGATAAAGCGGATATTTAGGAGTGTTGGAGACAAGTGCATCGATTTCAAAAAAACGGTTCCAAGGGAAATCAGCAGAGATAGTTCGGGGATTTAAGTTTAACTTTTTCTTAGCAAAATCTTGCAGAGATGCAATCATTTCTTCTTTTACTTCCGGCGTAATTTTCCCCTTGGTATGTTTACTTTCCGCAAAGCGGATAATATCTTTTCGTACGTTGGCTTGATAGGCCCAGTTATCAATATATTGTTCTGTAAGCATGTTTTTATGATCCTGTGGTGTCATATATGGGGCGAGAATAGCCTGTGCGATTGCATATCCGATAGTATTGCTTGCTGTATTCCAACCGTTATAGGAAGATACTTTATACAGTAGATTATTTTTTACTATGAGATTCATAAGAGTGTTGTCAGATCCATTAGCGAAATATACATCCACAATAGAAAGGCTGATACCTCGATCGATAGTGGATTTTATTTGTGTTATAAAGTCCGTAGTGCTTTGTTTCATCATTCCAAAGTTGCTGAATTGCCCAGATTCTCCTGTGGAAAGAAGCGGGGTATTAACCGCAAGCATGATGTCCGGTGACTGCTTTTGTGAGATGCTGCCGCCAACAGCATGAATATGCTCAGCAATGGTTTTTCCTATCGGTTGATTTTCATAAGACGGGATAGTATCTTCACCGCGTCCCAAGGGATAGAGAATACCAAAAGTTGGATGGAGTTTATTGCTTTCCACATGGTAGCGTGCGATAAGGAGCAGAGCGAGTTGATCGGCGCCGGGAAACGAGCCAAAAATATTATTTTTTAACGTAGTGGTATCTTTCTCCTGATAACGTGCTTCCATGTTTGTCTGAGAATTTTTGCTGTTATCGTCATGACCTTCACAAAAATAAGCAAATACACCATTTTTTGCATCTTTTAAGAGCTGCTTATTAATTAAATTATTTTTTGTGCGTCTGCGGAACCAATCTTGAAGATATTCGGTAGGAACTGTCAATTTTAAGGAAAGTAATTCTGCCGTTTCTTCTGCAGTAATGGAATTGGTATCTTGTTTATCCTGTAAAGCCGCTATACGATAAATGTCTGTACCGTAATCACTGTAATAATAAGGCTCTACTCCGCCACTGGATGCATAAGGGGTTCGCATAATAGTGCCAAATGCATAAAGCGGAATATTTGGATGGGAAATATGTAAATTGCGTATTTTATTTTCTCTGTATTGAAGTGTTTTTAAATCTTCATTATGTTTGCGCGAATCAACCAATCCACCATAAATTAAGGTGTCAGTAGATAAAATGGCAACATCAGCCTGGTCAATATTCTGATCAATCCATGTCCAGATTCTTTCAGGGAGACCTTGATAACTTTTACTTGAAAGGAAAGCCTTCGGGGGAGTGAGAACTGTATATCCTGCTTTTTCTGCTGTAGAAACAGTATAGGCAAAACTGACCGGCCTATCATCTTGCGGTACAAACAGAATTGTTTTGGCAAATGCAATATTTCCACAAAATGACAGGGAAAGTACGGTAACAGCAGTAATTAGTTTATGATGAAACACGCTGAATCCTCCTATTTTAATGACGATTAATTTATTATAACATTAGTACTATGTATATGTATATGTAAAAAATATAAAATAAAAAAGAGCTACTCTCATAGAAAGAAACTCTTTGTGGCGGAGCGGGTGGGATTCGAACCCACGGTACATTGCTGTACAACTGATTTCGAGTCAGCCTCGTTATGACCACTTCGATACCGCTCCATAATACAATTATCACATGGATAAATGACGTTTATCATCGAAAAATTCATCCATTAATTGTTGACATTCACTTTGGCAAACTCCGCGAATTACTGAAACCGCATGGTTAAAGGGATTTTGCACAATACGAAATTTGGAATCAATTCCTCCATACCGCGGATTGGGTGCACCATAGATAATCGAGGAAAGATGAGCATTTACCGCTGCTCCGGCACACATTGGACATGGCTCTATGGTAACATAAAGGCTACATCCAGTCAAACGCCAGTTTCCTAATATTGCAGAAGCTTTTTTTATGGCAAGGATCTCTGCATGGGCAGTGGGATCGCTCCTGTTTTCACATTGATTGTGCGCAGCAGCAATTACAGAGTCATGCAAAACTATTATGGCACCGATAGGGATTTCTCTGGAAGTGAGAGCCTTTTTTGCTTCCTGCATCGCTAAGGACATATAATCATAATGGTTCATCTGAGACCTCTTTGGAGAATATATTTGGGATATATTTAGTATACTATATGTGAGTTAAAGATTTACGGTAGAAAAAAATGTATGTACAGTATAAAATAAAAGAGAGTTAAAAGTTTAAATTCTTAGTTATGGAGGATTTTGAAATGGCAGAAGAAAAAAGAGTAAATCTAAAGGCGGCAAAATTCCAGAAATATTTGGATGATAATAAGCTTACTTTTTTCCGTCGAGATGCATCTAATGATGAAGCAGATACAATTGTGTTCCAATCTAATATTCAGGTAGAGGGACAGACACTGCCGGTTATAATTATTACTGACAGTACGATTTATACGATTATTCGTGTGCAGGTTGGTGCAGGACTTATTAAAGAAGACAATCATGTTAAGTTTGGCGAATATTTGAATGGATTGAACAGAAGTTATAAAGTATTTAAGTATGTGGTTGCGGAGAATGGTGCTGTATTTTTAGATGCCTGTCTGCCAAGTACAAATGAAAGTTTTGATCCGGAAGTTGTACGTGTAGTTTTGGATGTTATTGTGGATCATCTGAATCAGGAGTATAAGAATATCATGAAAGAGGTCTGGAATTGATATATTCATCCATAGAATAAACAAATCAATGTCTCCTTGAATTTATACAATATTCAGGGAGATATTTTATTTACAGTGAAACGTAAAACATTAACGGCAGTTCTTGATTTTTAGAACTATTCTATGGGAATCTCTTTTTTGATAATGATAATATAATATAGAAAATGAGAATAAAAAATGATAGAATAATGAAAATAAATGAATTTGGGGATATATTATGACACCAGAGAAAATAAAACCTCGTTGGGTATTTCGTGGGGCATCATCAGAAGAGAAGGTTGCTGTCCCTGACTTTTTCAATTTAAATAATATACCTGAGGGTACTGCGCGTATTATGATGCGTCGCGGTATTTCCACGGAAGAGAAATTAACGCATTTCTTATATGATACATTAGACAATCTGTCTGATCCTTTTCTTATGAAAGGCATGCAGCAAGCAGTTAGACGCATTATTCAAGCAATTGATTTAAAAGAAAAAATAGTTATTTATGGGGACTATGATGTTGACGGTATTACGTCTACATCTATTTGTGTAAGATGCCTGCGAAAATTGGGGGCAGATGTAAATTTTTATATTCCGTTGCGCGAGGAAGAAGGCTACGGTTTAAACCGTGACGCTATAAACAAATTGTCCAAAGAAGGAGTTTCTCTTTTAATTACTGTAGACTGCGGTATCAGTTCTGCAGATTTAGTGGCAGAAGCGCCACAGTCTTTGGATATTATCATCACGGATCATCATCAGCCGCCAAAGGTATTGCCTGATTGTGTAGCTGTATTGAATCCACATCAAGAGGACTGTCCTTATCCATATAAGGAGTTAGCTGGATGCGGAGTAGCATTCACTCTTTGCCGCGGTATTTATAAAGAATTATATATGAAGATTATAAGGAAAATATAGAATTGGTAGCGTTGGGGACTATTGCGGATGTGGTATCTTTAACAGGGGAAAATCGGATACTTGTCAAAGAAGGTATGGCACGTTTTCTTTTGACTCCTATAAAGGGTTTATCGGCACTTCTCCGTATTACCGGTCTTGTGAATGAAGATACGAAAGAAATTCTTCATGCGGATTACATTTCTTTTGGGCTTGCACCACGATTGAATGCAGCCGGTCGTATTACTCATGCGAAATATGGTGTGGAATTGATGACTACTGAGTCTGGGGAGGAGGCTGAAGCACTTGCACAGATATTATGCGACACCAATATCGAGCGGCAGCATATTGAACGTGAGATTTATGAAGAGGCGTTGCAGCGGATTGCTAAACTGCAAATTCAAGATGATCTGATACTTGTTATTGACGGAAAAGACTGGCATCCCGGTGTTATAGGAATTGTAGCATCGCGTATACTTGAGTTATATCATCGTCCAGTATTGGTTATAACAGTCAGGAATGGAGTTGGAAAGGGGTCTTGCAGAAGCATTTCCGCTTTTAATATACATGAGGCTTTGGAAAAAATGGCAGGATTTCTTATCCAGTATGGTGGGCATAAAATGGCAGCAGGTTTCAGCATTCCTGCAGAGAAAATTTCCGAGTTTAGGAAGCGGATTAATGATTACGCAAAAGGGATTATAACTGTGGATGACAGGATACCTGTACTGGAATTAGAAGAATCTTTACCTTTGGATAAAGTAAATATAGAATTTATTCGCTCATTAGATTTGTTAGAACCTTATGGCAGCGATAATCCTAAGCCTCTGTTTGCCAGTTTCAGGGTTTTTGTGGAAACTGCCCGACGAATAGGAAATGATCGTAAACATTTTAAGTGCAGATTATCACAAAATCGTGAACCAGTAGAAGCTATTTTTTGGGGGATAGGAGATAAAGACCCCTGTTGCCCGGGAGATATTGTAGATATTGTATATGAACCGGAAATTCATGATTGGTACGGTGAACATGTCCAGTTGATCTGTAAAGATATCAGACCGGTAAAAGACTATTTTTTAACCAGAGATTTTCTGATCGATGTGTTTGTTCGTCTAAGAGAATTGATTCCTAATAGTAAATCTGTGGCTGTATTTGAGATACAAAACAGATTAAAACGGTCTTTTGAGGGGAAATATAGCAGGCAGTGTTTATGTACCGCCTTGTCAGTGTTTGAAGAGTTGAATATACTATATCGTTTCAATAGGAATGGCGTTGACTATTACCAGAGAAAGGTTATAAATAAAAAACTTGATTTATTATCATCGTCTATTTATAGAAAATATAGAAAATAAGGAGTTGGGATTACGTGAGTGATAGAAGAGGGACTCTTAAGCAGGCTATTACGAATATAGTTGACCATCAAGATATTTTGTCGCGCAATTTGAATGAAGAGTCACTTCGTACTGACGCATCAGCGTCAACCTTAGCTGAGTTTTTAATTCATCAGGATGAATATATAAAGATTGAATCAGGTAAAAAAGATTTTTCGATTGAAACAAGCCATGAATATAACAAACTGATGGAGAAATTAAAGACATATATTCATGAAACTCAAAGCATGGAAACCATCCAGCATGCGTTTGAAATCGCGCAAAAGGCACATGAGGGACAGATTCGCGCTACTGGAGAACCATATATTATTCATCCGTTAGCAGTGGCATATATTCTGGCAGAGTTGGAAATTGATGCACAAGGGATTATTGCAGCTCTTCTTCATGATGTAGTAGAAGATACTGCGTATACGCTGGAAGACATCCGCCGTATTTTTGGGGATGAAGTTGCTTTTATAGTAGATGGGATTACGAAATTATCACAGTTCCATTATAAAGACAAAGAAGATCAGCAGACGGAAAATTTTCGAAAAATGTTTTTGGCTATGGCGCAGGATATTCGTGTAGTAGTTATAAAATTAGCAGATCGTCTTCATAATATGCGTACACTTGGCATTTTTAGACGTGAAAAACAGATACGCATCGCAAAAGAAACCATGGAGATATATGCCCCTTTAGCCCATCGTCTGGGTATTTATAATATCAAATGGGAGCTGGAAGATTTATGCTTTCATTATCTTCATACTGAGGAGTATTATGATCTTGTCCGACAAATGCGGCAGAAACGCAAAGCTCGTGAAGAAATCGTAAATGACACTATGGAAGTGCTTCATCAAAGTATAAATGATGCGGGAATTAAAGCAACTATTACCGGTCGTCCCAAACATTTTTATAGTATTTATAAAAAAATGAAACGAGATAATAAAGATTTATCTCAAATTTATGATTTATATGCAGTGCGTGTAATCGTAAATACAATTCCTCAGTGTTATGCGGTTCTTGGAATTGCGCACTCCCTCTGGAAACCATTGCCTAATCGGTTTAAGGATTATATCGCTGTACCTAAGCCCAATATGTACCAATCTCTTCATACAACTGTAATCGGTACAAAAGGACAGCCTGTCGAAATACAAATCCGTACTTGGGAAATGCATCATATTTCAGAATATGGTGTAGCCGCCCATTGGAGATATAAAGAAGGGAATAAAGCAGGGACAAAAGATTTTGACCAAAAAATCAGTTGGCTTCGTCGGCTTTTGGAATGGCAAGATACTTCCAATTCAAAAGAGTTTTTAAACGCTTTAAAGTTAGATGTATTTTCTGATGAGGTTTTTGTTTTTACTCCCAAGGGTGATGTTATTAATTTGCCTAAAGGATCTATTCCTATTGATTTTGCCTATCGTATTCATACAGAAGTCGGGAATCACTGTGTAGGGGCAAAAGTTAATAATAAAATTGTTCCGCTTGATACCAAATTAAAAAATGGGGATATCGTTTCAGTGATTACAGCAAAAACCGGAAAACCAAGTTATGATTGGATTAATATGGTAGGCTCGACCGAGTGTAAAGCCAAAATCCGAAGCTGGTTCAAGAAAGAATACAGACCTGAAAATATAACACATGGGCAGGAACTTCTTATAGCGGAAACAGAACGGCAAGGATATAGATGGAAAGAAATTACGTCTAAGAATCACCTGGATGATGTGCGGAAATATTTTAACAATATTTCAAAGGATGATCTTTTTGCTGCTGCGGGATATGGTGGCCTTTCAGTAAAGACTATCGTACTTAAATTGATTGATCTTTATAAAAAAGATCTTAATGAACAGAAAATCACCGGGTTAAAGACTTCAAAAGATTTTGAAAACTTAAGAATGCGGAGCCTAAAAAAAAGGGTAAGCAATGGAATTCTTGTAAAGGGAGAAGATGGATTGGTAGTTCATTTATCCAAGTGTTGTAATCCTGTTCCCGGTGATGAAATCATTGGTTATGTTACACGCGGCAGAGGAGTATCTGTTCATCGTACAGATTGCCCTAATGCAATTAATCTTTCGGACAAAGACAGAACCATTGAAGTAGAATGGGAACAGGAAACCAGCGGTATGTTTTTAGTTACGATTGAAGTTATTGCCTATGATCGGACCGGTTTAATGGCCGATATTTTGGCGGTATTAATGGAACTGAAGCTTTCTGTTTCTACAGCTAATGTAAAAGTTGAGAATACCGGGATAGCTGGAATGAATTTGGGAATACAGATTAAAGATTTGCAACAATTGGAATTTATCATGACAAAAATACGTCGTATAAAAGGTGTTCATTCAGTTCATCGTATGCGTTCTTCTCGTGGAGGATAATATGAGATCTGTTATTCAAAGATGTAATTGGTGCAGAGTACTTTCTGAAGGGAAGGTGTGTGGAGAAATAGGTAAGGGGCTGGTTGCCTTGCTGGGTATTAAGCGTGGAGATACGGAAGAAGATGCATTATATATATCTGATAAGATACTGCATTTAAGAATTTTTGAGGATGAAAATAATAAGATGAACCTGTCGCTTTTGGATACGAAAGGAGCGCTTATGATTGTGTCACAGTTTACCTTATATGGAGATTCCAGACATGGGCGTCGGCCAAGTTTTACTGAGGCGGAACTTCCAAAACAGGCGAGTAGGCTTTATGAACATGTGGTGCGGAGCTGCAGGATAGAAGGAATAAAAGTAGAAACCGGAAATTTTCAGACATATATGCAGGTAGCACTTGAAAATGACGGTCCGGTTACTTTGCTTCTTGATTCGGAAAAACTTTTTTGACACTTATCACAACTTCAATTTGGGAGGGAATTTGCATGAAAATAACCTATCTTGTCCTCGGTCCCTTTATGACCAATACATATATCATACATGATGAAAATACAATGGATGCTGTCATAATTGACCCCTCCTTTACTCCTGAAAATATTATTCGTACAGTAGCTCAGCTAAAAGTGAATGTTAAAGGAATCTTTCTAACACATGGACATGTAGATCACATGGCCGGACTTAACAAGTTAAAAGAAGTTTATAAAGAAGCTCGTGTATATATGAATATCAATGATAAAGAGTATTTATCGGATCCTAAAAAGAATCTTTCTGATTCATTCCCTCAGCCAACGATTTGTAAGGCAGCAGATTATTGGGTAAGTTATAGAGAGCATATAAAAGTAGGAAAACTTGATTTTACCGTGTTGGATACATCGGGACATACTCCCGGAGGAATTTCTTTTTACATGGAAAAGGAAAAGGTTGTTTTTACCGGAGATTCCCTTTTTCGAGAATCTATTGGACGTACGGACTTTCCCGGTGGAGATATAAAAAGGCTTTTGCAGACCATTAGAAAAAATCTTTTTTCATTATCCGATGAAGTAATTGTTTTGCCTGGACATGGGGAGGCAACAAGCATTGGATATGAGAAAAAACATAACCCGTTTTTGGTCGGAGGTTGATGATGAAAAGAACCGCAGAATTTTGGATGCGTATTTCCATAACTTTATTTTTTATATTACTTGCGCTTTCAGCGCCGATTATTTTTTTCCCGTTCGGAATATCTCTTATCCTATCTATTTTGCTTACACCGCTTGCTCAAAAATTATATAAATGGATAAATATGACCGGGATAAAGGATATTCCTTATGATATTCCGATTATTATATCTTTTGGTATATTTATCGGAATTATATATCTGATTGCAATTCATATTTTTGTACCATTCATCACGGAGTTAAGAGCGTTTACAAGAAGTATTCCTGCTACATTCTCTGCATTGCAGTCAGCAATTCCCGAGTTGGAAGCAGCTTATCATTTGAGTTTGCTTCCTGCGGAGGCGCAAGGTTTCATTGCAAAAATGATTCAAGAGATAGGGGAATATACATTGAGACTTGCACAATTCAGTTTGTCAGCAATATTTTCTTTTGCCAGTACAGTAATTGAATTGATTGTTGTACCTTTTATTACTTTTTACATGATGAAGAAGGGGAGAACGTTTTCCAATAAGTTTGCTGAACTTTTTCCGGAAAGGTATCATGCACACATAAAGAACTTGTTTAAGGAAATTCATTTTGTTTTAAAAGCATACATACATGGACAACTTCTACTGTCGGTACTCATGGCGTTCCTTGTTTTTATTGGAATGTGGATTATGGATATTCCATACCCATTGGTTATTGGACTTCTTGCCGGGGTTGTGGAGATGGTGCCAATCATAGGTCCAATTATTGGGGCTGTCCCGCCTATACTTCTTGGTCTTTTGCAGGGAAGCAGTGTTATGATTCAAGTTATTATTTTCTATGTGGTTGTACAACAGTTAGATTCTCATTTTATTATGCCGAAACTTATGGGATCGATTATTGAAGTTCACCCAGTGGCAATTATCGCAGGAGTGCTTATCGGCGGAAGCCTAAAAGGAATATTGGGGATGATGATAGCCGTCCCTGCGGTGGCAGTTCTTCAAATATTATTACGCCATATGTGGTATTACGATAGATATAAAGTCTTGCGCTAATGGAGGGTAAAATGAAAAAATCAGCAGTAATGAATACGTTAAAGAAAAAGATTCGTGAACATAAATATAAGTTTACGACACAGCGCCAGGTTATTTTACAGGCATTCCTCGAAAGCAAAGAAAACCATATGTGTGCGGAAGATGTATATGAATTTGTTCGGGATAACAATCCGGAAATAGGGCTTGCAACCGTATATCGTTCGCTTGAATTGTTTACATCACTTGAGCTCTTAAAAAAATTGGACTTTGGTGATGGCAGAAGTCGTTATGAATTAAATGACCACAATTTGTCACATTCGCATTATCATTTAATTTGTCTTAAATGCGGAAAAGTGATTGAGTTTTCCTATGATTTTATGAATAAAATGAAAGAAAAAATAAAAAAAGAAAATGGATTTGCTATTGTCGATTATCAGTTAAAATTTTATGGCTACTGCGCTGATTGTGAAAGAAATGATAAAACTGATAAATGATTTATTTGCGTATATATATATATAATGTTAGAATTATTGCGTTAATGCCCACTTGAATTTTGAGGCATTACTTGATAAGTATTCTTTTATGAGAATAAAGAGGTGTTGAGGATCTTGCAGGCATTAAGAGGTACACAGGATATTCTGCCTGATAACATCTATAAATGGAATCATGTAGAATCCGTTATTAAGGAATTATGTGCTCTCTATGGGTATAGTGAAATTAGAACTCCTATGTTTGAGGATACAAAGTTATTTCTTCGTGGGATTGGTGATACTACAGATGTGGTAGCAAAGGAAATGTATACGTTTGAAGACCGGGGAGGACGATCAATTACGTTGCGGCCGGAGAACACCGCAGCCGTAGTCAGGTCCTATCTTGAACATAAATTGTATGGGGATCAGCAGGTACATAAGCTGTTTTACATTGGATCAATGTTCAGGTATGATCGTCCGCAGGCAGGGCGATATAGAGAATTCCACCAGTTTGGAGTGGAAGTTCTTGGAGCATCGTCCCCAGCAGCAGATGCGGAAGTAATAAACCTCGCTTATACGCTGTTTAAAACGCTCGGGCTTAAAGAATTGGAACTTCATATTAATTCTATTGGAGACTATAAATGCAGGCCCATATATAGACAGAAATTAATAGAGTTTTTTGAAGAAAAGGAAGATCAGCTTTGTGATGACTGCCAGGCTCGCCTTCATAAAAATCCACTCCGCATCTTGGATTGCAAAGAAGATAGCTGCCGACGTGCCTCTGCTGGTGCACCGAAAATAACAGATTATCTTTGTGATGAGTGCGAGAAAAAATTCGAGGCGGTAAAACGATATCTGGCAGCATTGGAGATCCCTTATTCAGTTGATTCCCGTTTAGTGCGGGGGCTTGACTATTATACAAATACTGCGTTTGAAATTCAGTATCCGCCATTGGGAGCCCAAAGCGCGATATGTGGCGGTGGTCGTTATGATGGATTGGTAGAGGATGTGGGTGGTCCATCGACACCGGGAATAGGATTTGCTGTGGGCCTTGAAAGACTGTTGCTTGCGCTGGAAATGCAAAAACTGATTCCGGAACCGGCAAATCGCAAGAAAGTATATATTGTGACACTAGGGGAAGATGCTATTGTGGAAGGCATCAAGATACAGCAACACCTTCGTGACAAAGGTGTTATTGCGGAAATTGATTTGCAGGATCGCAGTATAAAAGGACAAATGAAACAAGCCGGTAAAAATAATGCGGAATATACGGTGATTATCGGTGCTAATGAGATGGAGAAAAAAGAAGCTGCCGTAAAAAACATGGAAAACGGAAAGCAGCAGGATATTCCATTTCTCAAAGTATCTGATTTCATTACAGAGTCGAGCAGACAGTAAATAACTGCAAAATATTTTATATTATTAATGTTTTAAAGAGGTGCTCAAATATGGAAACAATGGCAGGTATGCACAGATCCTGCGGATGCGGCAGAGTTACAGTAAAGGATTGCGGAAAAGAATTAACCTTGGCGGGATGGGTAAATACCCGTCGGGATCATGGTGGATTGATTTTTATTGATTTACGGGATAGGAGTGGCATTGTACAGGTTGTCATGAGTCCACAATATGGAGAAGACGCGTTTCATAAAGCGGAAGATGTGAGAAGTGAATATGTATTGGCGATAAGAGGGATTGTTAGAGAAAGAAGTCCTGAAACCGTCAATCCTAAAATGCAGACAGGAAAAATAGAAGTGGTTGTTTCAGAAATGCGTGTTTTAAATAAAGCTAAGACACCTCCTTTTTATGTTGAAGATGGAATTGATGTAGATGAAACCGTAAGGCTGAAACATCGTTATATTGATTTGCGCCGTCCTGAAATGCAAAGGAATTTGATTATGCGCCATAAAATTGTTCACGAAATGAGACAATTTTTGGATGCACACGATTTTCTTGAAGTAGAAACTCCGATCTTAACCAAAAGTACGCCTGAAGGTGCGCGCGACTATTTGGTACCAAGCCGTGTTAATCCTGGTAAATTTTATGCATTGCCTCAATCACCACAGCTTTTTAAACAGCTTCTCATGGTATCCGGATTGGAAAGATATTTTCAGATAGCGCGTTGTTTTCGTGACGAAGATCTTCGTGCGGATCGCCAGCCGGAATTCACACAGTTGGATATAGAGTTATCCTTTGAAGATCAGGATTTTATCTTGGACTTAATGGAACATCTGATGCAGAGAATTTTTAAAAATGTCCTTAATGTGGATATTCAGATTCCATTTAAGCGTATTACTTGGGATGATGCCATGAATCTATATGGTTCCGATAAGCCGGATCTTAGGTTTGATATGCATTTTTATGATATTTCGGATTTACTTCGAGACACCGGTTTTAAAGTATTCCGTAATGTACTTGATAACGGTGGGATTGTAAAGGCGATTACCGTGAAGGGGGACGCTGCAATTCCCCGACGTGAATTGGATAGCTTAGTGGATTATGTCGGGAATTATGGCGCGAAAGGGCTTGCATGGATCGGTCTTAATAAAGATGGCAGCTTGAAATGCCAGATTACTAAATTTCTCGGAGAAGATAAGATCCGCGAAATTGGTAAATTCTGTGAAGCGGAAAATGGAGATCTTATTCTCATTATTGCAGATAAGCCAAAAGTTGTCGCCCAGGCGCTTGGCGAACTCCGCCTCGAAATGGCGCGCCGTATGAATCTCATTGATGAAAATGAATTCTGCTTCCGCTGGGTAACTGATTTCCCGATGTTTGAATACAGCGAAGAGGATAAACGCTGGGTTGCAGAACATCATCCCTTTACTGCTCCGCGTGATGAAGATGTCCAGTACTTGCTTACTGATCCTTCAAAAGTATATGCTAAGGCCTATGACATGGTTTTAAACGGAGTTGAGGCAGGTGGCGGTTCACTTCGTATTTATCAGGAGGAACTGCAGGAAAAGGTTTTCAAGGCGATTGGGATAACACACGAAGAAGCACAGGAAAAGTTTGGGTTCCTTTTGGATGCTTTCCGCTATGGTGCGCCGCCGCATGCAGGGATTGCCTTGGGACTTGATCGGCTTGTAATGCTTATGCTTCGTTTAGGGTCCATCCGTGATGTTATTGCATTTCCAAAAACACAGAGTGCTATCGATCAAATGACACAGGCACCTTCAGAAGTTGTTGATATGCAGTTAAAGGAGCTGCATATCAGAGTAGATGTTAAAAAGGAAAAGAATTTATTAATTTAATTTATACCTACTGCAAAACGCATTTGTTATTTTGAAGAAAAAGACAAATGCGTTTCTTGTATGATGATGGCAGAAACTTGTAAAACAGAATACTTTTTGCTACACTAATATTAAAGATAAAACCCTGCTGTGCACGTGTCGCTTTATATTTTGAACCAACACCTTTAAAAAGGGAGTTCAGAATCGATTTGTGGATTCAATGCCCTTCTTCAGGGACTGAAGGAACAGGTCATGAGGACACCCACCTGCATCTATGCAGACTCAAAATACAGCATTAAACGACATGGTGGGGTCATTAAATGCAATGCCGCTAAGGTTTACTTGGCGGCTTATTCTTATGGGGAAGAAAAGATGGAATCATTATTTGACATATCAGATGAATCAAACGCATATGCTCCGCTGGCGGATCGAATGCGTCCGGAAATACTTGATGATATCATAGGGCAAGACGAGTCTGTAGGGAAAAACTCTTTCCTTTATAAAATGATAGAAAGAGATACAGTACCATCTCTTCTTCTCTTTGGGCCGCCCGGATGTGGAAAAACGACAATTGCATCTGTTATTGCAAAGATGACTAAGTTCAAATTTTTAAAATTAAATGCGACTTCCAGCGGAGCTAAAGAAATTCGCGACATCGTTCCCGCTGCCCAAAAAGAATTGCAGTACTATGGAAGAAGAACTATTGTATTCATCGATGAAGTTCACCGATTTAATAGGGCACAGCAGGATTTATTACTGCCTTATGTGGAAAATGGGACTTTCATATTGATTGGAGCAACTACGGAAAATCCTTATTTTGAACTGAACGGTTCGTTACTGTCCCGGATAAGATTGATTCATCTTAAACCGCTTAGCATCGATTCAATCGTCCTTATCCTCCAAAAAGCGCTTACAGATAAAAATAAGGGATTGGGCATGCATGATTATCATGCGGATGAAATAGTTCTTAAAAATATTGCTGCATATGCGGCAGGTGATACTAGAATCGCGTTAAACTTATTGGAGCAGGCTACAACAAGTTTGCCATATGGCGGGGTACTGACTGAAAAAGAAGTACAGGGGGTTGCCGGGGAACAAATGTCCGTGTATGATAAAAAAGGTGATTATCATTACGATATTGCTTCCGCATTTATTAAGAGCATGCGTGGAAGCGATCCCCAGGCAGCTCTTCACTATCTGGCAAGAATGATTGCAGGGGGAGAAAAAACCTCTTTTATTTCACGGAGAATTATAATCTGTGCGGCAGAAGATGTTGGATTAGCGGATCCCGATGCTCTTCGTGTGGCAGTGTCGGCAGCACAGGCGGCGGAAATGGTTGGATTCCCGGAAGCGCAGATTATTTTGGCGGAAGCAGTATTATATATTTCTCTTGCTCCTAAAAGTAATAGTACGGTTGTCGGTATTTCTGCTGCGATGACAGATATTGCAAAGAAGAGTAACTGGTCTATTCCGCGGCATTTGAAAGATGCACATTATAATGGAGCGAACAGGCTGGGATACGGAATAGCTTATAAATATCCACATGCATATGGGGGATGGGTTAAACAGCAGTATCTGCCTGATGAACTTTGTTCTGCTGTGTATTACCGCCCTGTATTGAATGGTGCAGAAGCGGAGATTGTAAAAAGATGGAATAAAAGGATGAATAAGGAGTAGGAAGGTTTACCGAACTGATGAAAAAGAAAGTACATATTACACGCGAAAAGAAAAAAGGCCAGGGGACGAATAGAGTTGAAATCACGGGAATTGTTATGATTCTTTTGGGTTTCTTTGTATGTCTCAGTTTAGGCGGCTATGGCATGGGAATTGTGGGAAATCTGCTGCGGAATGGATTTTATGTACTCTTTGGAGTGGCCTCATTTGGGGCGGCCCTTGTTCTTATCTTTACGGGAGCAGTATACGTATTGACAGGACATGCGCCAAATATGACACGTCGTCTTGTTTTTTCTTTAATTGCCGTATGGATACTTCTAGCCGGCTATCATCATCATATGCTCCCTGCCGGTAGTAACTTTTCAGTAGCTTCTTTTATGACATATGGAGGAATGTTTTGTGGGATCCCGGTGGGCATAATACGTTTTTTAGCGGGAAATATAGGGACGACAATCATTTTGACCGGTTTGTTTGTCATAGATATTTTACTGTTAACACATTGGTCAGTTTCAAACGGTGCTAAAAAGGTTGGGGAACAAACTGAAAAAAGGATTGGTCATGTTAAAGCGAGAATACGTGAAAAGCAGGAAGCATATCATAGCGCCCGTAATGCGGCGGAAAATGCAGGAGAACAATATAATTTAACAGATTTTATTTTCCATAAGCCTACCATTAAAAATATAAAAAAAGATGATACGGAAGATCTTCCTGTTAATGTATTTTCTCCTGCTGATGAAAAAGGGAAACCTGTATGTGGTGAAGCAACAGACCCAACTGTTTTCGAGAATGCACAGATTTTATTGCCTGAAGATAATATTGATATGCTGGAAGGACATAAAGTCTGCGAAGAAAATACAAATGATATTAAAATAAATAGTAAGGCAGACATGCCTGAAGCAGAGAAAAATAATTTTTATTCATTTCCACCTCTGTCTCTTTTAAAGGAGGGAGAAAGCTCCGGCAGTTTGGAAACGAATGCTTATGGAAAAGCAAATCGTCTTGAGACAACATTAAAAAGCTTTGGTGTAAATGCCAAAATAGTTCATGTAAGTATAGGACCTGCTGTTACACGTTATGAACTTGAACCTGCTCCGGGGGTACGCGTATCTAAAATAGAAGGTTTGTCGGATGATATAGCGCTTCAGCTGGCAGCCACCAGTATCCGAATAGAGGCGCCCATCCCCGGGAAATCTGCAGTAGGGATTGAGATTCCTAATGCCAAAACAGCTGCAGTATCATTGCGGGAAGTTCTTTCCAGTAATGCTTTTCAAAAAGGGAAAGGAAAAATACTTGTGGCATTGGGAAAAGATATTGCAGGGAAGGTAGTAATTACTGATCTGGCTAAAATGCCGCATCTTTTGATTGCCGGGCAAACCGGAAGCGGAAAGTCGGTTTGCATCAATACCATAATTACCAGTATTCTCTATCATAGTCTTCCTGAAGATGTAAAATTAATCCTGATCGATCCCAAAGTGGTTGAACTGTCTATATATAATGGGATTCCTCATTTGCGCACGGAAGTCGTTACGGAGCCCAAGAAAGCAGCAGGTGTCTTAAATTGGGCTGTAACAGAAATGGAAACCCGTTATCGGTCTTTTGCGGAAAAAAATGTTCGTGATATTAATGGATTTAATAAGCAAAATTCTGAAATAAAGATGCCATTCATTGTCGTTGTGATTGATGAGCTGGCAGATTTGATGATGGTGGCAAAGGACAGTGTGGAAGATGCGATTTGTCGATTAGCACAAAAAGCAAGAGCTGCGGGGATTCATCTTGTTGTAG
>OMDF01000671.1_pt1 | contig 19003 bp, 19 predicted proteins | sample 1673631 | NCBI WGS metagenome assembly OMDF01 (sample SAMEA103958117, study PRJEB25191) | human gut metagenome | biome: human-associated habitat [ENVO:00009003]; feature: intestine environment [ENVO:2100002]; material: feces | place: Germany | collected 2013/2015 | reverse complement strand
TATAAAACGGAAAATGAACCATATTAGTACTGATATATATAAATAATTTAGATCACTTACTTATACCTAATTTTCACATGCCAATCAAAAGATTATCTATTTTCCAAAAAGCTTTATTCATTTTTAGCTTATTAATTGGTATCTGCTTTTGGTCCAGTTTAAAGCTAGATATATACCCTTGGGGGACTCGATGGGCTTATCCATTATTTATCATATATTTCTTTATAATAAGCACAAATAAATCAAATATATGGAAAAGTTATACATGGGAATTTGCAGGTGTAATAAAATGGACAATCTTTACTATATTTTTAGCATTTATACCTGCTTATATTGATTGGGGACAATCAATACCACAATCAATTGGTATGAGCTTAAAATGGAGTTGGGTTCTACTACTCTATTTTATTCTCAGAAAATGGAATATGGATACATCAACTGTAATGAAATATATCATTATATTATCTATTATTTGGGTAATATTAGAAATAGGTCAACAATTTACTTATCCCCATTATTGGTTCGCAGGGCGTTCTGAAGGAGAAGCTGAAAATATAGAACAACGAATGGGGATGTATCGCTTTTACATATGGGGCGTAGATTTTGTAATGATGGCCTATGCATACAGTATAGGACAATTTTCTAATTTGCAAAAAAGATTATCTAAAAAATATCTGATAATAGGAACCATTCTTTTTATCGGCCTATTATGCTACTGTTCGCGCAAGCATATCTATGTTTCTCTCTTCGCTATTGGATATTTTGCACTAACAACAAAAAATAAATACAAAAACTATATACGTATATTTACAGCACTAATAATACTTATTCTCTTCTATAACTTTTATGACAGTTTTACTGAAATGAGTCAGGCTCAGACTACATATCAAGGGGAAGGAGAAGACTTTATAAGGTTTCTTGCTTTAAAATATTATCTTTTTGATTTTTCTAATTCTCCCCTTTATTTTTGGTTAGGAGCAGGCATACCAGCAGATAATTCTGCATTAGGTCAGAGTCTCAATTACTCAACAGAAGTATTACGATTTTATAGAGCAGATATTGGTATATTTGGATACTATTCTACATTCGGAATATTAGGAGTTTCTGCTATACTAATATATATATGGAAATTTATTAAAAATTGGAGATATATAGACTTATGGCTGAAGATGTTTTTTATTATGAAACTATTATTAATAGTTTTTGATTTTTGGGGAATGTGGAACGTCGGAATGATGGCTTACACAATATTCTTATATATAACAGATTTAAATATACAAAAAAACAAAAAACAACGTACAATAGTATGAATATAGGAATTCTCACATATTATAGAGTTGCCAATTTTGGAGCAAATTTACAAGCAGTATCAACATATTATTATCTTGTAAGAAACGGACATAATCCTATTTTTATTCTTTACGAATCTAAAGAAACTATAGAAAAAGGACAAAATAATTTAGCAAATGCTCCTCAAAAGAATGAACACATTAATTTTATAGATTCTATAATATCTAAACAGACTTTTCATTGCTCCAATGCAGAGGATATCAACCGAGCTATAAAAAAATATCAACTAGATGGTATTATAATTGGTTCAGATGCAGTATTACAACATCATCCTTTACGCACAAGAATAAAGAAAGGTAAACGTAGACCTTTTTATATATATAAAGTAGTGCCTGAACGATTATTTCCTAATTGTTACTGGGGGTGCGGTATAACAAAAGAAATACCAATAGCTATGATGTCTGTATCATCACAGAATTCTGCATATAAATATTTCGGAAAAAAACTTAACAAAAAAATGGCTGAAGTTTTAGAACAAATGAAATATATTTCTGTTCGCGATAATTGGACGCAGGAAATGATAAAGTCAATCACAAATAAAAAATTAATACCACCAATAACTCCTGATCCTGTTTTTGCATTTAACTTAAACGCTGGACATCTAGTTCCAACAGAAAAGGTACTCAAAGAAAAATATAGGTTACCTGAAAAATATGCATTGATAAGTCTCTTCCACCAAGATTTAACAATTCAGCAAATGAATGAATTAAAGAGCGAATTAGAAAGTTATGGTATTGCTTGCGTCGCTTTCCCTATGCCAACAGGTCTAAACTTTCAGCATCCATTTGAGTACAGCATCAATACTCCACTCCCTGTTATAGATTGGTATGGATTGATTAAATACGCATCAGCCTATATAGGTAGTAATATGCACCCCATTATTGTAAGTTTACATAATGCAACTCCTTGTTATAGTATTGACTTTTGGGGGACGACAGACTTTTGGGGAAACTATAAAGAAGATGGTTCAAGTAAAGTTTCACACATACTTAAAGTTTTCAATTTAGAGAAAAATAGAACTCCCATTGAAAAAGGAAAATGCGATTTAGATATTAAGGCAGTTGTTAATAGCATTATCAATTTTCCTAAAACAGAAGTATCAAAACAAGCAAAGCAAATGGTTATTTCATATGACAATATGATGCAACAAATATTAAGTTGCTTAACATTAAAATAACAAGTTTAGTAATGGTATTTCTTAAATAAAATTACCTATATTAATATCAAAATTACACAAAATAAATTAACTACTTCTAATGAAAATACTAGCTATAAACAATTATTCTTTAGAAAAATGTTTAAAGGATAGCGAAAATCTAAATGGACCTGCACATCATAACTGGGGATGTGACTATTTTATTCAAAATGGACACAAAGTAGAGGTGATGTGTTTTAAAAATTCAGGAGGAATAAAAAATAAAATTTTAAATTTATTCTTTTGCTTACAAAATATCAAATACTTTAATCAATTTGACATAATAATCGCATTTGCTAACCCTATTATAGGATGGTGTGCCTTACTAAAAAGATTTGGAATAATTAAAAGCCACCTTTATACTTTTGTTCATCATAGCCATCACCATATGGAGTTATGGAATGGATACGATGAAATATTTTTTTTAAGTAAGCAGGTTATGGAAATTACAAAAAAAAAATATCCTAAACTAGCCCACAAAATGACATATATAGAATGGGGACCAGACTTAACCTTTTACGAATCAACATATCTAAATATACTTGAAAATAAGAATAAAAAAATGTGCTTAATAAGCAATGGGAAGACGAGTAGAGACCTAAATCTTATAACCAATGCATGTAATAAAATAAATATACCTTTAATTATCATAACGGATCAAGTTAGTGGAAGCTCCCAAGCAATTGTTTCTGGAATCAAAGGGAAAAATGCAATTTCTTATCATGATCTTTTGCAATATATGCGTAAAAGCTCTATCAGTATTATACCAATAGCAAAAGAAAGATCTAAAAATAGTTTATGCGGATTAACATCATTTCTCGATGCCTTAGCATTAGGACATCCTATCATTATGTCTGACAATACTAATATATCTGTAGATATAGAAAAGCTCAAAATAGGATTAATCTATAAAGCAGGTGATGAATCTGATTTTATAAATAAAATAATGTATATGATAGAACATCCTGACTATATGAAAGAATGTTCTATTAATGCTAGAAACTATGCAGAGAACCATTCTTATAATGAATATTGCCAAACATTAGAAAAACTTATAATAAAGTAAAGCTATCTCACTATTCCTATTATTTAATCAATCACTTTTCTTAAAATGAAAATACTCATAATATCTAAATGCCCAACACATCCAGTTACAAAGGGAAATCGTTTCTGGATATTATCACAAGTCGAATTATTAAAAAAACTAGGTAATGATATCCATTTCTTATATATATATGAATCTCCTTTAAAAGGTAATTCCTCTAACGAAGATACATTAAAAGAAATGAAAGCTTATTGGAAAGAGAATTATCATCAATTTGATATCTCATTATATGAAAAAATTTACTTCAAGATTATAAATAAAATACGTATTTATTTATGCAACTATACCTGGAAATGTGATGATGGTTATCCACATAACCTTCACAAAACAGTTAATCTATTGGACGAAAAATATCACTTTGATTGTTGTATTGTTAATTATTTCTATCTTACAAAAGTGTTCGAAAAAATACACATACCTAAAAAAGCATTATCTACACATGACTGTTTTACATTTAAAAACTTAGAAGTAAAAAAGGAAGCACTAAACAGGTTAACGGAAAAAAGTGAGGCAAAAGCTATGCAACGTTCACCTTATATATTTGCTTTACAAGATGAAGAAGCTAAATTCTTCCAAAAATTATCTCCTAAAAGTAAAATCTTTACAGTATATGGTTTTTACAACTATCATGAACAAGCATGTTGTTATAATAAAAACATATTATTTTTCTCAGGAAATAATACCTATAATATAAATGGGCTAAAATGGTTCCTTAATCAAATATATCCATTCATTATATCTGCATTCCCAGATGTTAAATTAATAATAGGAGGAGGTATATGTAAAATATTGGAAAAGGAAGGTTTAAATTATCCCAATATAGAATTGCAAGGTTTCGTAGATAATCCGGATAATTTTTTTCAACAAGGTGATATTGCCATCAATCCCACATTTCAAGGAACCGGTTTAAAAATAAAAACTTTTGAATCTTTATCCTATGGAAAAATCGTTATGGTACATCCTCACAGTATGAAAGGAATATATCAAAGTGAAAAAGCACCTCTGTTTGCATCTGAAAAAGCAAATGAGTGGGTAACATATCTGAATAAGATTTGGAGTAGCCCTGAATCTATACCTGAAATTAAGATGCAGGATAAAATATATTTAAATAAGATGAATGAATTTATAGAAAACGAATACAAACGTTTTTTAACAGGCAAATAGAATCTAAATAACAATGAAATTTCTATTATATTTAATAATCGCCTCAATTACTTGCCTTAGTGCAATACAAGTTTCTTACAATGACATCAAACTATTATCAGGCAAGATAAATTATAAATGGAAAAAAAGTAACTTTATAGCTATTCTTATCCTCTTATTATTTTTTTTATTATTCATTTATGAATATTACAACATAGGATGGTTAAATTTAGTATATATAGTCAACAGTCTTATTATAAGTATCGCATGGGTATGGGGAATGTCCAAAATTAATAGTTCTAAATTTTTATTTATTGGCTTACAATTATTGGCACCTATAATTATTGGATGTTATGCATTTTATTGTTATAACATAAACATACTGTTTCCGTTCGCTATCTTTGGCTTTTATTATCGAAATTGCCCGTTTGGTTCCATACGTTACAAATCCTTTTTACTATTCTCCAATAAAAAACATACAATTATTACAAAAAATATAACAAAAGACAACAATATTGTTAAACAAATACCTGACTCCATCCCAAATTTCTCTTATGCTGGATGTAAACAAAAAGCTTTTAAAGAATTATCAATTTATGATGTATCAAAGTTTGGAATTCTACCCAATACAGATATAGATGTATTACCTCAAGTACAACAGTTAATTGATAAAGTTGGTCAATCAGGTGGTGGTTGTATTTATTTTCCCAAAGGAAAATATCTATTTAATAAAGACAAAAAAAGAAAAAAAATTATACAAATTAATTATTCAAATATCACTCTAAAGGGAGATCTTGACCAGAATGGGAACCCTCTTTCTGAATTAATTAATTGCAACAACACTCTAAGCGGAGAAAAATTTCCATGGCTTTCACCATTCTTTATAACTACAAGTGAACAAATACAACAAAGTAATATTTTTTGGGGAATTCAGTTTAAACATAAAAAAAATATAATTACAAAAAGTGATTCATTGGCTGATCCTGGTTCTGATGGAAATATTCTATCTCCTTCCCTGACAACCATTATCACTAAAGATGCAAAACAAGGAGACAATAAAATAAAAGTAAAAGACATTCAAAAGCTAGAAAATGTAAAATATATTATAATAGCGCTTTTCAACAATCCCAATGGTGATCTCATTCGTGATATTTTAGGAGTAGATGAACTAAGACTCGAATGGAAAACTGCTTTAAGAGCAGGTGAAGAAATTGCCCCCTCCTACCAAGACTTAGTAGAAATAAAATGTTTAGATAAAGAAAATAGTATTGTTTATCTTAAACAACCTTTGCGAAGAGATATCGATTTAAAATACTCTCCTGAAATATATGCTGTAAATTTACTTGAAAACATATGCATTGCTGATCTTATTATTTCAAGTAAATGGAATGGACTATTTCGTCATCACGGATTCCCTATTTACTATTCAATAGCACAATCTCAAGAAATGGATTATGGATGGAATGGAATCAATATGAAACGTGTTGCACATAGTAAAATCTGCAATGTCCAATTCAGGAATTTTACTAATCCATTATATGTTATGGATAGCCGAAATATAACTGTAGAAAATATTCTATTTACAGGACATGATGGACATCAAGGCATAAAAGTTTATGAACATGCATGCGATAATCTTTTTAAACATATAGAATTTCGTTGTCATTATGCAGACATGATGGGAGGAGAAGGGAATGCTTATGGGAATGTATTTACAGACGTACATTATACAAATCCTTATTTTAAGCCCGTAGACTTTGATTTTCATGGTTTTTCAGAAGGTCCAATGAGTCCTCCAGCATACAATCTTTTCGAACAAATACACGGTTTTAGATATATTAAATCAGCAGGTGCACTTTATAACCAACCAGCTTGTGCACAATTCAATGTTTGGTGGAATATTCAATCAGAAGGTGAAAAAAAGAATAGTTTACTATTTATTTCTCTTCCTTATCTACCTAAAAAAGGAATCTTATTATATATATCTGCACTACGTCATTCATTTGTGAAGTGTATACAACAAAAGAAGATAAATTTTTCTGTATTAAAAAAGCACTATAAAACACGTATACAAGATATAAATAATATAAGCATTCCTCCTAATGAACATGGAAAATTATATACAAATAGTTTTCTATGTGGATATACAACAACGTCAAAAATTGGATATAAAAAGAATATCCATATCTATCAATTTAATAAAAATATAGAACCTTTTTCATTATGGGAATATCAAACAAGAAACAACAAATAAAAGTATATTACTATCCGTCACCTTCTAGAGGAGGATATCCTAACCCATATTCCTATCACTACAAAGAAGCTATTGAAAAAGAATATAATTTAATCAATAGAGAAAATAAATGTGCCAAAATATTAGGTTGGGATTTTTTTAAAAACTCTTTCAAAGCAGATTTATATATTATTAATTGGCTGGAAAGTATATGCTTCCTACGCTTAGGATGGTTACAATACATATTCGCCTGTTTAGGATTGTGGATAATAAAAAAAAGAAGAAAAAAAATAGTTTGGATGTTTCATAATATACATCCACATCAAGGAGATAATCAACAATCTCAAAAGATTCAATATAAATTATTCTGTCAGGCTTCTTTAATTATGACACATTCAAAAGAAGCTATGGAATATGCACAAAAGCATACGAATAAAAAAGTCATATTTATAAATCACCCGATATCTCCTATTACATTCAAAAAGATAAATATAGATATTCCATCTTTCGATATCTTAATATGGGGAGCAATTCTACCATACAAAGGTATAGCTGAATTTTTAGAAATAAAACAAATACAACAATCTTCTATTACAATACGTATTCTTGGATCTTGTAAAAATCCAGTATTATCCAATAAAATAAATAATTGCTGCAATGAGCACATATTGTTTGAAAATAGAAAAGCAACTTTTGATGAAATATCTGCTTATATCAATAAAAGTAAATACGTATTATTCCCCTATATAGGAAACTGTGTTTCGAGCTCTGGTGCTCTAATAGATACATTGGTATTGGGAGGAACTCCTATAGGTCCTAATGTAGGTGCATTCAAAGATCTTTCAGAAAAAGGCTTATGCCTTACCTATGAAAATAAAACAGACTTATTAAATCTATTAACATCACATAATACTATCAATAATTCAGAAAAAAATAAATTTATCACTGAAAACTCATGGAGTAATCTTATCAAAGTTTTACAACATAATTTATAAGATTTTATATGAACATTCTATTTATTACGCAAGTATACCCTGATGAAGAAGGATGTAAAACACTTCGTTCATCTTCTGTTTGTCATTATTGGACAAAAGAATGGGTAAAACAAGGACATAATGTAATGGTCATTTATTGTTATCCTAATTATAGTTCCCTTTTTCATTGGATAGCTAAAAAATGTCCACACTATATTGCTCAATTTACCAACGGCACTCTAACTCAAAAAACAACGAATATAATTGAATATCAAAAGGACGAGGTTAATATATTAAAGATACCAATGTATAAATTCTGTCCTAAAATTAGATATTCTCAACAAATAATAGAACATATTATAGATACAACAACTCGTGTATTAAAAAAGAAAAAATTTAAACCCGAATTAATTTTAAGTCATTTTGATAATCCAATTTTGGAAATCGCTGGTAAATTGAAAGATATATATAATATTCCTTTATCTTTTGTTTTACATGGTTATGCAAAAGATATCAGAAGGCTATATCCTAATAATTATCAAGAACTTATAAATAAAGTAGATGTATGGGGATACAGATCATTAGCAATCAAGGAAGATTTCGACTCTAATTACGGCAAAAAGGCCAAAAGCTTTATTTGTTATTCAGGGATACCAGACAGCTATATTGCAAATATAGAATGTCAAGCGGAAAAAATTAAAGGAAAAATATGCTATGTTGGTGCTTTGATAAAAAGAAAATATCCTGAAAAAATATTAATAGCATTATTACCTTTACTTAAAAAGCAAGAAATTTCTCTTACTTATATAGGAGAAGGAGCACTAAAAAAACGAATATACACTATTGCACGGAAAAATAACATTTTAACACAAGTTAATTTAGCTGGACATATATCTCGTGATGCAGTACAAAAAGAATTATCAAATTCTGATTACTTCATCATGATTAGTAGACATGAAACATTTGGCATGGTATATTTGGAAGCAATGGCTCATGGGTGTATTACAATAGCATCAAAAAAAGAAGGATTTGATGGAATCATAGAGCATGGAGTAAATGGATTTCTATGCAAAGCTGGAGATGAAAAGGAACTCTACAATTTATTGTGTCAAATAAATTTAATGGATCGACAAACATTATCTACTATAAGGATGAATGCCATTAAAACAGCACAAAAAATGACAGAATCAATTATTGCAAAAAAATATCTTGAAAACGTACTCAATCTTTTAAATAAAACTTACCATAACAATGATCAAAAATCAATGTCGAACTAGTATTTTCCAATCAAAAATATTTAAGATTATATAATGATATTCAGCTTGAAATCAGAAAAAAATAAATAGGCATGATTGTTTATTGTAACAGTCTAAACAATGAACTTCAAAAAGATAAAAACTCGAAGGAGTAGAGAGTTTCTTTGTACAGAGGAATTTCCATCAAAAAAACAGAAACTTTTATATAAAGTAGTCTAAGGAATCTTTTTCATAAAAGAGAATAGAATAACTTATATTTCAAATCTAAAAGATTACTCCTACAGTTGTATAATCAATGTATATTTTGTATGAATCATATATCACATTTAATTACATAAAAAGATTTTTCCACAAAATTATCAATGGAAAAAGAAATTATGAGAATACACAGCCAACAATTATCAAGTTATGTACTAAGAATAAAATCTATTTTTTTATTTATAAAAAATCATTAAATAGAAGGCTTTCACTACAACATACATCAATTATATATCATGGAAAATAGAAACTATACTATAGATTTATTTAGATTTATAGCTGCCATATTTATTACAAACTCACATTTTATACTTTTATATAAAGATATTAATACATCATTTGCAACTTTAGGAGTACACGGAAATGCTTTATTTTTCTTTATTTCAGGCTTCACTTTAGCTATAAATAGAAACAAAACTTATAAAAATTTTTTTCATTGGTATAAATGTAGAATATCTCGTATATGGCCAACATTCATTACGTTAGCGATTTTAACAAATATGATATATAACAGAACAATATCATGGGAAAATATCTTATTAGCTAAAGGATACTGGTTTATACAATGCATACTATATTCTTATATATTCATATACTTTTTACTACAAAAAAAGAATAATATTATAATATTGTTTTTCTTTCTGAGTATTGCTTTTACAATTGTTTCTATTATTATCTGTAATAAACAAACAGAATCAATTTTTCATTACTTCCATTGGATTTGTTATATCAGCTGTATGATATTAGGTATTTATTGTTCTAGAAATAACCATAATATAAAATATGGTGGAATAAAAACAATTATTTCTTTCATTTTATACTTTATGATTATGTCAATAGGAAAAGGGAAAGACACTATTCTATATTATACCCAAATATTTGCATTAATACCTCTTCATTCATTTTTATTTTACTTTTATTATTGGAGCTTAAAATGGACTCAACTAATACCTCAAAAACAACTTATATACAAACCTATTTATTATGTTGGCTCACTCTGCTTAGAAATTTATCTTGTTCAATACTATTTCTTTACAGATAAATTCAATAACTTATTTCCTTTAAACATTATGATAGTTTTTAGTGAGATTTTAATTGCATCCTATTTATTGAGAATCAGTACAAATTTCTTACTACAAACTTTAAATAAAGATCCGTACAATTGGAAAAATATTTTTAAATTATAAACTTTTTACTGTGACATATTGCTCAAAACAATAACAACTTTCACCAATATAATTTAAAATAAAATTATACGTATAACAGTAGCTCTTTTGATAGATTAGTTATCCCTAAACAAAAAATAATATAAAAAGTTGAATAAATGGCACAAAAATATAAAGCAAATTTTTTCCGTAACTATTTTATACAATGATGATATCAATCCAACACATATAAACAAAATATCGACACTCAATTCTAAAGAATTTCTTTTTTACTCTGAAAATAATCATAGAAATTACCAAAATCTGTTTTCAAGAAAATAAGAATTAGCACAAACAAAATAAAAAATCATTTCGAGAGATTAATTTAAAAGATTCCTCAAAAAGATTTCTTTATTCTATACGCTAAATTAAAGTCATACTTAAGTATTTTATAATTAAACAAATTCCGTATGTTTTCTGTCTTAATGTCAGTTTATAGAAAAGAAAAACCTCAATTTTTAAAAGAGAGTTTACAAAGTATCTTTTCTCAAACTTTATCTGCTAACGAAGTTATTTTAGTTGAAGATGGTCCTTTAACAGAAGATTTAGATTCTGTCATTCATGAATTTGAACAACAGGAACCAACATTAAAAATCATAAAGTTGCCTAAAAATCAAGGATTAGGATCTGCCTTAAATGAAGGATTAAAATACTGTAAAAATGAATATGTTGCTCGAATGGATTCAGATGATATATGTTTTCCCGAACGTTTTGAAAAACAGATAAATTATCTTGAAAATCATCCTGACATAGATGTCATAGGTTGTTGGACAAAAGAATTTCATCTTGATAATCAAAAAAATAAAGTCATTACTAGTATAAAAAGATTCCCAAATTCAATTTGGGAAAATTTCAAATATTGCACTAAAAGATGCCCTGTAGAACATCCCGCTGTTATATTCAAAAAAAAATCAGTACTTGATGCAGGAGGATATCAACCTTGCTATCTATTTGAAGACTACCATTTATGGGCACGTATGTTTGTCAATGGAGCGAAATTCTATAACATCGCTGAACCATTATTATATTTTAGGATGTCTGATGAGTCATTTAAACGGAGAGGAGGATATAAATATGCGATAAGTGAATATCATGCTCTTCAAACATTTAAAGAAATAGGCTTTCTTACTTCGAAAGAATTTTGCTTCGCAGTCATAACAAGATTTCCTGTTAGAATAATGCCCAATTATATAAGAAAATTTATTTATACAACATTTTTACGTAAAAATTAGTTTCTTTTATTTATTGGATATTTCAACATCATTATAGATTTATTTATGAAAAACTTTAAAAATGCGAATATCGCTGTGGCAGGTACAGGCTATGTCGGCCTGTCCATCGCTACGTTATTGTCACAACATCATCATGTGACAGCTGTAGATGTTATCCCTGAAAAGGTAGAGAAAATTAACAACCGTATCAGCCCGATACAGGATGAGTATATCGAAAAATATCTGGCAGAAAAGGAACTGAATCTAACAGCTACGCTGGACGGTGCATCAGCTTATAAGAATGCGGACTTTGTGGTAATTGCAGCTCCGACAAACTACGACCCAGTAAAAAACTATTTCGATACTTCGCATGTAGAAGAAGTTATCGACTTGGTACTGGAAGTAAATCCGGATGCGATAATGGTTATCAAGAGTACCATTCCTGTAGGTTACTGCCGAAGCTTATACGTAAAATATGCAGAGAAGTTCAAGAATACTCCAGCTCTGTCGGGCAAGAAGTTTAACCTGCTGTTCTCGCCAGAGTTCCTGCGTGAGAGCAAAGCGCTATACGATAACCTCTACCCCAGCCGTATTATTGTAGGATATCCTAAATTCATTGACGGACGGGATGAAGAAAACGAAGCTATCAAAGCTATTGCAGGTGAGCATCTGGAAGCCAAAGCTCGTGAATTTGCAGCATTACTGCAGGAAGGTGCAATCAAAGAAAACATTGATACACTGTTTATGGGACTGAAAGAGGCAGAAGCTGTGAAACTGTTTGCCAATACCTATCTTGCCCTGCGTGTTTCTTACTTCAACGAACTGGATACATATGCAGAAGTAAAAGGACTGGATACGCAAGCTATCATTCAGGGTATCTGTCTGGACCCACGTATCGGTACACACTACAATAATCCGTCGTTCGGTTACGGCGGATACTGTCTGCCAAAAGATACCAAACAGTTACTGGCAAACTATCAGGATGTACCGGAAAATCTGATTCAAGCGATTGTAGAAAGTAACCGTACACGCAAGGATTTCATTGCAGACCAAGTATTGAAAAAAGCAGGTTATTACGATTATTACAACCGCGGAGACTATAATCCGACAGAAGAAAAAGAATGTGTCATCGGTGTATATCGCCTTACCATGAAATCGAACAGTGATAATTTCCGCCAAAGTTCCATTCAGGGTGTAATGAAACGTATCAAAGCGAAAGGTGCACAGATTATCATTTACGAACCTACACTGGAAGACGGAAGTACATTCTTCGGTTCAAAGGTTGTGAACAATATGGAAAAATTTAAGAAAGAATCACAAGCTATCATCGCCAACCGCTATGATGCGTGTCTGGATGACGTGAAAGATAAGGTATATACGCGTGACATTTTCCGTAGAGACTAATAAACGAACAAATACTACCAATATGAAAGGCATAGTCTTAGCCGGTGGTAGCGGTACTCGCCTCTACCCCATTACAAAAGGAGTAAGCAAGCAGCTTCTCCCCGTGTTCGACAAACCGATGATCTATTACCCGATCTCGGTACTGATGCTTGCGGGCATCCGTGAAATTCTGATTATCTCTACTCCATTCGACTTGCCGGGATTCAAGCGCTTGCTGGGTGACGGAAGCGATTTTGGAGTGCGCTTTGAGTATGCAGAACAACCATCACCAGACGGACTGGCTCAGGCATTTATTATCGGAGAGAAATTTATAGGCAACGATAGTGCTTGTCTGGTACTGGGTGACAATATTTTCCACGGCGCAGGTCTCACCGGATTGCTGAAAGAAGCAGTGCGCACAGCAGAAGAAGAAAAGAAAGCAACAGTATTCGGTTACTGGGTAAGTGATCCGGAACGCTACGGTGTAGCTGAGTTCGACAAGGAAGGAAACTGCCTTTCAATTGAAGAGAAACCGGCTCAGCCGAAATCGAACTATGCGGTAGTAGGTCTTTATTTCTACCCGAACAAGGTGGTGAAAGTAGCCAAGAACATCAAACCGTCTGCACGTGGAGAGCTGGAAATCACGACTGTAAACCAGGAGTTCTTAGCTGACAAGGAACTGAAAGTACAGACACTGGGACGCGGATTTGCATGGCTCGATACAGGTACGCACGACTCACTGAGTGAGGCTTCTACCTTCATCGAGGTTATTGAAAAGCGTCAGGGACTGAAGATTGCCTGTCTGGAAGGCATTGCTTTCCGTCAGGGATGGATTACAGCTGATAAACTGAGAGAACTGGCACAGCCTATGCTGAAAAACCAGTACGGAAAATATCTGCTGCAAGTGATAGATGAAGTAGAACATACAGGTAAAAGTAATCTGGACTATTAATATGGAAGTAATTAAAACAGCTATAGAAGGTGTGGTTATCATCGAGCCACGCCTTTTTAAGGATTCAAGAGGTTATTTCTTCGAATCGTTTTCACAACGTGAATTTGAAGAAAAAGTAGCAAAAATCACATTCGTTCAGGATAATGAAAGCATGTCGTCCTACGGGGTAATGAGAGGTCTTCATTTCCAACGTCCACCCTTCACACAAAGCAAACTGGTACGTTGCGTGAAGGGAGCGGTACTGGATGTGGCTGTTGATATCCGCAAAGGTAGTCCTACTTACGGACAGCATGTGGCTGTGGAGCTGACAGAAGATAATCATCGCCAGTTCTTCATTCCGCAGGGGTTTGCTCATGGTTTTGCAGTCTTGAGTGAAACGGCTGTCTTCCAGTATAAATGTGATAATTTCTATCATCCGGAAGCTGACGGTGGTATCAGCATTCTGGACAGTTCTTTGGGCATTGATTGGCGTATTCCTACCGAACATGCTATTCTGAGTGAAAAGGATACCAAACACTCATTGCTGAAAGATTTTGATTCTCCTTTTGAGTTTGGTCCTTTCTAATAAGGAAATTATATAATTTTGCATTCAAAATTCTTCATTGAAAATGAATATTTTAGTAACAGGCGCAAACGGCCAGCTGGGCAACGAAATGCGCATCATCAGCAAAGAGACTTCGTATAATTTCCTGTTTACCGACGTAGTGGAAGCTGAAGGAGTAGAAACAACTCTGCTGGACATTACCGACGCAGAAGCCGTAGAAAAAATGGTACAGGAACAGCATATCAGTTGTATAGTGAACTGTGCGGCTTACACCAATGTAGACAAGGCTGAAAGTGACGCGGCACTCTGCCGCAAGCTGAATGCCGTTGCTCCTAAAATTCTGGCAGAAGCCATGAAGAAAGCAGGTGGTCTGCTTATCCAGATTTCTACCGACTATGTTTTCGGAGGTGATCCGTATAATACACCTTGCCGTGAAGAACAGAAGGGTACGCCTACAGGGGTATATGGCGAAACAAAACTGGAAGGGGAACAATATATTGAAGCTACAGGGTGTGACTATGTGATTATACGTACAGCGTGGCTGTATTCGGAATACGGAAAGAACTTCGTGAAGACCATGCTGAACCTGACGACTTCGAAACCGACGCTGAATGTGGTATTCGACCAGGCAGGTACACCGACTTATGCGCTCGATCTGGCTGTTGCCATCGAAGCTGTTCTGAATGACTATGCAGCCGAAAAGCCGAAAAACGGATACAGCAAAACGGGTATCTATCACTTTAGCAATGAAGGGGTATGTTCGTGGTACGACTTTACCAAAGTGATAGCCGAACTGGCCGGAAACACCGCATGTGACATACAACCCTGCCACAGCAACGAGTTCCCCAGCCCAGTAACACGACCAGCTTACTCGGTACTGGACAAGACCAAGATAAAGCAGACTTTCGGACTGAAGATTCCTTACTGGACCGACTCACTGAAAGTATGTATGACAAACATGGGAGTGCTTAAATAAATCCTCACAAACAAGAAACAATCATGGAAAATTTTAAACGCAATATCATAGTAACCGGTGGAGCGGGCTTCATCGGCAGTCACGTAGTACGTCTGTTTGTAAACAAATATCCGGAATATCGCATCATCAATCTGGATAAGCTGACTTATGCAGGAAATCTGGCCAACCTGAAAGATATAGAGGACAAACCGAACTATACGTTTGTAAAGGCCGACATCTGCGACTATGAAAAGATGCTGGAGCTGATGCAGCAGTATCACGTAGACGGTATTATTCATCTGGCAGCTGAAAGTCATGTAGACCGCAGTATCAAAGATCCGTTTACCTTTGCACGTACCAACGTAATGGGTACACTGAGTCTGCTTCAGGCTGCAAAGGTGTACTGGGAAAGCCTGCCTGAAAAATATGAAGGCAAACGCTTCTACCATATCTCTACCGATGAGGTTTACGGTGCACTGGAAATGACGCACCCCGAAGGTGTGAAGCCTCCGTTCACTACAACGGCTTCTTCGTCTGAACATCATCTGGCTTATGGTACGGAATTTTTCTATGAAGATACGAAGTATAATCCGCACAGTCCGTATTCGGCTTCGAAAGCCAGTAGCGACCACTTTGTACGTGCTTTCCACGATACATACGGCATGCCGACCATTGTTACAAACTGCTCGAACAACTACGGTCCGTATCAGTTCCCGGAAAAGCTGATTCCACTGTTTATTAATAATATCCGTCACCGCAAGCCATTACCAGTATACGGCAAGGGTGAGAATGTACGCGACTGGCTGTATGTAGTAGATCACGCACGTGCCATCGACGTAATTTTCCATAACGGAAAGATTGCCGAAACGTATAATATCGGTGGTTTCAATGAATGGAAGAACATCGATATCATCAAAGTAGTTATCAATACAGTAGACCGTCTGTTGGGCAGAAAGGAAGGCGAAGATATGGATTTGATCACATACGTAACCGACCGTCTGGGACACGACATGCGTTATGCTATCGACTCTACCAAACTGCAGAAGGAACTGGGTTGGGAACCAAGCCTGCAATTTGAAGAAGGTATTGAAAAAACCGTACGCTGGTATCTGGATAATCAAGAATGGATGGACAATGTGACTAGCGGAGATTATCAGAAGTATTATGACAGTATGTATAAAGACAGATAAACCTTTTAGTTATAATTTGAATATAAACCATATGCAAACCCACGTAGTCATCATGGCAGGCGGCATAGGAAGCCGTTTCTGGCCTATGAGTACCCCCGAATATCCCAAACAGTTTATCGACGTAATGGGGGTTGGAAAATCGCTGATTCAGCTCACAGTGGAGCGTTTCAAGGGTATCTGCCCGAAAGAGAATTTCTGGGTGGTGACATCGGAAAGGTATGTCGACATAGTAAAGGAACAGCTTCCGCAGATTCCGGCTCAGCATATTCTGGCGGAACCGGAAGCAAGGAATACGGCGCCGTGTATCGCGTATGCGTGCTGGAAGATCCGAAAGGAGTTTCCGCAGGCGAACATCGTGGTGACGCCTTCGGATGCGCTGGTGATTGATACGGCGGAGTTTGCACGCTGCATTGCCGTGGCACTGGAGAAGACGGCGGACTCGCAGGCTATCGTGACCTTGGGGATGAAGCCTACCCGACCGGAAACGGGCTACGGGTATATTGCTGCTCAGGGGGAAGCGGACGCAAAGGGTATCTGCAAGGTGGAAGCGTTTAAGGAAAAACCGGACGTGGAAACGGCAAAGGGGTATCTGGCTGCGGGAAATTATTTCTGGAATGCGGGGATATTTGTGTGGAACGCGGACACGATTACGAATGCCATACGCAGGTATGCGCCGCAGATTGCGGGAGTGATGGACGAGCTGGAGCCTGCCTTGTTTACGGACAAAGAGGCGGAGGAGCTGAAGCGACTCTTCCCTACTTGCGAAAAGATTTCCATCGACTATGCGGTGATGGAGAAGGCGGAGGATATCTTTGTGCTGCCGGCGGAGTTCGGATGGAGTGATCTGGGTAGCTGGGGTTCGCTGCGCACCTTGCTGCCGCAGGATGAAGCGGGCAATGCCAAGGTAGGCGGCCGGGTGGATATGTACAACTGCCGGAACTGTGTAGTGCATGCGGCAGAAGAAAAGCGGGTGGTACTGGAAGGACTGGACGGCTACATCGTAGCGGAAAAGAACGGACAGCTGCTGGTGTGCCGCCTGAGCGAGGAGCAGCGCATCAAGGAGTTTGCAGCGGGGAAGTAAACGGGAATCGCCACGATTCCTGCTACTGAAAGATTTTGATTCTCCATTGTTTTTTTAATCCTTTTATCTTATTCATTAGGAAATAAAGAAAAAAATTTGTTCTTTTGTATTAGAACCAAATCCAAATATATGAATACTACAGTTTTTAATCCGGCTCAATTGCAAGTGCTTGAAATGATGTCGTTTGTGGATAGTCCTGAAGCATTAGCAGAACTTAAAAAGGCTATTTCTGACTATTTCGCCAAGCAAGCGCAAAAAGAAATTGACCGTTTGTGGGAGAATGGAGAATTAAATGAGGAAAAAGTCGATAAATTCTACCAACTACATGAACGTACTCCCTATAAATGAATATGAGAAACATTGTATTGGATACAAACTCACTGATTATTGCAATTTCAGCGAAGAATGACTGCCATAAAGTGTGGCAATCATTCTTGAATGGAGACTATACGTTATGTATAAGCAATGAAATCGTAGAAGATATCTGGAAGTCATGACTCGCAACATTAATAAGTATGTAGCCGAAACGATTATCTACACGATTCTTACTCGTGAAAATGTAAAGAAATTAACTCCTCACTACCGTTTTCATCTAATATATCTTTCCCATCAGTTGCCATAATTAATTTGAAGGACTTCGCAAAAACATTGTAAGTCTGATGGCTGATTGTCGACGAATATATCAACTTGCATATTACTGATGATCGGCAGAACAGGATCTATCGGTAGTAGCGTAGTACTGGGTGAAGAGCAGCGCATCAAGGATTTTGCAGCGGGGAAGTAAACGGGAATCACCACGCTACTCTATACGGAGGGTAGCGTGGCGATTTTTTTGTTTCTACAGTGAGCTTTGTATAAAAAATGTTATAGAGAATGAGATTTTGTTCCTAAAAAACTCTCTATTTAAAATTAATTACGTGAGTTCGGGATAAGATATAGCTTATAAAAGTTGGTAATCTCGCAAATAT